>OJKO01000749.1_pt1 | contig 12092 bp, 8 predicted proteins | sample 1596541 | NCBI WGS metagenome assembly OJKO01 (sample SAMEA4350163, study PRJEB24818) | metagenome | biome: human; feature: gut; material: faeces | place: Denmark | collected 2013-09
GCCCATCATATCAACGATAATTTTCATAGGGTTTCTCCCTTCTTATCTTAAAGAGCAGTTTCGTTCAGCCACTGTTGGAAGCTGGCCACGGCACGCTCGGCCACGGCCATGTAACGCAGGCGCTTGTCACGGGGACGGCTCTCGGCCGGCAGCGGGGGCAGGATGCCCATGTTCGCGCCCATGGGCTGGAAATGTTTGTTCTCAGTGGTCAGATACTGGATCAGCGCGCCGCACATGGTATCCACCGGCGGAGGGGGCAGCTGCCTGCCCTCCAGCCGGGCGTAGATGCTCCGGGCTGCCAGCAGGCCGCAGGCGGCGCTCTCCATATAGCCCTCAAAGCCGGTGATCTGGCCCGCAAAGAACACATTGGGGTGCTCCTTCAGGAACAGGCCCGCGTCCAGCACACGGGGCGCATCCAGAAAGGTGTTGCGGTGCATGACACCGTACCGCACGAACTCGGCATTTTCCAGGCCCGGGATCATGCTGAACACCCGCTTCTGCTCACCCCACTTGAGGTTGGTCTGGAAGCCCACGATATTATAGAGGGTGCGTTCCTTATTCTCGGCGCGGAGCTGGACATTGGCCCAGGGGCGGTGGCCGGTGTTGGGGTCCACCAGACCCACCGGGCGCAGGGGGCCGAAGCGCATGGTATCAGCACCCCGGGCGGCCATGATCTCAATGGGCATACAGCCCTCGTAGACCGTGACGGTATCCGCCTTTTTGCCGTGGGCATCGGGGTCGGGCTGTGCGCCTTGCTCCGCACCGGCATCAAAGGCATGGAGCGGGGCACGCTCTGCCGAAGCCAGCGCGGCGTGGAAAGCCTCATACTCTGCCTTATTGAAGGGGCAGTTCAGGTAATCGGCCTCGCCCCGGTCGTACCGGGAAGCGGCGAACACCTTGTTGTAATCCAGGCTCTCGGCCGTGACGATGGGAGCCACGGCATCATAGAAATGGAGCCGCTCATCGCCGGTCAGGCGGCCGATCTCGTCGGCCAGCGCACCATCGGTCAGGGGGCCGGTGGCCACCAGAATGGGTGCACTCTCATCGATGTGCTCCACCTGCTCCCGCACCACAGTGATGTTGGGGCACTCCTCCACCCGCCGGGTCACGGCGGCGCTGAATGCATCCCGGTCCACGGCCAATGCGCCGCCCGCGGCCACACGGGCCTCCTCGGCGGCTTCCAGCAGCTGGCTGCCCATCCGGCGCATCTCCTCTTTCAGCAGGCCGGAAGCAGAATCCAGACGCTCGGCCTTCAGGCTGTTGGAGCAGATCAGCTCCGCAAAGCCCGCACTCTTGTGAGCCGGGGAAAAGTGGGTGGGCTTCTGCTCGTAGAGCGTTACCTGAACGCCCTTACCCGCCAGCCACAGCGCCGCCTCGCAGCCTGCCAGACCGGCACCCAGTACAGTAACTTTATAGTTGCTCATGTTGTATCCCTTTATCTTATCTCGCACTTCCAGCAGTCAGGAAAAGCTTTCCGCCCTGCCAAGGGCTCCCCTACTAGGGGAGCTGGCAATGCGAAGCATTGACTGAGAGGTTTGATCAATCCTTCTTCGGCACCGGCATCTCAAAGCCGCAGCCCTCTTTTGCGCAGTAGAGCTTGGAGCCCTTGCGGAACAGGGTGGAGCCGCACTTTTCGCACTTGGTGGGCACCGGGGTATCCCAGGTCATAAAGTCGCAGTCGGGGTAGCGCTCGCAGCCGTAGTAGATGCGGCCCTTGGCGCTCTTGCGCTCCAGCATCCGGCCCTTGCCGCACTTGGGGCAGACACCGCCGGTGTCCTTGACCAGACGCTTGGTGCCCCGGCACTCGGGGAAGCCGGAGCAGGCCAGGAACTTGCCGTACTTGCCCACCTTGATGACCATGGGGCGGCCGCAGAGGTCGCAGACCTCGCTGGAAGGCTCGTCCGGCACCTTGACCTTCTTGCCCTCCATGTTCTTTTCGGCCTGTTCCAGGCTGGCGGCAAAGCCCTGATAGAAATCATCCACGGTCTTGTGCCAATCGGCCTTGCCGCTCTCGATCTTATCCAGGTTCTTCTCCATCTCAGCCGAGAAGTCCACGTCCACGATATGGGGGAACTGCTCCAGCATCAGGCCGTCCACGGCGCGGCCCAGCAGGGTGGGCTTGAGCTTTTTCTGCTCCCGCTCCACATAGCCGCGGTCGATGATGGTGGTGATGATGGGCGCATAGGTCGAGGGACGGCCAATGCCATTTTCCTCCAGCGCCTTGATCAGGGTCGCTTCGGTGTAGCGGGCGGGGGGCTGGGTGAATTTCTGCTCACTCTTCAGCTCCTTGAGCTTGAGCAGCTGACCCTGTTCCAGCAGGGGCAGGCTGGTCTCCTTCTTTTCCTTTTCATCGGTGGCTTCCTCGTACAGCACGGTAAAACCATCAAAGGTCACAGTGTAGCCGCTGGCCTTGAAGCGGTAGTCCCCCGCGTATACGGTCACGCTCACGGTATCCTGCTGGCAGTCCGCCATCTGGCTGGCCATAAAGCGGCTCCAGATCATCCGGTAGAGCTTGGCGGTATCGCCGCTGATGCTCTTGTCCACCTCGTCAGGGGTCAGCCCCGGCACCGAGGGACGGATGGCTTCGTGGGCATCCTGCGCGGCGGTCGCGCTTTTGGTCTTCCAGGTGCGCTTGTAGGGGCAGATATACTGTTCGCCGTAAGCGTCCGCAATATACTCCTTTGCAGCGGTGACCGCCTCATCGGAGATGCGCAGGCTGTCGGTACGCATATAGGTGATCAGACCCATGGTGCCGTGGCCCGCGATGTCCACGCCTTCGTACAGGGTCTGGGCGGCACGCATGGTGCGGGTAGCCGTAAAGCCCAGACGGCGGGAGGCCTCCTGCTGCAGGGTACTGGTGATAAAGGCCGGGGTGGGCTGCTTGGCCCGCTTGCCTTTTTTCAGTTCGCCCACGGTGTACTCGGCACCCTCCAGACCCTTTTCAATGGCACGGGCCTCTGCCTCGTTTTTGGGCAGCAGCTTTTTGCCGGTGCTGTCCGAGGCCAGGCGGGCGGTAAAGCTCTTGTGGCCGGTGCCCAGCGTGGCATCCACGTTCCAGTATTCCTCGGGCTTGAAGTTCTCGATCTCCTTCTCGCGGTCATCGATCAGCCGCACCGCCACACTCTGGACACGGCCCGCCGACAGGCCCCGGCGCACCTTCCGCCACAGAAAAGGGCTGAGCTTATAGCCCACCAGACGGTCGAGGATGCGGCGGGCCTGCTGGGCGTTGAACAGATCCTCGTCGATGGCACGGGGATTGGCCATGCCCTTCTGCACGCCCTTTTTGGTGATCTCGTCAAAGGTCACGCGGTTGGGCTCGTGGGGGTCCAGCCCCAGGATATTGGCCAGATGCCAGCTGATGGCTTCGCCCTCACGGTCCGGGTCGGTTGCCAGCAGAACGCCGTCGGCCTGCTTGGCTTTTGCCTTGAGCTCCTTGATGAGCTTGGATTTATCCTTGATATTGATGTACTGGGGGGCGTAGTCATGTTCCACGTCGATGCCCAGCTGGGACTTAGGCAGGTCTCGGATGTGGCCCATGCTGGCCGTGACCTCGTAATCCTTGCCCAGATATTTGCCAATGGTCTTCGCCTTTGCCGGCGACTCCACGATTACCAGTTTTGCCATGGTTCTCTTCTCCTATATTATAAACTCCCAGCCTGACGGTGGTAGTAAAACCCAACGAAATGCCAAGGGCTCCCTTATTAGGGGAGCTGGCGAGCGTCAGCGAGACTGAGAGGTTTCATTCAACTTAAATTGCGCAGTTCAGCGCAGAATATACCGCTTGCCGGGCAGGCAGGTCACACGGCCCGCCAGCTCCAGCTTCATCAGGGTGCCCAGCAGCAGGCCGGTGGGCAGGCCGCTTGCCGCGCCCAGCTCCTCCACGCCCTTTGCCTTGGGGCCGATACAGGCCAGCACCCTGCGCTCGGTCTCGCTCATGGGGTCAGGCGCAGAGCGCACCGCCGCCGGAGCCGCCGCACCCCGCAGGCCCAGCACCCCGAACAGGTCGCCGGGTTTGCAGACGGCTTTGGCCCGGCCCTCCCGCAGCAGGGCGTTGGTGCCCGCCGAGTTGGGCGAGTAGATGCTGCCCGGCACCACGAACACCGGCTTGCCATACCGCTCGGCATGGTTGACTGTGGACATGGTGCCGCTCTTTTCCTGCGCTTCCACCACCACCAGCGCCGAGGACAGCGCCGCAATGAGCCGGTTGCGCTGCAAAAATCCATTGGGGCCAACGGGGCCGCTCTCGGGCGGGTACTCGCTGATCACACAGCCCTTTTGCTCGATCTTTTTCCGCAGCTCCCGGTTGGAGGCCGGGTAGGTGCGGTCAATGGGCACGCCCAGCACCCCGATGGTGGGGCAGTTTTCCTTCACTGCGGCCCGATGCCCGGCGCTGTCCAGCCCATCGGCCAGACCGCTGACGATGATGGCCCCGTTTTTGGCCAGACCGCTGCCCAGATCTGCCGCCGCCTGCAGGCCGTACTCGGTGGGCCTGCGGCTGCCCACCATCCCCACAGCCCCCGGCTCATTGAGCCAGAGGGGGTCGCCGGTGCAGTAGAGCACCAGCGGCATATCGGGAATGCGGGAAAACGCCAGCGGGTAATCCGGGTCGTCATAGGGCAGGATGCGGATATTCCGCGCCGCACACCGCCGTGCAAAGGCCCGGTAATACGCCGGGGTGTTGTCGGGCAGATTGGCCCGGGCAAAGGCCGGGCTGCCCACCGCTTTGCGGAACGCATCGGAATCCCGGTTCTCCCAGGCCTCCTGCGCCCCGCCAAACACATCCAGCACCCGGCCTGCATGGCTGCTGCCCGCGCCCAGCGTGTTTGCCAGCCAGAGCCAGCAGAGCAGCGGGTCGGGGGCCGGTTCGGGCGGGAAAAGACTGGTCTGGCCGAAGCCGGGCCCGGTCACAGGCTCTCCTCCCGGAAATGCCACAGCAGGATGCTGCCCGCAATGCCGGCGTTCAGGCTTTCCACCCGGTCGGTCATGGGGATGCGCACAGTGCCGCTGCAGGCGGCAATGGTCTCTTCCGTCAGGCCCTGGCCCTCACTGCCGATGACTACGCAGACACCGCCCGGGTAGCCGGGCCGGGCCGCGCTCAGGGGCTGGCTCTGATAGAGTGCCGCCGCAAGGCAGGTGATGTTCTTTGCCCGCAGGGCGGCAATGGCGGCAGGCATTGCCCCCACCTCCATCACCGGCACCCGCACGGCGGCCCCCATGGAGGCCCGCAGGGTCTTGGGGGCAAACACGCTGGCACAGCCGTCGCTCAGCAGCACGCCGTCAAAGCCGAACGCGGCGGCAGAGCGCAGCAGCGTGCCCACGTTGCCGGGGTCCTGCACCCGCTCAAGCGCCAGATACCGCCCGCCGGTCTTTGTCTCGTCCAGCGTGTGCACCGGGGTGCGGAAGATGCCGAACACGCCCTGATGAGTGCCCACATCGGCCAGCTTATCGGCCACATGGTCCTCCACCAGATAGTGCTCCCCGGGCAGCCCGGCCAGCTCCGGGCACTTTTCCAGCGCTGCCTCGGTGCAGAATAGGGTCTCCAGCGCCGCGCCGCGGCAGAGCTCCGGGCAGAGCTTGCGGCCCTCGGCCAGAAATTTTCCCTCACTGCGCCGGAACGCCCCGCTGGAAGCAAGGCGGCAGGCATATTTGATCTTTGCGTTTTCCCGGCTGGTGATCTTTTCCATGCGGTCCTCCAGAAGATACAAAAATATACAAAAAGGACGCCCGCGTATTTTACTACGCGCGGGCGTCTTTCAGGTCTTTATCAGGCGTTCTTCACGGTCTCGACCAGAGCAGCAAAGCTCTGAGGATCGTTGATGGCCATCTCGCTCAGCATCTTGCGGTTCAGCTCGATGCCTGCCTTCTTCAGGCCAGCCATGAAGGTGGAGTAGTTCATGCCCAGGGGACGAACTGCATTGTTGATGCGGCAGATCCACAGGTTGCGGAACTGACGCTTCTTCATGCGGCGGCCAGCCAGAGCGTAGTTGCCGCTCTTCATGACCTGCTGCTTGGCCATCTTAAAGTGCTTGCTCTTGCAGCCATAGAAGCCCTTAGCCAGCTTCAGCATCTTCTTACGACGTTTGTGAGTCATGGTTGCGCCCTTGATACGTGCCATTTTTTATATCTCCTTTAGTTATCTCTTAGAATGTCTTTGCCTGCGGCTCGCACTTAGGCGTAGGGCAGCATGCTCTTGATGGTAGCGGCATTGGTCTTGTCAACGTAGTTGGGCTGACGGTAGCCACGGGTCAGCTTGGTGGTCTTCTTGGTCAGGATGTGGCTGCGGAATGCGTGGCCGCGCTTGATCTTGCCGTTCTTGGTCAGCTTAAAGCGCTTCTTAGCGCCGGAGTGCGTCTTCAGTTTCATCTTAGCCATTTTAGTTTCCTCCTAAAATTAGTCCTTATTGGGTTTCGGGATCAGCAGAATGGACATCGTGCGGCCCTCGAGCACCGGCGGCTTATCCATGCTTGCCTGGGGCAGAGCCTCGGCAAAGCGTTTCAGCACGTCAGCACCCAGAGCACTGTGCGCCATCTCACGGCCGCGGAAGCGGATCGAAGCCTTCACCTTGTGACCAGCGGCCAGGAACTTGGCGGTCTGGTTCAGCTTGGTGTTGAAGTCGTTGGTGTCAATATTGAGCGAAAGGCGGGTCTCCTTGACCTCGACCACTTTCTGGTTCTTCTTGGCTTCCTTCTCCTTCTTCTGCTGTTCAAAACGGTATTTGCCGTAATCCAGCACCTTGCACACAGGCGGGGTAGCCTGCGGTGCGATCTTGACCAGATCGAGCCCGGCTTCTTCTGCAGCGCGCATGGCCACCTGAATGGACACAACGCCCTTCTGCTCGCCATCGGCACCGATCAGGCGAACTTCACGATCACGGATCTGACCGTTGATCTCCAGTTCCTTCGACTTTCCAGCGGTAGCGATAATGAATGCACCTCCAAACAATAATCCATAGTGTTGCAATATTTGGCATAGAAAACGCGGCCGCCCATTTGCAGGACAGCCGCGCGAAATTTCACACAAAAGCGCAGTTCGTTCAAAGAATCGAACCGTGTTTGGGTATAGCCCGGGGATTCCGACCCCACAAGGCGAGCGCGGCACAGGCCGTAGCTGCTTTCTTTACCGGAATAGTTTATCACACCCACAAAGCCCTGTCAAGCACTTTTACGCGATTTCAGGGAAAAATATTCTGAGACGGATCAAATCTCTCAGTCGCGCTAATGCGCGCCAGCAATGACGGAGAGGTTGGACAGAGCATCACTTGACCTCGATCAGCTTCCCCAGTTCCAGCGAATAGATGCCCTTATAGGTCACCGGTTTCGGGGCAAAGCGCTTGCTGATGGCAAGAGCATAGAGGTCAAGCTGGGCGCGATAGGCGGCAAGGAAGTCATCCTCGGATTTTCGGCGGTCCGTCTTGTAATCCAGCAGCTCCAGGTGGTCCGGGAACACCAGCACCAGGTCAGCGATGCCCTGCACCAGCACCTTTGCCTGTGCCACGGCAGCGCTGTCGGCGGGGGCAGTGCCTTGGGCGGCCAGTACCTCGGCGGCAGGCAGGGCCGTGATGAAGTCCAGCTCCCGCAGCACCTCATCTGCGGCACAGATACGCGCAAAGGCTTCGCTCTCCACAAAGCGGCGGATGCGCTTTGCATCCAGCTTCTCCGCAATTTCGGGCGCGGTGAGCTTTGCTTCCACCTGCCGGTCACGCTCGGCAGGGATCGCCGTTTCCAGCGTGCCTGCCTGTTTTGCCGCTGCAAGGGCCGCAAAATCGGCGTGCTCCAGGAAGGCGTGGAGGGCCGTGCCCATCTCGGCGGCGGTCAGGCCGTCCTTTGCCAGAAAGCCCGGGCGCTCCAGCGTGGTCTGCTCTGCCTTGTGAACGATGCCGGTCACGCTGACCTTGGCGGGCACTTGGGCCAGCTCTGCCGCCGGGTACTGCCAGGCAAAGCCCTGCCGCAGCGTCTCGGTCAGGGCCGGGTCAGCCTGGGCCAGCGGCCTTTGCTCCAGTTCCGGGTCGGGCGGCTCCACGCCCTCGGGCAGCGCCTGCTGCACTGTCAGGGTAATGGTGCTCCCGGTATCCTCAAAGGGCAGTTCCAGATCCTCGGCCAGTCGGCGCAGAGGGCCGCCGTTGGGGTGGACGAGCAGGGCCGCGCGGAGCCAGTCGGCAAAGCTGTTCGCCTGTCGGCAGAGCGTCTGCCCCGCCCCGGCTTCAAGGAAGGCCGCCGCTCTGGCAAAGGGGTTGGAGGTCTTTCCGATGCCCAGCGGCACGGTCAGGATAAGCTTATCCTGCGCGCGGGTCAGCGCCACATAGAGCAGGCGCATCTGCTCACTGCGCATCTCGGCGGCGTAGACATTGGAGAGCGCCGTGTAAGCCGCCGTCTTATAAGCGCCCTCGCCCTCCTCGGGGCGCAGGCGCAGGCCCGCTCCATACATCCGATGCAGGAGCACCGGCTGACGGGTATCGGCGGCATTGAAGCGACGGGCCGTGTCGGCCACGAACACCACCGGGAACTGCAGGCCCTTGGAGCGGTGGATGGTCATCACAGTCACACAGCCGGGGCGGGAGCCGCCGGGCACGGTATCCTGCCCCGTGGAGCCTGCCAGCGCCGCAGCGTCAATGGCCCGCACCAGCGCCGAGATGCCGCCGGAGCCTGCCCCGGCACAGAAGGAAGCAAACCGCCGGGCATCCTCCCGGCGGCGGGCACCGTTTTCCATCACGCCCAGTGCGGCAAGGTAGCCGGTGGAAGCAAAGACCTCCTCCAGCAGCTGTTCTGCCGGGGCGCTGCGGGCCATCCGGCGCAGCTCGGTCAGCCGGGCATAGAACGCCCGGACTTTTCCGGTAAAAGGGGTGTCCTCCCCGCTGTTCACGGTGAGCAGCAGCGCACCGTAGAGGCTGATGCGCTGGGGGGCGTTTTCCCCCTGCTGCTTCTGGATCTCTTCGGCTCTGGCCCGCAGGCGGACAAGGTCGTCATCGGTGAAACCGAACAGCGGGCCCAGCATGGCGGCGGCAAGATAGATATCCTGCGCCGGGTTGTCAATGACCTTCAGCAGGGCGATGAGGGGCCGGATGTGGGGGGCATCCAGCAGGTTTTCGCGGGCATCCGCATACACCGGGATACCCCGGGCGGTCAACGCTTCCACATAGGCCGGAAAATCATTGCGCGCCGCCAGCAGGATGCAGCAGTCCTCGTACTGCACCGGGCGGGTGGCACTGCCGTCCCGCACCGGCTCGCCGCTCTGCACCATCTCCTCGATGCGCCGGGCGATCCAGCCCGCGTCCGTTTCGGCGGTGTCATCGGGCAGGAAATGCGCCTCCACGCTGCCCGTGTATTCCCCGGGTGCCCCGCAGACCAGCCGCTGGCCGTCGCCGTAGGCCGTGTCACCGAGTTCCGGGGACATGAGCCGCTCAAACAGGAAGTTGATCCCTTCCACCACCTGCGGAGCCGAGCGGAAGTTGGCATCCAGCGCCAGCATGGCATCGGTGCCGGGGGTACCTTCTGCCGGGCGGGGCCGCGCTGCGCCGCCGGGCAGGGCGGGCCAGCTGTCCAGTTTTTCCCGGAAGATGCTGGGGTCTGCCTGCCGGAAGCGGTAGATGCTCTGCTTCAGATCTCCCACCAGGAAGAGGTCGTCCCCCGCCGGGGACGCGAGGCACCGGTACAAGGCATCCTGCAGGGCGTTGGTGTCCTGATATTCATCCACCATCACGGCGGCATAGTTCTGCCGGATGACCCCGCACAGCGCAGTGGGGGTGCCGTCCGGGTCACGGAGCAGGCGGAGGGCCTGATGCTCAAAGTCACTGAACTCCAGCAGCTTCCGGTCCCGCTTTTTGGCCGAGAACCGGGCATCGAAATCCCGCACCGCCGCGAACAGCGCCTGCAGGCGGGGCTCTGCGGCCCTGCGGTCTGCCTCAGCTTCCTCCTCACTGCAGGGGATCAACTCAAGGATCTGCGCAAACAGGGCCGCGCCTTCATCGGCGCGGGTGCGGATGACTTTTTTGTGTTCGCCGTTCAGCCGCTTTTTCATCCCTTTCAGGCCGGGCAGCTCCTCCATGCCCAGCACATAGGGGGTCAGCAGATCGTAAAGCGGGGTCCATTCCCCCGCCACAGCCAGCTGTTCCACCCTGCCCAGCAGGGCGGCAGCCTTGTCCAGCCGTTCCTGTGCATCGGTATATTTTTCCAGCACGGCATTCTTTGCCTTTTCCCGGGCAGAGGGCGTTTTCTTTTCCTCGGCATCGGCCAGCTCCTGCTCCCGGTCGCCCGGGCAGTCAGCCAGCGCGGCGCGGAACAGTTCCCCTGCTGCCCGGGCACTGCGGGCAGCTTCGGCCAGCAGCAGATCATGCCAACAGGTGGCAGCAAAGCCATTTTCCTCCTGCCACGGAGCCAGAAATTCATCCAGCTTTTTGTCGTAATCGGGCAGGGCGCGCAGGAAATCGTAGACATGCAGGATCGTCTCCCCCGCCGCGCGGTCGGTGCGCCCCTTGCCGTAGAGGTCGGCAAAGGCGCAGAAATCCGGGTCGCGGTAGGCGTTTTCCAGCGTCTCGCTCAGGGCAGAGGCCCGCAGGAGCTCCACACTGCCGGGGTCTGCGGGGGAAAAGTCCGGCGGGATATCCAGCGCCTGAAAGTGCTTGCGCAGCAGGTCCAGACAGAAGGCATCGATGGTGCAGATGGGTGCGCGCTGCAGCAGCATCCGCTGGCGGCGCAGCGCGCCATTGCCGGGTTCCGCCTGGCTGCGCTTCAGAAGCGCCTGCCCAATGCGTGCCCGCAGCTCTGCCGCCGCCGCATTGGTAAAGGTAACGATGAGCAGACGGTCCGCATCCACGGGATGCTCCGGGTCGGTGATGAGCCGGACAGCCCGCTCCGTCAGAACAGCCGTTTTGCCGCTGCCCGCCGCCGCACTCACCAGCAGCGCGCCGCCCCGGTCCTCGATGGCGGCCCGCTGGGCGGGGGTCCACTTGGGTTCACTCATGCCTGTTCCTCCTCTCCCTCTTCGGGCTGCCCGGGAGCCTCATAGGGCTTTGCGGGGGCCTCCAGCGCCCGCTCCCCGATGCCGGTCTCGTGGCAGCAGACAAAGCCGTAATCACACCACTGGCAGGGGCTCCGGCCCGTGACCAGCGGCTCGGCGGCGATCTGACCCTCGTAGAGCTGCTGGCCCATCCGGGTCACAAGATCATCCAGATGCAGCTGGATGCGGTTCAGCTTGGCGATGTCTGCCCGCTTGTCCTTCTGATAGGGGCTGGGCGCGCCTTTGTAATAGGAGAAGGGCAGGTATCTGCCGGTCTCGTCGGCATCCATGGCATCGAACAGCTTCTGCTCGTCCCGCACCAGACCGTCCAGTTTGTATTCCACACTGTGGGCCGCCTTTTCGCGGGTGGTGGTCTCAGGGGCCGGGTCGGCCAGCAGATAGAGCACACCCGCCGGTTCCGCCCCCGTAAAGCGGCCGCTTTTATCCCGGGTCAGGCTGAACAGGTAGAGCAGCATCTGGCAGTCCAGACCGCAGTAGACCTCCTTCAGGTCCAGCTTTTTGGTGCCGGTCTTGTAGTCCACCACCCGCACCCAGCGGGTGCCGTCCTCCTCCACCCACTCGTCGGCACGGTCCACGGTGCCCACCAGCTGGACGGTGCGCCCGTCCGACAGGTGATACACCTGGGCAGGCACGGCATCCTCGCCCCGGCCGATCTTCAGCTCACAGGCCACGGGCTTGAAGCTGGACTGCCGCTGCTCATCCCGCAGGTAGAGCAGCAGGCTCGTCATGCTCTTTTTCAGGCGGGAGAGCAGATAGGCAAAGCGGGCGGTATCCTCGGGCAGATAGCGTTTGGCGTACTCGTCCACCAGCAGCGCGGCAAGGCTCGTCATGGCCTCATCGTCCAGCTCCATAAAGGGCTCCAGCGCCGCCATGGGGTTGTCCGGGCCGGGGTGAGGGTCCAGCGCCATCTGCAGCACCCAGTGCATCAGGGTGCCGCTCTGGTCGGCGGAAAGCTCGGCCCGGCGGCGGGGCCTGAGCCCCAGCACATACTGCAAAAAGTAGCCGTAACGGCAGGTATAATATTTTTCCAGCTGGCTGGGTGAAATGCGCAGCTTCCGCCCCAGCAGTACTTCCAGCGC
>OJKO01000753.1_pt1 | contig 12061 bp, 7 predicted proteins | sample 1596541 | NCBI WGS metagenome assembly OJKO01 (sample SAMEA4350163, study PRJEB24818) | metagenome | biome: human; feature: gut; material: faeces | place: Denmark | collected 2013-09
CCCGGCCTGATACTGACTGTAATTGAAGTTGTTGGCAAGCCATCTGGCGATCGTCTCAACCTTTTTATAATCGGACATTTCCGCAGTAATATTTTCTTTGAGGAATGTATCCATTTTTTGTTCTGCGTAATACTCCGCATAATCTTTAAGTATGAATTTATAATAAACGGTACTGTTTCCATCCTGTACAGAGATCAGGGTCTCTCCAAACATGTATTCCCACTGGCTCTTTACGTCATTTCCGTTTTTGTCTACATAGGTTACATACTGCATTTTAGGAGTAACAAGACCAGTTTTGCTGACTTTCGCAGTATAACCAGAAACAACCGTATATACCGGATTTTTGCCGGATGTCTGGATCTGATAAGATGTCTGCATGGTATCCGGCATGGAGATCACACTGCTGTAAGTATCATTCATCGCATACAGATATATTTCTGTGCTCTCCACATCTGTTTCTTTTTCGGAAGTGCCTGCTGCCGGAATATCATCTGTGAATATATCTTCCTGCTGCTCCTGGTTTTCTCCGTCACCAAAAATTTCTTCCGGTGCCGCAGCCTCCTCTGTTCCTTCTGCTTTTCTGATGACCGCCGAAGGTTCTTCCAGAGTTGATTCTCCTTCAGAATCCTGTTGTATTTCCTCACTCTCTGAGCTTTCAGCTTCATCCGTTTCCGTTCCGATATCTGATCCCGGAAACTCTTCTTCTGTAATCTGATCTGTGCTCACGGTATTATCTTCTCCCGCGATCTGATCTGTGTTTACGGTATTTTCTGATTCCTCAAAATTCCCGTCATCTGTAAAAGTATCAATGGCGTCTGTTATATCCGTCTGTGCGTCTGTAAAATCTTCGGCCACCACCGGTCCACATGGAACAATAGACATACATAATGACAGACCAAATGCTATCAATTTTTTCGGAAATTTCATTTCGTACCTTTCCTTCCTTTTTATGTAAACCATTTATATGTAAGTTCTGTTTTTATTATAACGCGGCCCTGTCTTTTCGCAAGCTGCAATAATGTCCCCAACTCTGCAAAAAACCGCTGTGATCTTCATTTTAGATCACAGCGGTTTATGTTTTATTATCGGAACATCAGACTTTCCACAATTTCAGCATTACTGTTCTTTCCATATCCGCATTCAATCAACCAGTTTTCTGGCTGGATACTGCCAACACCACGTTCTACTGTGATGCTGCATGCTCATATGCATTCTGTATTCTTACAGAATATCGATATGCTCTCCTGCAAGTGCCTTGTTCATGCTTCGTACTGCGCAAAATTTACCACACATGGAGCAGGTATCATCATGCTCCGGTTTGCGCTCGTTCCAGATGCGTTTTGCTGTTTCCGGATCCATGGCGCATTCCCACTGTGCCTCCCAGTCAAGCTTTCTTCTGGCATCTGCCATCTTGTCATCGATCTCACGGGCACCGCGGACACCTTTGGCAATGTCTGCTGCATGAGCTGCGATCTTAGATGCCATGATTCCCTGTTTTACGTCCTCAAGATTCGGAAGTGCAAGGTGCTCGGCCGGTGTTACATAGCAGAGGAATGCTGCTCCGGACATAGCAGCTACTGCTCCGCCGATCGCGGATGTGATGTGGTCATATCCCGGTGCAACGTCAGTTACGATAGGTCCTAATACATAGAACGGTGCACCCTGACAGATGGACTGCTGTACTTTCATATTTGCCTCAACCTGATCAAGCGGCACATGTCCCGGTCCCTCGACCATTACCTGGACGTCTTTTTCCCATGCACGTTTGGTCAGCTCGCCAAGACGTACAAGCTCCTCGATCTGGCATACGTCTGTTGCGTCAGCCAGACATCCCGGACGGCAGGCATCACCAAGGGAGATGGTCACATCATACTCGCGGCAGATATCCAGGATCTCGTCGTAGTATTCATAGAACGGATTCTCCTCACCGGTCATGCACATCCATGCAAATACAAGGGATCCTCCTCTGGAAACGATATTCATTTTTCTCTTGTGGTTACGGATCTGATCGATGGTCTTTCTTGTGATTCCACAGTGAAGAGTTACAAAGTCAACACCATCCTGTGCATGGAGTCTTACTACATCGATAAAATCCTTGGCTGTCAGTGTATCAAGATCTCTCTGATAGTGGATAACGGAATCATAAACCGGAACGGTTCCGATCATTGCCGGACACTCGGATGTCAGCTTGCGGCGGAACGGAATGGTATTTCCGTGGGAAGAAAGATCCATGATAGCATGGGCGCCCATGTTTACAGCTTCCATTACTTTCTGCATCTCTACATCGTAGTCCTTGCAGTCTCTGGATACACCAAGGTTTACATTGATCTTGGTGCGGAGCATGGAACCTACGCCCTCCGGATCGATACATTTGTGATTTTTATTTGCACAGATTGCCACCTTACCGGAGGCTACCAGCGGAAGCAGTTCCTCTGTTGTCATGCGTTCCTTCTTAGCTACGATCTCAAGCTCAGGTGTGATGATGCCTTTACGGGCTGCCTCCATCTGTGTACTGTAATTTCTCATGTAAAAAAAATCTCCTTCCATAAATTCTTTGTGTTTATACAACAAAAAACCGGCTGCTGCAACGCATACGCATCACGGCAACCGGCTCTTACTCTTACGTACTTAATGAAAATCTTCTGTACTTCTGATCTCTTCTGTACTCTCTGATCTTCTGTGTCTTTAAGAATCCTTCGTGCATATGTCCCTACGTTGGCATTATCCAAATCAGGTTATGGGTCAAGACATTTACAGTCTACTCTCAGCTCGCTTCAGCGGGCCCCCCTGTTTTCATATGTTGGGGACGTTTGTTCGTCCATGTGGTTATTATAGTATACCGGCTAAAATTTGTAAACCACAATTCTGCATTTTATGACTTTTTCTTTCGACAGAATCTGCCATTTTATCTCTCAAACTCCCCCGGATCTTTCTTTACAGACATTCTTCCACAGCTTTGCTGTTCCCCGTCAGGAGGATATCCGCAATCCGCATTCACTGCTTATTGCTTTTCGCAATTACAGCAGTCGATTTCCCTGATCCGATCAATCTCTGCAAGGTTTTCTGCACCTGCACGGCGGATCCCCGCAAAAATGGAACCCGCAATATTGTGCCATACACTGAAGATCGCGCCCGGAAGTGTTGCAAGCGGATTGGCTGCAAAATTAGCTGCTGCCAGTGAGACAGCAAGGCCACTGTTCTGCATGCCTACCTCTATAGCTATAGCTGTTGTTCTGGAATACTCCACATGGAAGATTTTTGCAGCCAGAAATCCCAGCATCATACCACAGAAATTGTGGATCGCCACTACTCCAAGCACCAGAACTCCACAGCTTACGATCTTCTCTGCATTTACAGCCACAATTCCTCCGATGATCATAACAATAGCTACAACCGACACCAGCGGCATAACATCGGATACCTTATCCACATGCTCTCCCGCAAGGCTCCGAAGAAAAACTCCCAGGAGAACCGGGATCAGAATTACCTTTACCACAGAAAGCACCATGGCCCAGAAGGATACTTCCACCCAGGCTCCTGCCAGAACATATACAAGAAACGGTGTCATCAGCGGTGCTGCCAGTGTGGAAACTATAGTCATTCCCACAGAAAGCGCCACATCACCTCCTGCGATATAGGTGATCACATTGCTGGCTGTTCCGCCCGGACAGCATCCCACCAGGATCACTCCCAGTGCCAGATCTGCCGGAAGGTTCATCACTTTACACAGAAGCCAGGCGATCACCGGCATAATGGTATACTGAGCCACTGCACCGATCACCACTTCTTTGGGTCTGGAAAAAATTGCCCGGAAGTCATCCAGTTTTATGGTCAGACCCATACCAAACATGATCACTCCCAGAAATACAGACGTATAGTTCGTCATCCAGGAAAATCCGTCACGCCAGAAAAAAGCCAGGCAGGAAAAAGCGATGATAATGATCCCGATGTATCTGGATGCAAGGCTGCTGATAATTCCGATTTTCTTTAAAACTTTTCCCATACATTATACCTCATAGCTGAAGTTGTCGATCAGTCTTGTTTTTCCGATGTAAACAGCCATTGCTACAAGAACGCTGCGGTCAGCTTTTTCCACCGGCTGCATGGTAAGTGCATCTACCATGGATACATAATCGATCTTTGCCAGAGGCTCTGCTTCGATCACTGCTCGCATTTTTCCGAGAAGCTCTTCTGCCGGGATTCCTGTGTGAATGGCTTCCTGTCCGGCTTTTACTGCCTTTGACAGGCAAAGAGCTGCTTTTCTCTCTTCAGGGCTTAAGTATGTATTTCTGGAGGATTTTGCAAGTCCATCCTCCTCACGGATGATCGGACAGCCTACGATCTCAATATCGAAGTTCAGATCACTCACCATTTTGCGGATGATGGCCAGCTGCTGTGCGTCTTTCTGTCCGAAATATGCTCTGTCCGGTGCCACAATGTGGAACAGCTTGGTCACAACGGTACACACACCTTTGAAATGGATCGGACGTGTTTTTCCGCAAAGTGTCTCTGACAGAGTATCTATACTTACAAATGCGTGGGGATCATGATACATCTCGGAAGGCTCCGGGCAGAAGATCAGGTCTGCTCCCAGACTTTCGCAGAGTTTGCTGTCACGCTCAAAGTCTCTCGGGTAGGCTTCCAGGTCCTCGGTAGGACCGAACTGTGTAGGATTGACGAAATCGGATACCACTACGATATCATTCTGCTCTCTGCATTTTTTGATCAGGCTTGCGTGTCCCTCATGGAGAAATCCCATGGTTGGCACAAGGCCTACTGTTTTTCCTTCTTTTTTCCACGCTTTGATCTGTTTTCTTGTTTCTTCTACTGTTTTTGTTACCTGCATTGTGCTCTCCTCTTTTCCGGTTCTGGAACCGGTTTTCTTAATAGATTCGAGATAGCCTCTTTTCTGAATTCACCTTCGTCTTATTATCTTCCTGATCTGCGTCAGGCCATATCCTTCAGCAGTCCGTGTTTCTCATAATTGGTCACTCTGCTGATCCTGTTCTCTTCATCTACAAATACAACTGCAGGCTTGTGAGTACGGGCTTCTTCCTGCTCGTACTGTGCGTAAGCCATGATGATGATCTTGTCACCGGTGCTTACACATCTTGCTGCTGCTCCGTTCAGGCAGATCATACCGCTTCCGCGTTCTCCGCAAATGGTGTATGTCTCGAAACGGCTGCCGTTGTTCACATCTACGATCTGGACCTTCTCATATTCCAGTATCCCGGCAGCTTCCAGCAGTTCCTCATCCACAGTGATACTTCCTACATAATCCAGTTCCGCCTGGACAACGGTTGCTCTGTGGATCTTTCCTTTTAACATCTCTATTGTCATCTTATATAAGTCCTTTCCTGTAGGGAATAACTTTCAAGTGGATAAAAACATCCGCTTCCGTATTTAATAAAAAAACGTCTCGGGGTACACTTCGACCCTGAAACGCTTCTGATTGATTCCCTGTATATTGAGTCCTGTTTTTTATACACGAAAAGCATGCTCTTCAACAGTTGCTCAAAATTCCCATAACTGTTGTAACGCCTTCGTTATCATCGATACAGGCTCGTATCTTTTATAATTTTCATATATCCGTCCGTTCCCGATCCCGGGTTCCGGTGGCTATTTTTATATAAGATTCCAGTGATTTCAGCCAGAGTATAGTTTTGAGTCCAAATACTATCTCTGTGGGGTATTATTGCACCCCGACACTGGTTTGTCAATAATTTTCATACTCTCTACTATCGTGAATGCCAGTAACAATCCCAAAACCCGTTACTTTCACCAAAAAAGCCCTCCCACACAGCAATTTCTCTGCCATGTGAAAGGGCTTTAGCTTTCTTCCTTTATGCACATTATTTATGGATATGCACATCCAGCTGATTATAAGGAATCTCAATTCCATAATAATCAAAATCTTCCTTGATCCTCTGGTTCAATCTCCATCTGGCTGCCCAGTAGCGGTCGGTATCTACCCAGACACGAAAGCCCATGATCACAGAGCTTTCTGCCAGCTCATCTACGAATACCACCATCTCTTCGTCTTCTCTTGTATCCGGATCTTCGGTGAGGATATCTTCCAGGATATCCTTGGCCTTCTGGATATCTGCATTATAAGAGATCCCCACTTTGATCTCCAGCCTTCGCTGATCCCTTGCTGTTACGTTGGTGATGGTCGCATTGGAAAGAGTACCGTTGGGGATCACGATGTGCTTGTTATCAATGGATAACAGCGTTGTATAACAAATCTCGACCTTGGCTACCGTTCCCTCGCTTCCGTCCTGTCCGTTAACGATGATGTAATCCCCTACCTGGAACGGCTTGAACAGAAGAAGCATCATACCTCCTGCCAAGTTGGCAAGTCCACCCTGGAGGGCAAGACCCATAGTAACACCTGCAGTTCCAAGAAGTGCTGCCAGAGATGATTCCTTTACTCCAAAGCTTGTGGATATATTAAAGATCAGGAGTATGTAAAGTATGATCTTGACCAGAGAGGACATAAACTGTGCCACTCCTGTATCCAGCCTGGATTTTGTCAGTGATTTCCTCACAAACTTTACGATCCATTTAATTACCGTGCTTCCTACCCAGAAAGCAACGATAGCCAGAACAACCTTGATTCCGAATTTTGTGATGTCCGGCAGGTAATTTTCAAACATCTGCCTGTACTGGCTTACCTGATTTCCGACCTCCTGCACGGTCTGTACAGTACTATCCAAATATAATCCCTGCTACTAAAAACATATACATATGTGTATATGCTAGATGATTTACTACAATCTCACGATTTGTAGTTACTGCTTCAACGTATATGCTTTTGATGATATAAATATCAATCTACTCACAAGTTCTTGTACACTCCACAGTCGTAAATTCCCGACTAAGCCATCGGTACATATCTGTATAGTCTTGTATATGACATTATACAGACTTCATCTAAATAGCTTTTCCTTTCTTAATATTTGTTTTTCTTTGCTACTTGGTTTTCGTAGACTTATACCATTACTCAATTACAACCATCAAGGTTCTACCCTATAGTTAGCAAGGCTGTTTCAACTTGCACTGGTTCATTTCCTGTAATTCCAGTAGTTTTAAGTTACCAACTAGTGTTTTGGATTTTAAACACCTTTGAGTGTATTTACTCACATTTGTTGACATTTCTGATTACATATGTATCCCTCTTGTCTGATCGATCATTCGATATACATATGCGGATCGATCTATGTATTCCTGATGTAAACATTCCCTATAATCCGCATCTGGTAATATAATAATACAGCAGTGGTTTTTCCCTGTAAACCTGATTTCTCCGGTTCTATAAAGTATAGGGTATAAACCACTGCTGTATTTCTGTTATAGCTTTATTGTATATCTGTCCGGTAATCCGCCGCAGAATGCTGCTGAATATACATTACTGTTCACTCTGTTCTCAGTAACACGCCTGGCGATGCACAGAATTTATGCTGATCGCATAAATTCGCGCGGTATGTCTCGGATTTTCTCTTTATTTACTGATTCCCTTCATGGAAAGGCTGATACGTTTTTTCTTCATATCAACCCCAAGAACACAGACATCCACGATATCTCCCACACTGACTGCTTCCAACGGATGTTTGATGAATTTCTCGCTCATCTCGGAAATATGGACCAGGCCATCCTGATGCACACCGATATCCACAAAAGCACCGAAGTCAATGACATTGCGGACAGTTCCCTTAAGAACCATGCCCTCTTTCAGATCCTTCATATCTAGGACATCGGTACGGAGGATCGGTTTCGGCATCTCGTCACGTGGATCTCTGGCAGGTTTTTCCAGTTCCTTTACGATATCACGTAAGGTTGGCTCTCCGATTTCCAGCTCCTTTGCCAGTTTTCCGTAATCGCGGATCTGCCCGGAAATACCGGTAAGCTTACGCTCTGCCACATCTTCCGGTGTGTAGCCCAGCTTTTCCAGGAGTTTTTTTGCTGCGTCATAGCTTTCCGGATGGACACTGGTTGCGTCCAGAGGATTTTTGCCTCCTGTGATCCGTGTGAAACCTGCACACTGCTCAAAGGCTTTCGGACCAAGCTTGGCAACCTTAAGAAGTTCTCTTCTTGTCTGGAAACGGCCGTTTTCCTCACGGTAGGCTACAATATTCTTTGCGATGGCCTTGCTGATTCCGGAAATATACTCCAGAAGGGATGCAGACGCAGTATTCAGATCCACTCCGACCTTGTTTACACAATCTTCCACAACGCCGTTAAGGGCTTCTCCCAGCTTTTTCTGGTTCATATCATGCTGATACTGACCGACACCGATGGATTTCGGATCGATCTTTACAAGCTCTGCAAGCGGATCCTGTACACGTCTTGCGATGGATGCGGCGCTTCTCTGTCCAACATCGAAATTCGGGAATTCTTCCGTGGCAAGCTTGCTTGCGGAATATACAGAAGCACCTGCCTCGTTGGTGATAACATACTGGACCTTTTCAGGGATTTCCTTAAGAAGCTCCACGATGATCTGCTCGGATTCTCTGGATGCCGTTCCGTTTCCTACAGAGATCAGTGTCACATGATATTTGCTGATAAGCTTTTTCAGGGTTTCCTTTGCGGCACGGATCTTGGTCTCATTGGTTGGTGCTGTGGGATAAATAACTGTGGTATCCAGAACCTTTCCGGTAGGATCTACCACTGCCAGCTTGCATCCGGTACGGAAGGCAGGATCCCAGCCAAGAACTACCTGTCCTGCAATTGGAGGCTGCATGAGAAGCTGCTCCAGATTTTTGCCAAAGACATGGATGGCACCGTCCTCTGCTGCCTCTGTAAGGGTGCTTCGGATCTCACGCTCAATAGCCGGTCCGATGAGACGTTTATAGCTGTCCTCAATGGCTTCTTTCAGAACAGGTATAGTGTATGGATTATCGCGGACGATCACCTGTTTTTCAAGATAACGGATGATCTCTTCCTCAGGTGCAAGGATCTTCACAGTAAGGAATTTCTCTTTCTCACCACGGTTCAGAGCAAGGACACGATGACCTGCAAGCTTTTTCACCGGCTCCTCAAAGTCATAATACATCTCGTATACAGACTGCTCCTTCTCATCTCTTGCGGTGGAACATATAGTTCCCTTATCCATTGTTCTCTTACGGATACTGATACGATAATCTGCTTCATCAGAAATGTGTTCTGCAATGATATCTCTGGCACCGCTGATGGCCTCTTCCACAGTTTTGACTTCTTTTTCCTCAGAAAGAAATGCTTTTGCCTCTTCTTCAAGAGGTTTCTTCGTCATCTGGAGAAGGATGATGTCGGCCAGCGGTCCCAGACCTTTTTCCCTGGCGATGATGGCACGTGTACGGCGCTTCGGGCGGTACGGACGGTAAAGATCCTCTACCACAACGAGTGTCTGCGCTGCCTCGATCTGTTTCTTCAGCTCCGGAGTCAGCTTGCCCTGCTCCTCGATGCTGCCCAGAACCTGAGCCTTTTTATCCTCAAGATTTCTTAAATAAGTAAGTCTCTCATTAAGATTACGAAGCTGTTCGTCGTTCAGTGTACCGGTTGCTTCCTTACGGTATCTGGAAATAAAAGGAATGGTGCAGCCTTCATCGATCAGCTTAACCGCTGCCTCGACCTGCCATTTCTCAACGTTCAATTCTCTGGTAATTACCTGAATAATATCCATTTTTATCTTTCTCCCGTTGTTTCAAATTTGCCTGAGGCTGCTTTTTCCTCTTTACACAGCTTCTGACATTTATCAAAGATCAATCTGTGCGATCACGTCCTTCAGAGCATTGGCGCTTGCATGAAGCTTCTCTGTCTCCTCCTCGGTCAGCGGAACACGAACGATACGTTTTACACCTTCCGGTCCGATAGAAGCCATGGTACTAAGACATACGTCTTCAACACCGTACTCTCCGTGAAGCATGGTTGATACACTGACTATTGTATCAGATGCTGCAAGAAGAAGCGAGCAAAGTCTGCAAACAGATACGGCTACCGCATAAAATGTAGCACCCTTCTTGGCGATCACTGTTGATCCTGAAGTATGAACATACTCCAGAACCTCTTCTCTGTCAAGTGGCTGCAGATCTTTCTGATCCTCATGAACGATCTTGTCAAATTCATCAAGGGTCGCACCTGCAACAAAGGCTCTGGACCACGGTACAAAGGAAGTATCTCCATGCTCTCCGAATACATAGGCGTGGATGTTTTTCTCAGATACGCCGTAATGCTGGGAAAGTCTGCAGCGGAGACGGGCCGTATCCAGGGCGGTTCCGGAACCAAGGATCTGATTTTCCGGCAGTCCGGAAAGCTTTGCAAATGCATAAGTCATAATATCACATGGATTACTTACGATAATATAAAGCGCTTTGGGAGCCACCTTTACGATCTCCGGAGTAATACTCTTCATAATGTTGACGTTGGTCTGTGTCAGCTCGATGCGAGTCTGTCCCGGTTTTCTGGCAATACCGGAAGTGATGATCACAATGTCAGAATCTGCAGCATCCGGGTAATCTCCTGCCACGATGGAGATCGGCTCACGGAAACTGGTTCCCTGCTCAATATCCATAACCTCACCTTCAGCCTTATCTTTGTTAATATCGATCAGAACAATCTCTGATGCAATACTCCTCTGTGATAAGGTATAAGCGATAGTTGCTCCTACACTTCCTGCTCCGATGATCGTAATTTTACTGCTCATATTTGTTCTCCTTTCAGCATTGTTTGTCATTTTAATAACAACTTTAATTACACACATTCAAACATAACATAAAATATTGCCCTGTGCAATAAAAATTTTATTGTATTTCTCAGGTTAATCCACGCTAATTTGCATTTCAAATTATTTAAACCGCTTATATTTTCTGATATTTTTCATATTATTCTGTATACATTCCTGTTATTTTTTTATCGATTTATAGAAGCAATTTCAGAAACCTAGCAAAAAACCTCTGAACTTCAAAAAAACTCAAGAAGTCCAGAGGTTTCTTTCACCTCTTATTATTGGCTTAGATTCAGATGTTTATAGCTGCTCCAACGTTCACTCGGTTAATTCTTTGCCTGGGCAAGGGCCTTTTGTGCAGCGTCCAGGATCCCTTCGGAGGAATATGTGGCTCCGCTGACAGTATCGATCCCATCCGCCGACTGGTTTGCCATGATCTGAGAATAGATCGTGCTCCATGCAGGATCAAAAAATTCCGGTGTATCCTGATTTGTCTGCTCAATGGATACGATCTGGCCTCCTGAGATCGTAATTGTCAGATATGTTTTTCCTCCATATCCAAAAGCCGAGCCTGTATACGTTCCATCTCTGTACATTCCCACCGGTTCCGGTGCTTCCGTTGGCTCCGGTGTTGCATCCGGCTCATCTGTCCCTGGTGTTGGAGTTACATTGGGTTTTTCAGGAACCGGCGTCACATCCGGGTCGTCCGGCGTCGGGGTTGCTGCCGGCGTCTCTGTTGGCTTCGGTGTGGCTGTTGGTTTCGGCGTTGCCGTAGGTTTCGGTGTGGCTGTTGGCTTTGGTGTCGGTTTCTTTGTCGAAGTTGGTGTCGGTTTCTTTCCATACTCCGGATTGATCGCTTCTTTAAGAGCTTTTTTTACAGCGTTGAGAATTCCGTTGGAGGAATAGGTTGCTCCGCTGACTGCATCAATATCATCTACAGAATCCGTACCAATGATCTGTTCCTCCAGCACGCTCCATGCTTTTTCAAAAAACTGCTCCGTGTCCGTATTTTCCTGTTTCAGGGCTTCGATCACGCCATCCTTGATGGTCACAATTACTTTCACGTCTCCATTGAAGCCCTTTGCCGAAGCTGTATATTTACCGTCCAGATATTTTTGGGGACTGTCCGGATCTTCCGGTTTCTTTGTAGGAGATGGTTTTTTTGTAGGTGACGGAGCTGATGTCGGAGTTGGTAAAGCAGTTGCTGCAGGTGTAGGGGTGACCTGCTGGCTGTTTCCATCTGCCGCTGCCTGGGAGAGGGCATTCTGAACTGCCTGGATGATTCCGTTGGAGGAATAGGTTGCTCCACTTACTGCATCTACATTCGGTGTATTTCCGGCGATCATCCTGCTGATCACACCC
>OJKO01000754.1_pt1 | contig 12004 bp, 6 predicted proteins | sample 1596541 | NCBI WGS metagenome assembly OJKO01 (sample SAMEA4350163, study PRJEB24818) | metagenome | biome: human; feature: gut; material: faeces | place: Denmark | collected 2013-09
ATTTTCTGCTTTTCAAAATGCGATTAGTGAAAATGCATAAAAATAAAACTATAAAATTGTTAAAAATAACCAATAAGTACAAAACATGTCCAAATTTGACAGTGAGAAAGGTCTAAAATGACAGAACAAGATTTAAAATTCAAGATAGAATCATATTGCAAACGAAAAAGAAACGTTAAAACAAAGAAAAATAATATAAAAGCGAAAGGAGAAGCGTATGAAAACGCAATGTCATAATCCATATCTCCCGTTGTGGGAACATATTCCGGATGGGGAACCGCATGTGTTTGAAGACAGATTATATGTATTCGGAAGTCATGATCTGGAGAATGGGAATGAATTTTGTGAGCAGGATTATGTATCATGGTCGGCACCGCTGGATGATCTCTCTGACTGGCGTTATGAAGGCGTGATCTACCGAAAAGATCAGGATCCGTATAACGTAAATGTGCTTCCTTTATATGCGCCGGATGTAGTACAGGGGCGTGATGGAAGATATTATTTATATTATTGCATCAAATTCCAGGATTCTATCAATGTGGCTGTCTGTGATACACCGGCAGGGCAGTATGAATTTTACGGACGTGTCCAGTACAAAGGCGGTCAGGCGATGATGGAAAATCAGACCTATGATCCATCTGTGATCTGTACAGAGGAAGGAAATTTCCTGTATTTTGGATTTGCACCATGCATGATCAATATCCCGCGTTATAAAGACCAGGATCTGAAAGGTGGAAGCGTACTTCAGTTGGAAGACGATATGATCACCGTAAAAAAAGGACCGCAAGTGATCATTCCGAGTCTGAATTATGGAAAAGGAACTTCATTTGAAGGAAACGAATACTTTGAAGGGCCATCTATTCGAAAAATAAACGGAAAATATTATCTGATCTATTCTTCCGTAAATACGCATCAGCTCTGCTATGCGATCAGTGACAGGCCGATGGAAGGATTTGAATTTGGTGGAGTCATCGTAAGCAATGGAGATGTCGGATACAACGGAAGAAAAGAAGAAGACAAACTGATGTCTGTTGGAAATAATCATGGTGGTCTGGTGGAGATAAACGGACAATGGTATATGTTCTATCACCGTCATACTTTCTTGAACCAGTATAACCGACAGGGATGTGCAGAAAAAGTGTATTTTGATGAGAACGGACAGATTCCGCAGGTAACGATTACGACAAGCGGAATGAATCCAGGACCTCTTTCCGGAGATGCATCTTATCCGGCAGTTTATTGTTGTAATCTGACGAATGGACACATGGGAGCATTGTCTTCCATTGGAAGAACCAACCAGGAAGTTGATTTCCCTTATATGACAAGTGTAAATGAAGAACGTTATATCACGAACATTAAAGATGGAACGAGAATTGGATATAAGTATATCAATCTGGAAGAAACCGGAAAAATTGAAGTCGTTTATCAGACAGATGCCCCGGGTGAACTGGAAATTTACACAGAAGAGAATGGAGAAAGAAAGGCAGTTATTTCTTTGAAGCCATGTAAATGGTGGAAAACCGCTGAAACAGAAGTAACATTTACCGAAGAAAAGAAATTGTATCTGGTATACAAAGGGGAAGGAGTACTTTCTCTTTTGACATTAAATCTAAAAGGAAAAAGGAACTAGGAGGAAGAAACATGAAAAACAGTAAACCAACATGGAAAGAGATTCTTGCATTTGCTGTCGGAGATGGTGGATGCAATCTGGTATGGACAACAATCGGTTCTTACCTGACATTATATTACACAGACAGTGTAGGACTTGCAGCAGCAGCGATTGGTACGATGATGCTTCTCACAAGACTTCTGGACGGAATTTCAGATCTGATCATGGGAAGCATTATCGACCGTACACATACCAAATGGGGAAAAGCAAGACCGTGGATCTTATGGACTGCAATCCCAATGGGACTTGGACTGGTTCTGATGTTCAGTGTGCCGTCCGGACTGAGCAGCGGAGGAAAGATGGTTTATGCGGTCATTACCTATATCCTGATGGCAGTTGCTATTTATACCGCATGTAACCTGGCATATAATACACTGCTTTCACTGGAAGCACCGGATCCGAAAGACCGTGTAACAATGAGTTCTATCCGTTTCTTTGTTACAATGTCAGTGGTACTTTTCATCAACTACAACTGCAATAACCTGGTAGGAAAATTCGGATGGACCGGAATGGCAGCAATCTTTGGTGTAATTGCTACAATATTGCTTTTGATCACATTTGCAGGAACAAAAGAGCGTACACATGCAGAAGAAAATACTTCTAAGAAACAGAAAAACAAAATCAGTGTCAGAGAATCATTCAAGCTTCTTTTCGAGAACAGATATTTCTGGCTTCTGACGGTTGTATTTGTTATCAACTATACAGTTCTTGGTGTAAATAACGGACTTCGTATTTATTATGCAAGAGATGTCCTTGGAAATGTAGGACTGATGGGAACACTTACATTATGCTTTATTTTACCAAAACTGATCGGTAACCTGATTTACCCTTATATCAATAAAGTACTTGGAAAATGGAAGAGCATGATGATCGGATATGCAATTGAACTTCTTGGGGTACTGATCATGGCATTTACAGGAACTTCATTTACAACAGCAGTCATCGGACTTGTCTGCCTTGGAATCGGTGGAATTCCGCACAATGCAGGACTTTTCGCAATGGTTGCAGACGTTATTGATTATGGTGAGTGGAAGACAGGTGTCCGCCTTGATGGTATGACAAACTCTGTTACATCCTTTGGTATGAAAGTCGGAGCCGGTCTTGGATCCGCAATTGTCGGATGGGGACTTGCATGGGCAGCATACGATGGAAGCCTTACCGCTAAAGGAGTTGCTCAGGCAGCAGTAACCATTTCAGGAATCAAGACTGTATTTACAATGGTTCCGGCAGTTCTGATTGTTATCGGAATGGTTGCACTGTTCTTCTGTAATCTGGATAAGATCTATCCACAGATCGCAAAAGGACTGGAAGAAAAAAGAGCGAACGAAAAATAGAAAATTGTAAAAATTACAGAGGATAGTCGTCAGGATTGGCGGCTATTCTTTGCGCATATATTTCAGTATGGGAGAAAATCCTGTATAATGATTTGTAAGAATGTTTAAGTATATTTTGAGGAGAAATGAACACGGGAGGTCCATATGCCACATTCCATTTATGAGTCAATAACAAATAATCAGAGTTTTCCTGTAAATATATTTGTTGCGCCAATTCAGAGCAGTACCTATCACTGGCATAATGAATATGAAATGATCGGAATATTAAAAGGGAGTATCTGGATGCAGGTGCAGTCGGAGCAGGTCAGATTAAAAAAGGGGGATATCTATCTGGTGAATCCGAATGTGATCCATGCGATAAAAGGAGTAGAAAATGAAGAAAATCTGTGTATGTTCGTGCAGATGAGGCGTGAGCTTTTGGCGTTTGATGAGGAGGACAATAAAGAGGTACGGTTTTATCTTGATAGTACAGACGAGGAAGAGCCGGAAAAAGGATTCGCATATTTTTATAAAAAGATGGCTGAACTGGTATATGAATCTATGCGCGAGGACAGACATCAGGTATTTCGGATAAGGGCACAGGTGTGTACCATGATCGCAGATCTCTTTGATCAGGTTATTTATGATATTAGGTTTAAAGATGCAGCTGCACAGAATGATCAGGAACTGACGGTAAAGGCGATTACGCTTATGGAAGAACATATGGGAGAAGAAAAGGTAATGGATCTGGTATGTAAAAAGATCGGGCTCAGCCGTAAATCTCTGGATCGCAATCTGAAGACAACACTGGATCTGACCGGGAAAGAACTTCTGGAAAATCTGCGTATAGAGCAGGCAAAGAATCTTCTGAAGAATACGGATAAAAATATGAATTACATTTTGGATGCATGTGGATTTGGATCGGAAAAAACGTTTTACCGGGTATTCAGGGAAGAAACCGGGTTTACGCCGAAAGCCTTTCGTGAGAAAGGACAGGTGGAAGAATATGATGAGGCACTGAAGGGGTATCTGAATTATGAGACTTCAGAGGTAAAAAGGATTTTGAGGGAGATTCTGAATGGATAAGAAAATGGACTGGAAGGCATATCGGCTGACATATACAAAACAGGCGAAGGATATTTTGAAAACGCTGTCACTGGAAGAAAAAGTTTCTTTGATGAGTGGGTCAGAAATCCGTTCTGAGGTTCGGGGAGCAATTCGGAAAAAATTAAAAGTACATTATAATGAACATCCATATCGTGCAGGTGGTATAAAAGAGAAAGACATACCGGCAATGCTTTTTGCAGATGGGACGAGAGGTGTTGTATGCGGATGCAAAAAAGCAACATGTTTTCCGGTGGCGTCCATGAGAGGAGCAGCTTTTGACCCGGAGCTGGAAGAAGAGATCGGGCGCGCCATTGCAGAGGAAGTTCTGGACGTTGGTGCAAACTTTTTTGGTGGCGTATGTGTGAACCTGCCCTATCATCCGGGATGGGGACGGGCGCAGGAAGTATATGGAGAAGATCCGTATCTTCTTGGCAGGATGGGAAGTGCACTGGTCCGCGGAGTACAGGAGAATGGCGTGATCGCCTGTGTCAAACATTTTGCCTTTAATTCTATGGAAAATGCAAGATTTAAAGTGTCAATCGAATGTGATAAAAGGACAGAAAGAGAGATTTTTTTCAGCCATTTTAAAAAGTGTATTGATGCCGGAGCCGGTTCTGTGATGAGTGCTTATAATCGCTATCAGGGAGCGATGTGTGGGGAAAATGAATATTTGCTCAGACAAGTGCTTCGGAATGAGTGGGATTTTGACGGATTTACGATCTGTGATTTTGTGTGGGGAGTGAAAGATACCGTTGCATCGGCTTCAAGCGGGCTTGATATTGAGATGCCGATCACACATTTTTATGGAGAAAAGCTTCTGGAAGTAGTAAGAGAAGGAGAAGTTACGGAGCAGACGATTGATGAATCAGCACTCCGGATCATTCGGACTTTACTGGCACATGAACATTTTATAGAAGAACACAAAAAAGAAGGAAGTTGTGATTACAGAAAGCATCAGGAACTTGCCCTGCAGTGTGCAAGAGAGGGAATTACGCTTCTGAAAAATGAAGATCAGTTACTTCCGATAGATTGTAAAAAGGGAAAGAAGATCGTAGTTTTGGGAAGTTACGCTGACAGAGAAAATATTGGTGACCGGGGTTCCAGTCAGGTCTATGCACCGTATGTGGTGACGATCCTGCAGGGAATTACGGAATACCCTTCAGATGCGGAAGTGATCTATTATTCCGGAGAAAGTGCATCCCATTGCAGGCGGCTTGCAAAAGAGGCAGATGTGGTTGTGATTGTAGCGGGAAATGATTATCTGGATGCAGTGGTGGTTCTGGTTGGCGGAAGCATGATCCTGATGGATGAGTGGGAAGATCAGGTCGGAGCGATATTGATGGCGTACTATCCAGGAATGGAAGGTGGAAAGGCAGTCGCAGATGTATTATTCGGGAAAACGAATCCGGGTGGAAAACTTCCATTTGTGATTCCGAAGAAAGAAGAAGATCTGCCGGAGATTGACTGGGATGCAGAAGAGTTCCGATACGATTACTATCACGGATATACACTTCTGAATAAAAATCATGTGGAACCGCTTTACCCGTTTGGATATGGACTTTCTTATACAACATTTACGCTTACCGGCATGAAGGCGTGGAGAGATGAAGAAAATCTGTATGCGTCTGTGATCGCGAAAAATACAGGGAAGCGGGAAGGCAGCGAAGTGGTACAGATGTATGTGGGAGCAGCTGATTCCAAAGTAGAAAGACCGGAGTATGTGCTCAAGGATTTTCAGAAAATACGGCTGTATGCCGGAGAAGAAAAAGAAGTGAAACTGGTTTGCCCGATTCAAGAGATGGCATATTTTGATGAGGGTAGAAATGAATTTGTGGCGGAATTTTCAATTCCGTATGAAGTGTATGTGGGAACGAGCAGTTTGAGAGAAGATTTGTGGGTAAGGAAAGTTTGAAAAAGGGATGTGCGGGTTTATTGTACTAATTAGTACAATAGCCCTTTTTAAAACTTTTTGCCAGAATGAAAAATTGAATCATAAATACCTGTTTCCGGTTTAATATTTTAAAAATAAATCCAACATATAGAGAAGTGGGAAGCGAGCGTTGCTTACTTCCCACTTCCCGGTTATAATTGGAATAACAGAAATTAAGTCAGAAAGGATGGATTCAATGGAATATATAACATCTCTACAGGCAGCAGATAAATGGAATCTTTCAAAACGTCAGGTAAATGCGCTGTGCAAAAGCGAACAAATAAGCAACGAAAGAACATACCTGTAAAATAGAAGAGATTATTCTTTAATCAGGCATTTATGGAGGAAGAAAACCATGCGATTTCTTCATTTATCAGACTTGCACCTCGGCAAGCGTGTGAATGAATTTTCCATGCTGGAGGATCAGGCATATATTTTAAAAGAGATACTGAACATTATCGATGAGCAGAAGGTGGAAGCGGTTCTGATCGCGGGCGACATTTACGACAAGGTGATTCCGTCCGCAGAGGCGGTGAGGCTTCTGGATGATTTCCTGACAAGGATCGCCGCGAGGGAGCTTCCGGTGTTTCTGATCAGTGGAAACCATGATTCTGCAGAAAGAATTGCTTTCGGTTCAAGACTGATGGGCAGCAGACAGATCTATCTTTCACCGGTATTTGAGTCGGATGTAGAACCAGTAACGATAAGTGACCGGTACGGTGAGATCAATATTTACATGCTTCCATTTGTGAAGCCGTCTTTGGTAAAAAGAGTGTATCCGGAGGAAGAAATTATCACCTATCAGGATGCTGTAAATGCGGCAGTGCAGCATATGCAGATCGACACAGACAAACGAAATATCCTGCTTGCGCATCAGTTCGTGACCGGTGCGGCAAGATGTGATTCAGAAGAACTGTCTGTAGGCGGTGTGGATGATGTGGACGCATCTGTCTTTGACGGATTTGATTATGTGGCGCTTGGGCATCTCCATGGCCCGCAGAAGATCGGGAAAGAGACAGTGCGGTATTCGGGAACGCCGCTCAAATATTCTTTTTCTGAAACCAATCACAAAAAAGCAGCAGTCATCGTTGATGTAGAAGAAAAAGGCAAAATAAATATTCAGCAGATTCCATTTTTGCCGAAACATGATATGCGGGAAGTCAGAGGCACGTATATGGAAGTGACTGCGCTGGATTTTTACAAGGATATGAACACGGACGATTATCTTCACATTACGCTGACTGATGAAGAGGATATCCCGGATGCGATCGGGAAGCTACGATGCATTTATCCAAATATCATGAAGCTGTCTTATGACAATCTGCGGACGAGAGCGGCAGGGACAGTGAGAGGAACGGCAGAAGTAGAGGAGAAATCCCCGATGGAGCTTTTAAGAGAGTTCTATGAGCTTCAGAACAACCAGCCCATGACGGATGAACAGGAAGAGATTGCCAGAGGAATGATGGAAGAAATATGGGAGGATGAGAGATGAGACCGATAAAACTTACGATTTCTGCATTCGGACCGTATGCAAAAGAGACAGAGATCATTCTGGATGAACTTGGTGAGCGGGGGCTTTATCTGATAACCGGCGATACCGGTGCCGGAAAGACCACAATTTTTGATGCAATCGCATTTGCACTTTACGGGGAAGCGAGTGGAAATGAAAGAGAGCCGGGGATGCTTCGGAGTAAATATGCGGATCCGAAGACGCCGACCTTTGTGGAATTGGAGTTCTTCTATCAGGGGCAGAACTACCATATCCGGAGAAATCCGGAGTACATGCGTCCAAAGGACAGGGGCGAGGGCATGACGCTGCAAAGAGCGGATGCGGTACTGGAATTTCCGGATGACAGGCTTCCGGTCACAAAGGCAAAAGAGGTCACGAAAGCAGTGACAGCACTGATCGGGCTCGACCGCGGACAATTTACTCAGATTGCAATGCTGGCGCAGGGAGATTTTATGAAGCTTCTGTTTTCAAAAACTGAGGAGCGGAGCAAAATTTTCCGGGAAATTTTTCATACCAGACCGTATCTTGCATTTCAGGAGAAAATGAAAAATGCAAGCGGCAGACTGCAGGAACAGTATGAGGATGTCAGCAAAAGCATTTTGCAGTACATGAAGGATATCAGCTGTGATGAGGATGACGTGCTTGCTGCGGATGTGAAAAAGATCCGTGAGAGCAAAGCGGTGGTTCATGCGGACAAGGTTCTGGAACTTTTGGAAACTCTGACAAATCAGGATGCAGATTCGGTGAAAGAAAAGAAGAAGAATTTAACGAAGATCGAGAAAGATCTGGAAGAGCTGAACCAGAGAATCGGAAAGGCAGAGGCAGTGATCCGTGCAAAAAAGGAACTGGAAAAAGCGAAGCAGACGATAGCAGAGAAGACACCAACGCTGGAAGAACTGGAAATGGCACTGAAGAAAGAACAGGAAAAAGTGCCGGAAAGAGAACAGTTAACAGAAGAGATCGGAAAGAGGCAGGAAAAGCTTGCAGAGTATGACGAATTGAAAAAACTTCAGAAGCAGATTAAAGAGCTTGAAAAACAGATTGAGATATTAAAGGGCCGGGAAAGCCGGTATCAGGAAAAGAAAGCGCAGATGCAGACGCAGCTGGAACAGAAAAGGAATTTACTGGAAGAGCTGAAGGATGCGGAAATTAAAGTTCTGAAAGTTACAGCAGAACAAAAAGAGGTTTCAGTAAGAAAAGAAACGGCAGAAGACATTCTTATTCAATATAAAAGATACCAAAGACAGAAGAAAAGTGTGGAAGAGGCGCAGAAAGCATACCTTGTCATGCAGGAGGAATGTACAGAGCGAAAGACACAGCTTGCCTGGATGGAGAGGGCATTTCTGGATGAGCAGGCGGGGATTCTTGCAAAGGTTCTGAAAACGGGAGAGCCGTGTCCGGTGTGCGGATCGGTCCACCATCCATGTCCGGCACAGATGACGGAGGGTGCACCGGAAAAAGAAGAGCTTGAAAAATACCGGAAAGAGACTGCTGATGTGGAGAAAAAGACGAATGATGCAAGCTTTAAGGCAAATGAAAAGCTGGTCCAGTTAAAAGCGCTGGAAGAAGAAATCCAAAAGAGTGTGAAAAGCTTTGACAGCAGCATACAGGAAGAAGAGATTGAAAAATCGCTGGCGTTGATCGGTCAACAGATGGATGCCCTCGAAAAGTCAGAAAAGGAATTAGAGAAAAAGCTGGAAGTAGCTAAAGAAGCAGTGGCAGAAAAGCAGAAGCTGGAAGCTGAGATCCCGGAACTGGAGCAGATGCAGAAAAAGCTTCAGGAGGAAGAACAGGAGCGAAAGGATCAGCTCCTTGTGTCTGAGAGAGATAAAGCAAATGCAGAAGAGCAGGCTGTGAAGGTGCGTGGCAAACTGGAATTTCCGGAGAAAGCAGAAGCAGAACAGAAGATCAAAGAGCTGGATAAGCAGAAAAAAGAGATCGATAAGAATCTGAATGCTGCCCAGAAGGCATTCCAGGACTGCAGTCAGTCGGTAGAAGCGGCAAAGACGAAGAAGAAAACGCTGGAGAAGCAGATTGCAGGTAATAAAGAAACCGATATGGAAGAGCTTGGGCAGGCACGACAGGAAGTATCAGGTGCGAAAAAAGAGCTTCAAAAACAGATGGAAGAGATCAGGATCCGTTATGAGAACAATCTGAAAATCAGGAATGCGATTGACAAGCAGAGTGCGAAACTTCTTGAGCTTGAGCGGAACTGGACACAGGTGCGTGAAATTTCCGATACGGTAAATGGAAAGATCAAAGGCGGATCCAAAGAAAAGATCAAGTTTGAGACCTACATCCAGACCAATTATTTTGACCGGATCATTGCCCGTGCAAATACGCGGTTTATGGTGATGAGTGGAGGACAATATGAGCTGAAACGCCAGACTGATACGGATGACCGGAAGAGTCAGAGTGGTCTGGAACTGAACGTAATCGATCACTACAATGGTTCTGAGCGAAGTGTGAAGACGCTTTCCGGCGGGGAATCCTTTAAAGCTTCTCTTTCGCTGGCACTCGGACTTTCTGATGAGATCCAGGCATCGGCAGGCGGAATCCAGCTGGATACTATGTTTGTCGATGAAGGATTTGGTTCACTGGATGAAGAGTCACTGGAACAGGCGATGAAAGCACTGAATGGTCTTACGGAAGGCAACCGTCTGGTGGGAATCATTTCCCATGTACAGGAATTAAAAGCAAGGATTGAGAAACAGATTGTGGTGACAAAGGAAAAAGCAGGCGGAAGCAGAGTGGAACTTAAGATTGACTGATCTGTACCGGAGAAGAATTTCATGCTGAGATGAAGCGGAGCACCAATGGAGGTGGGGAAAATTCACCGAAACTGGAAGGAGAAGATGATTTTTATGAGCTGTTTTTTGCAGGACTGGAGCAGAAGGAAAATAAAAATCTAAATGAATAAAAATACTATGAAGAAATGGTTTTGACTTTCAGATATGCAACAAGTGTGTTAAGATAGGTACAGACTATTCATAAAATGTGCAAGAATATACAATTTGAAAAGAGCGAATATAAAAGGAAAAAGGAGTAAAAATCATGCCAGTTTTTGATTTTAAACACACACCAGATGAAAAAAAGGCCCAGGAATGTACTTATACAACATTCCGCTCGAATGAGACAGAAGCGACAGCGGAGAAACCGATGCTGGTTCTGGATAACAGCAACCGGAAATGGAAGCATCATTCCTGTGGTATTTTCACCAACCCGATTAAGAAGACATCCTTTGAATTTGACGAGGAAGATGGAACTGTAAGTGCGGACATTCTCCAGATCGATGCGAGATTTGTAAGCCTGATCAAATGGCTGGGCGAGAATCACATCAATGTCCGTCTTTCCGGTGAAAACCGTGCAGACGGCTATGCAGTATACAAGATCCGGGAGATCGCATTCGGTGGGGCAACCAAGCTTTCAGCTGAAGATGGTTTCCTGCAGTTCATGATCGAGCGTCTTTTCGCAAGCAGTGCGCCGACAGAAGAAGCAGTGGATGAGGAAATGGAAGAGGACGGCGACAGCATGAAGCTGACAAGTCTGCAGAGTATCACCGATTTTATGAACTGTGCAGGAAGAACCCTTCCGGACAATATCCGTCTATGGGCAAGAAGAAACCTTGCTGTTGCAAGATCACACGAAGTGTCACCGGAAGAAAGAAGACATGCGCAGAGAGCTCTTTCAATCATGATGAATATTCAGTGGAAGAGCAATTATTTTGAATCCATTGATCCGGATGAGGCAAGAAGAATCCTGGATGAAGAGCTTTACGGAATGGAACGTGTCAAACAGAGAATCATCGAAACAATCATCCAGATCAACAGAACGCACACTCTTCCGGCGTATGGAATCCTTCTGATCGGACCGGCCGGAACCGGTAAATCGCAGATCGCTTATGCAATTGCACGTATCCTGAAGCTTCCGTGGACAACTCTGGATATGAGTTCCATTAACGATCCGGAACAGCTTACAGGAAGTTCCCGTGTATACGCCAATGCGAAACCGGGAATTATTATGGAAGCATTTGCGGCAGCAGGAGAATCCAACCTGGTATTCATCATCAATGAGTTGGACAAAGCAGCATCCGGAAAAGGAAATGGGAATCCGGCGGATGTACTTTTGACACTCCTTGATAACCTTGGATTTACGGATAACTATATTGAGTGTAATGTTCCGACAGTTGGCGTATATCCGATTGCAACTGCCAATGAAAAAGATCAGATCAGTGCACCGATCATGTCCCGTTTTGCAGTTATCGATATCCCGGATTATACACCGGAAGAGAAGAAGATCATCTTCTCCAGATTTGCACTTCCGAAGATCCTGAAGAGAATGAGCCTTCGTCAGGACGAGTGTACGGTGACAGATGAAGGTCTTGATGTGATAATTGAACTTTATTCCAATACATCAGGAATCCGTGATCTGGAGCAGGCAGCCGAACATATTGCGGCAAATGCACTGTATCAGAT
>OJKO01000831.1_pt1 | contig 11274 bp, 9 predicted proteins | sample 1596541 | NCBI WGS metagenome assembly OJKO01 (sample SAMEA4350163, study PRJEB24818) | metagenome | biome: human; feature: gut; material: faeces | place: Denmark | collected 2013-09
CACCGTTTTTTGTCTCTAATCCTTTTGGTAAAAGGAACATTCATATTCATTCGCTCGAAGGTTGTTATTAGGTATCCAGTTAGGTGCTATACCCATTAGACTTGCTATATCTTCAAGAGGTCTTTATCACACTCAATGATGACTTCATCATTAAGGAGTTGCTATGTAGTGGTGGTAGTGTAAAATAAGTTGTGTAAATACAAAATAATTGACAGTAAGATATCGAACTGTTATACTAAAATCACAGGCTTTCCAGGGATCAATGCGTCGGATATTGTTTTGCGGAGTATTGATTTCTGGAACTTTTATCACAGAAAAATCAGGAATGAGGAGATAGGACCATGTTTACAGAAGAACGACAGAATGCAATAGAGAAATGTCTCCGCGAAAAAGGAAAAGTCAGGGTCAAAGAATTAAGCGAGATGTTTCAGGTTACGGAGGACTGTATCCGCAAGGATCTCAAGATCCTTGAAAATGCAGGCAGATTAAAGAGGACTTACGGCGGAGCGATCCTTTCACAGGAGTATCCTCTGGAGAGAAACGTAGTAGACAGGCGTATGTACAATCTTGATAAGAAGAAAGTGATCGCTGCGAAAGCCTTCAAGCTGATCAAAAATAACGAAACGATCTTTCTGGATGTTTCCACTACAAATATAGAGCTGGCAAGGCTTATCGCTTCGTCGGGTATGCATGTTGTGGTTGTCAGCAATATGATCGATATCCTGCAGATCCTTGCTGCGAATCCGTCCATCACGGCCATAGGCACAGGGGGAACTATGTACCGTTCGGTGAACGGATTTATGGGAGCTGCGGCCATTGAGGTGATCAAGCAGTACAGCTTTGACCGGGCATTTTTGGGAAGCTGTGGCGTGGATATGACAGATTTTGCAGTTACTACATCCGGAGTGGAGGATGGATTGACCAAGAAGGCGGCAGTGCAGAGCAGCAGACATAAATATGTGGTTATGGAGAGAGAGAAGTTTTATTTTAATGAATCTTATAAATATACACATTTTGATGATATCAGCGGGATCATTACCGATGAATTTCCGGATGATACCATTGTGAACATACTGAGGAATACCGGAGTGAAATTACTCTGAGCAGACAGTAATAAAGGGGGATTTTTATATGAAAGACTATATTCTGGAAACCTGTGTGGATTCTGTGGAATCCGCCATGGCAGCAGCCGAGGGTGGTGCGGACAGATTGGAGCTTTGCAGCAATCTGATCATCGGGGGAACAACTCCCGGCCCATGGCTTTTTGAGGAAATAAGGAAGCGTTCAGATATCCGGATCCATGCGCTGATCCGTCCGCGGTTTGGAGATTTCTGTTATACAGATGCGGAATTTTCTATGATAAGGAATGCCGTAAAGGATTTCCGCAAAATGGGAGCGGAGGGTGTCGTAATAGGTATCCTGAAACCGGATGGCACCTTGAATATAGAACAGATGAAAGAACTGATGGATGCTGCGGGAGATATGTCTGTTACGCTGCACAGGGCTTTTGATGTGTGCGCAGATCCGATCGAGGCTATGGAACAGGCAATCTCGCTGGGAATCGATACGATCCTTACCTCCGGACAGAAGAATACCTGCCTTCAGGGTGCGGAGCTTCTGAAGGAACTGGAAACCAGGAGTCAGGGACGTATCACCATCCAGGCGGGGAGTGGCGTCGGTGCGGAAGTGATCCGCCAGCTTTATCCCCTTACCGGGATCAAGGCTTATCATATGAGCGGCAAGGTTGTAACGGACAGTGCGATGCAGTTTCGCAAGGAAGGTGTCAATATGGGACTTCCGACATTCAGTGAATATGAGATATGGCGTACAGATATTGAAAATGTTCGTGCTGCAAAGAAAGTTCTGGAGGAATTATAATGGCTGAGGGGAAGATTTTTCTGAAAGAAAACCGTGATCGGATCGAAAAAAAATATCGGGAGCAGGTGATGGGGTTACCGCAGGTTTTTGCGGATATTGATAAAAAGCTTGCGGAATGCACAGAAGAAGTGGCTCTGGCGTGCAAATATTTATATGCGTTCATGCCGTACAGTGATATCGGAAATTACGCGTTTGAAGTATTCCTGGATTATGCGGAGAATGGCGTATATTTATGGAAGGAAAACTCTGGGGTGGCAGAGCTGCCGGAGGAAATCTTTTTGAATTATGTGCTGTTTCATAGAGTAAATGAGGAGGAGATCGCACCCTGCCGTACATTTTTCCGCAGGGAGATCGGAGAGAGAACTGAGGGAATGAGCTTCCGGGAAGCTGCCCTGGAGGTGAACTACTGGTGTGCACAGGAGGCTACCTATCATTGTACAGATGATCGTACCCTGTCTGCACTTGCCGTATACCGCAGAGGAAACGGAAGATGCGGAGAGGAATCTGTATTTACCGTTAATGCACTGAGAAGTGTTGGTGTACCTGCCCGTCAGGTATATGCACCAAAGTGGTCTCATTGTGATGACAATCATGCCTGGGTGGAAATCTGGTGTGATGGAAGCTGGTATTTTCTGGGAGCCTGTGAGCCGGAGGAGATCCTGAATAAGGGATGGTTTACCAACGCTTCCTCAAGGGCCATGATGGTCCATTCAAGAGTTTTTGATACCATGATCCCGGAGGGAGAAGTGATCGGCAAAGATGGTATGGTGACTATGCTCAACGAGCTGAAACGATATGCACGGACAAAAGAGATCACTGTGTCCGTAAAGGATTCACATGGAAAACCGGCAGAAGGTGCAGAAGTTTCTTTTGAGGTGCTGAATTATTCGGAATATGCCCCGATCGCAGAATTGAAAACCGACAGTCTGGGAAAAGTCAGCCTGACAACAGGGCTTGGAAGTATCCATATTTCTGCAAGGATGTATGCAGAGGGAGAATGGCTGCATGCAGAAAACAGAATGGATACAAAAACAGAGAATTGTTGTGAGATCTGTCTGATGCCCGTAGGAAAGGAAAAGGGTATTTTTTATGAGGAGTGGACGGAGATCGATATGATCGCACCTCATGATGCACCTGTAAATAAAGATATGCCAACACCGGAGCAGAAGGAAAGAGGCAGCAGACGTCTGGCAGAGGCAAACGCTTACAGGGAACAGAAGGTAAGAAACCTGAGCAATCCGGAGTGCCGGAAATTCCTGGAAAAAGAAACCGGAGATTCTTCAATGAGAAAAAAACTCCTTGAAGTCCTCACAGAGAAAGACAGAACAGACTGTATCAGCCAGGTTCTGGAGGAGCACCTGAAATCTGCATTACCGTATGAAAAAAACATGGATGCAGATATTTTTGTACCATATGTACTGAACCCGAGAGTTGACGATGAAGTTTTGCAGAAATACAGAAAAGCGATTCTTGAGCAGCTGTCGGAAGAAGAGAAAAATATGCTGCAAAAGGAGCCGGCGAAGATCTGGAAGTGGATTGAGGATAAGATCGTTTCCAGCCCGGAGAAAGAACGCAGCAGTGTGATCACCACGCCGTCCGGATGTCTGAAAACGGGAACAGGAAGCATTCTGTCAAAGAAGATCCTTTTTGTGGCAATGGCGAGAACACTGGGGATTCCGGCACGCCTGAACCCTCATGACCGTTCCATGGAGTATATGAAAAACGGAAAATTCATCTCAGTATCTGCGGAAACGGAGAAAAAGGCATCGATCCTTCTGAAGGCAAGTGCGGATACACAGTGGAAATATTTCCAGAACTGGAGCATCGCAAAACTGGAAGCCGGAAAATATAGCACACGGAAGCTGGAAGCCGAAAATTTCAGAGATCAGGTGATGAAGCTGCCGCTGGAAGCGGGAAATTACAGGATCCTTACCTCAAACAGATTGCCAAATGGAAATATATTTGCAGCGGAGTATTATTTTGAGGTTCAGATCGGAGAAATGAAGAGGGTGGAGCTGGCATTTCGGAATGCAAACCTGGAAGACATGCTGGAGAATATCTCCATACCGGAATTTACTCTCAGAAAAGAAGATGGAAGCACCGTGAAGGCGTCAGAACTGACGGCAGATGGGAAGCATATCCTGGCGTTTCTGGAAGAGGAGAAAGAACCGACGGAGCATATCTTAAATGAGATGATGGAGCAGGAAGAAGCTTTTTCCCGATATGCGAATAGGATCATTTTTGTAGTAAAAAGCAAAAAAGCGCTGGAGACCCCTACCCTTTCAAGAGCACTGGGCAAGCTTGGAAATGTTCAGATCTTATATGATGATTTTTCAGAGATCATCAATACACTGGGAAGAAGAATGTACGTAGATCCGGATAAGCTTCCGCTGATCATTGTGACAAACGGAAGCCTGAATGGGATCTATGCAACCAGCGGATACAATGTGGGAACCGGAGATATGCTGCTGAGACTGCTGTGACAGATATAACGGATATATACAGAAGGAACACAGACCGTATCATCGACTGTGTCGGTGACGGTCTGTGCCCTTTGTAAAAGCTGTGAAATTATTGCAGTGGTTTAGATGCTCAGAATATGCGGGCAGATCGGAATGAAAATGCCTGTTGTGCTTACCGAAATTGCCGTAATAAAAGTTGCTTTGCATTACTTAGCATCAGAAAAGAGATCACGCACGGAATCCCGGTAGATACATTCCGGCTTCAGGCGTATCGTCCTTGGAAAATCACTGTAGTCTCCGCTCATTCTGCGAAGTAGCAGATCACAGGCCTGCTCTGCCAGATCGGTCAGCGGCTGACGGACAGCGGTCAGCTGAGGAGAAAGCAGCATGGACAGTTCAAAATCATCAAAGGAGACAACAGACAGGTCTTCCGGGATCCGGATGCCAAGGCTGTAGATCGCTTCATAAATACCGAGGCATAGTGTATAGTTCGCAGAAAATACGGCAGTCGGACGTTCCGGAAGATTCCATAATTTCTGCATTGCCTGATCCAAAGTCGTTTGTGTAATTTTCAGCGATGATATAATCGGGGTTAACCGGAATATCGTAGTCTTCCAGTGCCCGGAGATAGCCTTTTTTTCGTTCACATGCAGTATAGGATGCAGGAGAACCGGTGACAAGGGCGATCTTCTGATGCCCCATTTTTATCAGATGCTCCACGATCTCGTAGGCTCCGGAGGTACAGCTGGTCTGTACACAGTCTGTACGGTGGAAATGGCTGTGTTCTTCCAGCTCCACAACAGGGATTTTGGCGTGTTCCACAGCAGAACAGATGTCCTGGTTCAGACTGAAAGAGGTAATGATAAGGCCGTCGATCCCAGAGCGGAGCATGTGAGGGACGAATTTATTGACATGATCCTTATACTTGTCGCCGCTCATAAATGTGAGAGAATAACCGTGAGCGCGCATGGTGTTTTCTATTTTGCTCAGAAGAAAAGCATTATGCGGAGTATTGGGAGGACCGGATACCAGACCGATACGGTAAGTCTTGGAGGAACGAAGTCCCCGGGCCGTGTTTCGTGGAACGTAATTCAGTTTCCGGATCGCTTCGTCGATCTGCTTTTTGTTTTGCGGCCGTACAGTTCCGCCGTTGATATATTTTGAAATGGTGGCCAATGCCAGACCGGTTTCTCTGGCAATGTCCTTGATGGTTGCACTCATAAATCAATCCTTTCCGGATGCTGTACTGTTGTGTTCGGACAGGTCTTTTACGGAGCGCCGCGGGTGGAATACAACATCCAGCATGTCTATTTTGGGAAAATCCGTATAGTCTCCATGGATCCTTTTTAAAAGTAATTCCACAGCATGTTTCCCCATGCTTGTCAGATCCTGTGAGACGCAGGTCATAGTCGCGCTCATGGTCTTGAAAAGCGGATCATCATCAAAGCACACAAAGGAAATATCCTGAGGAACGGAAATCCGTGCCTGGCTGGCAGCGCTTAAACCGCCCATTGCGGAGAGATAGCAGTCAAAAAAAACAGCAGTAGGGGGATCGAAAGAATCAATAAGCTTCTGGAAATGCAGGTTGCTCTGGGTGATCGTTTCTGCAGTGGAACCAAAAGAAACAGGGGGAAAAGAATCCTGCTGTTTCAGAAGGTCAATGCCATTTTTCTGATATACATCCACAAAGCCCTGGATCCGCTGCTCGATGGTGTAGGAGTCCAGATACTGTTCCATGATCCAGACCTTTGTGTGGCCTTTTTCCAAAAGGTGCTCTGCCAGCAGTGCACCGCCTCTGTAATTATCAGAAATAACACAGTCTACAGGAAAATGTCTCATGGAAGCAGGAATCTGATCGAGCATTACAACTGGTATGCCGGCATTCTGTAAGAGCTGGTACAGGTCATCATGCCAGCAGGATGGGAGCATGATAACTCCGTCAAAGTGCTGGGAGATAATATCCTGTATCGTATCGATCTCCTTCTGATGTTCAAAAAAGAAAGAACAGACAATAACTGTATAGCCATGATCCGTGAAATGCTTGATAATGGAGTTGACAAGCTCGCCCCAGAAATAATTACCAAGATCTGAGATCAGGATACCGATGGTATGTGTGTTTTTGGCACGAAGAAGCTGGGCATTCCGGTTTGGGGTATATCCAAGCTCCTGAATTGCCTTTTCTATAAGGATACGATTTTCTTCCCGTATTTTTTTGTGGTTTATATATTTGGAGATCGTTGCGGTGGACAGGCCTGTCGCACGGGCGATATCATTGATCGTAACGTTCATGTAAAGCCTCCGGTTCTGATGCATTTACAGATAATATAGTATTTTCATATTATATCATGAAAAAGAAAATGCCTCAATACACATGGCATTTTTTACACATAAAGTATCAGAAAAAACGAGCGTATTGTACAGAAAATTGATAAAAATGAAACGTTTAACAAAACCTAATACGAAAAAGTACACAAAAACAAGACGGAATAATTGTAAAAAATAGGAAAAATGATTTTTGCCCTATGATTTTACTTGAAAAGCTGCTTCGGATGCGGTAAGATAGTCTTAACAAAAAACGAAACGTTTTACGTAACAAGAAAATCAGCTATACGAAACAAGGAGAAGGTTATGGCAGACACAAAGCAGCAGTGGTATAAAGATGCCAAATACGGATTATTCATCCATTGGGGACTTTATTCCATCCTTGCAGGAGAGTGGAAAGATCCGAAGACCGGCGAGGTCACCAAGACAGACCGTATCGCAGAGTGGATCGAGAACAATCTCAACATTGACAAGGAAGATTACAGAAAGCTGAAAGATGAGTTCCATCCGGACAAATTTGACGCGGACATGTTTGTGAAAAGAGCGAAAGAACAGTGGGGTGTTAAATATATCGTTCTTACTTCCAAGCATCACGAGGGATTCGCAATGTACGATTCCAAGGTCAGTGATTTTAATGTAGTGAAGGCTGCAGGAAGAGATATCTTAAGAGAGCTTTCCGATGCTTGTAAGAAATATGACATGACAATGGGTATCTATTATTCACAGGCTCAGGACTGGTATGATGACAATGCCTATAAGAATGATTACTAAGACAAGAACGAATGGAAGCCGGAATTCCGTACATACTTCGATGAGAAATGCAAGCCGCAGTTAAAAGAGCTTCTTGAGAATTACGATAACATTTCCCTGATCTGGTTTGATACTCCGATGGGAATGACCGCAGACGAAGCTCAGGAATTAAGAGACTGGGTTAAGGGTATTAAGCCTGACTGCATCATCAGCGGACGTATCGGACACCAGAAGGGCGATTACATGACCACCGGTGATAACTTTATCCCACGTCTTCCATACGACGGTGACTGGGAAGTACCAGCAACTGTAAATGATACATGGGGTTATAATAAATACGATACAAACTGGAAGAATCCGGATGATATCCTGAACCTTCTTCTCAAAATCGTCGGCAGAGGCGGAAATTACCTGCTGAACGTAGGACCAATGGCAGACGGAACTGTTCCGGAAGCTTGTGTCGAGGTTATGAATGAGGTTGGTAAATACGTGACTGAGAATGCGGAAGCAATTTACGGAACCAAGAATGTTGGTATCTATCCGTATGAGATCCCGAGCATTGAATTTACAAAGAGACCACATAAGCTTTACGTACACGTCCTTGCACCGAGATATCGAGTTGAACTGCTGAACATCGGTAATCAGTTAAAGGGTGCATATGTGGTAAGCACAGGAGAAAAGCTTCCGTGCCGCGCATTAAAGTGCTGCGAAGGAAACTCGATGATAGAGGTAGAGCTTCCGGAGAAGCTTCAGGGGGCAAAGAACTACTGTGTATGCCTGGAGCTTGAGGAAGAAGAGCCGATCTTTGAGGCGATCATCGATTGATCAATTTATGAACATCAATGGGAAAACTATATAATAAAAAATCATATTAAGGGAGGATTTATTCATGAAGAAACGAATGAAAAAAGTTGCAACACTGTGTCTCGCCGGTGTAACAGCAATGTCAACAGTAGGCGTAACAGGAAGCGCCGTATTTGCAAAGGGTGACACAAACTACGATGTAGACAATATGGATTTTGAAAACGTTGAGCTTCGTGTAGCATTCAGATTTAACAACGGATCTGATACAGACGGACAGGCTAAATGGTATTACAAAGCACTTGATGAGTTCAATAAAGAGAACGAAGGAAAGATCCATGTAACAGATGAGAGTATTTCTACAGAGTCTGATTACGAAGAGAAGCTTACAACAGATTTCGCTTCCGGTAATGTACCGAACGCATTCCTTCAGTATGGCGGAAGCCGTACAAGAGAGTATGTAGATGCAGGATATATACTGGATCTGACACCATACTTCGAGCAGTATCCGGAATGGAAAGAGGGAGTTCAGGATTTTGCATGGGAGACAACACAGTTTGACGGTATTGAAGGAACCTATGGTATTCCGTGGTCCGCTTATCAGCTCTGCCTCTACTACAACAAAGATTACCTTGATCAGGTTGGCGTAGATGTTCCGGAGTCCTGGGATGATCTTGTTGATGCCTGCGCGAAATTAAAAGATGCAGGAATCCAGCCATTCAACTACTCTGACAAAGATAACTATCACTTCGAGCATCTGATGAGTGCTCTTGCTCTGAAAGCTTACGGAACAAGCATCGCAGATGATCTTGCAAGCGACAAAGAAGCTTACAACGGCGAGAAAATGGTTGCAATCTATCAGAAGATGAAAGATATGATCGATGCAGGATACTGGGGAGATGGAATCCTCAGCACAGACTTCAACACAGAGAGAAATATGTTCGAGGCAGGAAAAGCTGCATTCACAGTTGACGGAACATGGAACTGCGGTAACTTCCAGAATGACTCCGATACAACTCTCTTCGATGCTCAGAAGATCGGTGTTACAAGAATTCCTTATATCGACGAAGCAAACAAGACTGTAGAGATGGGCGGCGGTTCTGATACATACTACATCACTACATTAAACAAGAGCGATGAGGAAATCGCAGCAACTGTTAAATTCATCAAATACCTTACAAGTGTAGATTCCATCAACGAAATGTGCAAATCCAGCCCGACAACATATGCTGAGAAGGTTACGATCGATACAGGTAACTATCTGCTTGACGATGTAAATGCGATCATGGCTGAGAATACAGAGTCTAAACTTGAGATTCCTACATATGACAGCAACACAGCAGCTATGGACACAATCCGTAATTCTCTTCAGGCATTAGCGACAGGCGCAAGTGCACAGGAAGTTGGAGACGATATCGTTGACAAAATGTCTGCTTACGAATAAAGAGAATTTTGACTGAACGCATGATGTGTGGATAAGAGAAACAGGGGGAAGCATCATCTGCTTCCCCTTGTTTATTACGGAGGTATACATATGGCAGGTAAATCTGTACCAAAGGTAAAACAGAAGCTGGATAAAAAAGATCTTACGCTTTCTTTAGCGTTCCTTCTTCCGGCAATTTTAATAACTGTTATTTTTGTCATCTACCCTGTTTTTGATACCGTAGGCTTATCATTCCGTAAATGGAACGGTATGTTTGGTGCGGCAAAGCAATGGGTAGGACTTGAGAACTATCAGAAGATTTTTTCAGATAAGCTGTTCTGGAATGCAATGCTCAACAGTGTGTACTTTATGATCGGTGGTTTCGTTATCCTGATGCCGCTTTCATTTGGTCTCGCAATGCTGGTAACTGCAAAGATCAAGGGAACCGGATTCTTCAGAACCTGCTACTTCCTTCCGAATATGTTAGGAACAACAGCAGTAGCCCTGATGTGGACATTTATGTTAAATCCGAACTTTGGTATCTTTAATACCATTGAAAATATTTTCGGCCTTCATGGTACGATCCCTGATGTGCTGACGATAAAGACTGTAAACGTCTGGATCGTTGTTCTGGTAAACGAATGGATGTATGCCGGATATAACATGCTGATCTTTGCAGCTGGTCTGGTGGCGATCCCTGATGAGTTAAATGAGGCTGCAGCGCTGGATGGTGCTACAGGATGGCAGAGGATCCGCTATATCATCCTTCCTCTGATGAAAAACTCCTTCAAGGTATTCTCTATTTTGTGTATTACAGGATGTCTGAAAGTATTCGATATCATCTGGGCAATGACAAGAGGAGGCCCGAACGATATCAGCTCCACACCTTCAATCATGCTTTATACACAGGGATTCTCCTATAAGCTGTTCGGACGAAGCAGTGCATACGGCGTTATTCTGTTAGTGCTGGGTGTTGTGCTGAGTCTTGTGACCAATCATTTGTTCCGTGAAGATAAAGATCTTGCAATGTAGGCGGAAGGAGAAGAGACGATATGGAAAAAACAGCTAATAAACAGAAAATGCACGGAGGAAAGATAGCGCTGTACGTTATCGCGATCCTGTGGACAGTTGTTACACTGTTTCCGGTAGTAGTGACCGTAATGGCTTCCTTCAAAACAAACTCAGAGATTTACCTGAACCTGTTAAGCTTCCCTAAGAAGATTATGTTCCAGAACTATATCAGCGCAAACAAAACAGCGGATGCATTGAATACCATCAAGAACTCCCTGGTTGTAGCGACTCTGACAACTGTATTTAATACTGTAGTCGGAATGATGGCAGCATACATCTTATCAAGAAAAGATTACAAATTCCTGAAATGGGTATATGTATTCTTCATGATCGGAGTAATGGTTCCGGTTCACTGTACACTGATCCCGATCAACAACATTGCAACAGCATTAAATGCAAAGAACAACCTGTTCTTCCTGATCCTGATCTATGTCTGTCTCTTATACAACTCTCCGAGCCCACGAGACAGGCAGAAAACTCGTATGCCGTCTTTTGCTTGAAAAAAAAACACATGAGACAGGCCGACAACTAGAATACCGACTTATACTAGAAAAAAAAATAAACAAA
>OJKO01000841.1_pt1 | contig 11218 bp, 14 predicted proteins | sample 1596541 | NCBI WGS metagenome assembly OJKO01 (sample SAMEA4350163, study PRJEB24818) | metagenome | biome: human; feature: gut; material: faeces | place: Denmark | collected 2013-09
TAGCGCCATGCCCGCCGGGGACTAGCAATCTACGATTTCTACCCCGTCTTCCGACAGTTGGTTGGCATGGATGATGCGGTTGAGCTCGTCGAGGTATTGCTGCAAGAGGGGAGAGGGCTTGCGGTCGTCATGCATGATGTAGCCCACATGCATCGTCGGGGCGTCTGCCAGGGGGATCGAGGCCATGCCCCACTGCATTTCGCTGGAGAGTACGCCGGTCGACAGCGCATAGCCGTTCGAGGTGATAAGCAGGTTGGTGAGCGTCCCGCGGTCGGATACGCGGATATTGCGGTTGCAGGGAATATAGCTAAACGGTTCCTCGGCGTAATAGAAGGAGTTCGAGGTCCCTTGCCGACCTCACGCCCTATACGCGCTACAGCTTTGAGCAAGGCACCTCGAACTCCTTCTATTACGCCGAGGAACCTTTTAGCTATATCCCTTGCGACCGCAACATACGAATCTCGGACCGCGGAACACTTACTAACTTACTTATCACGTCGAACGGTTACACCCTGTCGACCGGTGTCCTCTCCAATGAAATGCAATGGGGTATGGCATCGATCCCGTTAGCAGACGCCCCAACGATGCACGTAGGCTATATCATGCACAACGAGCGCAAGCCCTCTTCCCTCTTGCAGCAATACCTCGACGAGCTCAACCGCATCATCCATGCCAACTAACCGTCGGAAGACGGGGTAGAAATCGTAGATTGCTAGTCCCCGGCGGGCATGGCGCTACAATGGTCACTCACACGAAACGTACCCAACGAAAGGAAGCCCGTGAAGGTCATCATCTATACCGACGGCTCGGCCCGATCAAATCCGGGACGCGGCGGCTACGGCGCCGTACTCAAATACACCAACCCCGCCGGCAAGACCTTCACCTCCGAGCTTTCACGCGGCTACGCCAAGACCACCAACAACCGCATGGAACTCATGGCGGTCATCGTGGCGCTCGAGGCGCTCAACCGCCCCTGCGAGGTCGAGGTCCATTCCGATTCGCAGTACGTCGTCAACGCTTTCAATAAACACTGGATCGACGGCTGGAAAAAGCGCGGGTGGAAAACTGCCAACAAGCAGCCCGTTAAGAACCGTGACCTGTGGGAGCGCCTGCTTGCCGCAAAGAGCAAGCATAAGGTGGAGTTCATCTGGGTTAAGGGCCACGCCGGCCACGAGCTCAACGAGCGCTGCGATGAGCTCGCCACCACGGCGGCCGACGGATCCAACCTCGATATCGACACCGGCTTTAACGAGAGCGACCTGTAATAGCGTTTTCGCGCAGCTTTATATCCCCACGCGCTACACTCATCCTGTAGACCAAACAACGCAAGGGGGACGTATGCTGCGCATCGCGACCATCGGCACATCCATGATCACCGACGACTTTATCCAAGTCGTCAACGCCAACGACCAAGCCGCGTTTGTGGGCACGCTCTCGCGCGATGCCGAGCGCGGCGCCGCCTTTACCGCCGAACACGGCGGCGAGCGTAACTTCACCGCACTTGACGAGCTTGCGTCCGCCGTCGACGTCGACGCCGTCTATATCGGCAGCCCCAACGCACTTCACTACGAGCAGGCCCTTGCCTGCATCGCTGGTGGCAAGCATGTCATCGTCGAGAAACCCTTCTGCGCCACCGAAGCGCAGGCGCTGGAAGTCTTCCGCGCTGCCGAGGCAGCAGGTGTCGTGGCCCTCGAGGCCATGCGTCCCCTCCACGATCCCGCCTTCCACGCCATCGAGGACGCCCTGGGCGAGATCGCCCCCATCCGCCGCGCCTCATTGCGCTTTGGCAAGTATTCCTCGCGCTACAACGAGATTCTCGCGGGACGCGCCACCAATATCTTCGACTGCAATATGGCATCGGGTTCCCTCATGGACATTGGCGTCTACGCCGTCGAGCCCATGGTCGAGATTTTCGGCATGCCCTCCGGCCTTACGAGCATGACTACTCTGCTCGACCCCACCACGCGACAGCTCACGCACGGCCCCATCGACGGCTGCGGTTCCATCCTCGCCAGCTACGGCGGAGGCCGCATCTCCGTCGAGCTCGCGCACTCCAAAATTACGAATGACCTGCTGCCCTCGCAGATCGAAGGCGAGCGTGGCACTATCCAGATCGACCATCTGTCCACGCCCCGCAACGTCCGCATCGACTATCGCGGCGACGTCGTACGCGGCTCGGCGACCGAGGCACCGCGCGAACAGGGAGACAACGGCCGCGTGCTCGACCTGCCCAAATCGAGCAACACTATGGAATACGAACTCACAGACTTCATCACCGCCATCGGCGGCATCGATAACGTCAAGGAAGAGATTTGGGAGACCCCGGCGGGACGCCACGAGCTTGGCCACTACCGCGATGTCACACTCGTCTCACTACGCATCATGGATGCCGTGCGCCAGCAGGCCGGCATTACCTTCCCGGCCGACGCAGGCAAGCAGGCATAGCGATGGGCCTCTTCGATACGTTCTTCTCCAGCGTCACCGGCGGCAGTCGAGAGCCTCAAAAACCATCGAACGTCGAGCTCGAGCTGCGCCGCAGGCTTACCGTACTCGCAAGCGACGAGGCCACTCAAAACACTCCCCTGCGCTATTTCCTGCACTGGACGGGGCAAGTCCAAGGCGTTGGTTTTCGCTTTACCAACACCAACCTCGCGCAGGCACGCGCACTCACCGGCTGGGTGCGTAACATGGAAGACGGCTCAGTCGAGATGGAGATACAGGGAGCTCCGGCAAATATCCTATCTCATCTCGAGGCGCTTCATGCCTCCTACGAGCGCATGGGAACGCGTTTTCGCCTCATAGACGCTCAGGCCCGAGCCCCACTTGCCAATGAAGACGGTTTCAGTCCTCATTATTAGTATTGTGTGCTAAATACGGTATCATTTACCTACGACCGTTAATAGAAAAGAGGCGAGGCGCATGGCGGTGCAAAGAAGGAATACCAGGCAGCGAAAGCTGGTTCTTGACGCCGTGCGCCAAAGCTATAACCATCCCACCGCCGACGAAATCTACAACGTCGTGCGCGCGCAGGATGACAAAATCAGCCGCGGTACGGTCTACCGCAATCTCAATCTCTTGGCCGACGCAGGCGAAATCCTCTCCATCAAGACGCCGGGCGGTAGCCGCTTCGATCGCACGATCGAGCCGCATGCGCATATCATCTGCACCTCGTGCAGCCGCGTCATCGACGTACCGCTCCCCTTCGATGCCCAGCTCGACGCCAAGGCGTCCGAGCAAATCGGCTGGCACGTCACGTCGCACTACACCATCTTCGAGGGTCTCTGCCCCGACTGCCGGTAGATGTTCGGGACATGCCTTAAAATCCACCTTTCCGCGCTTTGCAGCAAACAGTACATTTCTAGGCATGTCCCGAAAACCTACTCGGCGAGCAGGCGGCGCAGTTCTTCTTCGACCGTGTGCACGTAACGGACGCGATCGTTGATACCGCGCATGGTGGGGTTGCAGCTCTCCATCAGATAGGGATGGCCCACGACGTTGAGCATGTCGCGATCGTTCTCATTGTCGCCAAATGCCATCATCTCATCGGGCGAAATCCCCAGGACACGACCGTAATCGACAAGCGCGGAGCCCTTGCCCGAACCGAAACCGATAAGGTCCGTCCATGCGGTTCCTGACGTCATCACATCGACACGGTCGCCAAAGAGGCGCTCGAAATACTCCCGGGCCGCCGGATAATCCACCTCGGGCGTCTGGAAGCCAATCTTAATGACATCCTCGTCGATGTCCTCGGGACGGTCGACCACCGCCACATCGCAGTGGACCACATAGCGCAAATGGTCGACGAACGCATCGTTGCCGCTCATGGTGTAGATGTGCCCCTCACACGAAAGGGTCATGTCGGTATGGGGATACGCAACCACGGTATTCGCGATAACCATAGCAAGGCTACGCTCCATGGAACGCTTGACGACGGCACGCCCCTCGCTCATCACCAGGGTTCCGTTTTCGCATACATAGGCGAGCTCATCGGCCACCGGGGCAAACAGGTAGCGCAAGCTCGCATATTGACGGCCACTCGCCGGCATAAACACGATACCACGACGATGCAGCTCATCGATAAGCTCAAAGGCCTCGGAACGCAGCTCGCGCTCCCCCGGATGCAGCAACGTGCCGTCCAAATCGCATGCAATCAGTTTGATTCCCTCAAGACCCATATGCTTCCCCCAAAGCCTCATATCAACAGCAAGACGGACCTTGATCGGTCGCCCCTCAAAGCCCGTCTTGCGCATACGCGCGCTTAGCCGCGCGCCTTTTTTACGATGGTAAAGTCGGGAGCCATGCTCACGACGACCTCCGCCGCACTCGACGCAAAGCGCCGGTCCGCATCGAGTTCACGGGTAACCAGCGAGAGCCGAACACCCTCGACACCCCGGAGCATGCGGCCCAAAACAGGCTGCACCGGCGTATACATGCGCACAGTATGCTCGTCCGAGTCGCCCCGGAAGAGCGGCGCATGCATGTTGCCGATCTCCCAGCACGAATGCGCGAGCGCAATCGGGTCCATGCGGTCAACTTCGACCAAATAAACCTCGGCGCTGCGCAAGCGCACGACAACCGCCACGGGCACCATGCCCGAACGGTCAATGGCGAGCACGTCGCCGTCGGCAAGACGACCGCCGTCGGCAGTATCCAGCCGAACATCGACCGTGCGCCCCAGCTCCGTCACGCCCACAAACGCGTATACATCAGCCTGGTCCCAATCGAGCAGCAGATCGTCAACTTCAAAGACGCCGCCCAACTTCCGGCGAAGCAGGAGTTCATAGGACGGATCGTTGAGATTTCCCAAGCATGTCGTCGAAACCAAGCGTTCAGGCATACTCTAACCCTCGACCTCGACGAGCTCGATATCAAAGTTGAGGTCCTTACCGGCCAGCTCGTGGTTGGCGTCGAGCGTCACGGCCTCGGGCGTTACATCGATGACCACGGCGGGGACGGGCATACCGCTCGGCGTGGACAAGAAGAGCTTCATGCCCTTCTCAATCTGCTCGATGTTGGGAACCTGTTCGGCCGGGAAGGTCAGAACCATCTCGGGATTGTGCTCGCCGTAGGCATCGGCAGCAGGAATGTGCACGGTCTTCTTCTCACCCACCTGCATGTCGACAACAGCGGCGTCGAAGCCCTTGATCATCTGGCCGGCGCCGCAGGTGAACTCCAGCGGCTCACCGCGATCGTAGGAGCTATCGAACTGCGTGCCGTCGTCGAGCGTGCCGCGATAATGAGTCTTGACCTTCTTGCCCTGGTTGGACATGGAAACCTCCGTGATAAGGGCGGCGCACAACACGGGCCGCCATGAACATATGGCGCTAACTATACCCTAGTCATACAATTTGAAGACAGTTTGCAAAGAAACGCTGCAACCGGAGGAACCATGGCATATCCCGTATTTGACCTACACTGCGACACCGCCGACCGAATCGGCTGGGCCACGCTCGATCTCGACCTGCGCTTTACCGCCGGCACCGACGGTTATTTCCCCGGCGACGAAACGCATCCGCAAGATTTCGACCTCATCGAGGGTAACGCCTGTGCCATCTCGCTCGCAAAGATCGGCAACACGCCGTGGGCACAGTGCTTCGCCACGTTTGTCCCCGACGAGATTCCCACCGCCCACGCCGCGCGCTTCCAGGCGCAGATCATGGCGCATATGAGCGGCCAGGCAATGCTCAACCACGACCGTATGGTCAACGTGCGCAGCGCCGCAGACATTCGCCCCGCGCTCAAGGACGGCAAGGTCGCTTGCATCCACACCATCGAAAACGCCACGTTCTTTGCCGAGGACCCCGCGCTGATCGAGGTGCTCAAGAGCTTGGGCGTGCTCATGTCATCACTCAGCTGGAACGCGCAGGGACCGCTCGCGAGCGGGCACGATACCCACGCCGGCCTCACCGCCGCCGGCATCGAGGCACTTACGCAGATGGAGCACGCCGGCATGGTACTCGACGTCTCCCACCTCAACGATGAGTGCTTTGACGAGGTTGTCGCCCACGCCACGCGTCCCTTCGTCGCCAGCCACTCCAACTCCCGTGCGGTTTGCGGCGTCAAACGCAACCTTACCGACGACCAGTTCCGCACCATTCGCGACATGGGCGGTATCGTCGGCCTCAACTACTGCAGCGAGTTCCTTTCCAACGACGCAACCGACAAGACCGCCGCAGACGTCACCTTCGACCAGCTAGCGGCACATATCGAGCACTGGCTCGACCTGGGCGGCGAGGACGTCATCGCACTCGGCGGCGACTGGGACGGTGCCACGGTGCCCGCTTTCCTCTCCGATGCCAGCAAGATGCCCGAGTTCCAGAACATGCTTTCCAAGCATTTTGGCAAGACCGTGATGCAAAAGCTCTGCAGCGACAACGCGCTTGCCTTCTTTGAGCGTTATTAATTTCACATCCCTTGAGCAGGTCGGCATGCCGAACGGTTGACATGCCGGCCCGTCCCCAATCTGAAGGACCGCTTTTGACGCAGCAGTTTACGATTTCCGTATCCCGACCGGATGGGACGCCCATCCCCGTCGTCGTTACCAAAAAGCGCGTCAAGAACTTCAACCTACGCGTCACATCGAGCGGTGAGGTCCACGCCAGCGCACCGCTCGGCGCCAGTCGCGAGCGCATCGAAGCGTTTGTGAAGCGCAACAGCGCCTGGATTATCAGCCGGCTTGCCCAGCGCGAGCAACGTCAGGCGACGGCACGAGAGCCGCTCAGCCCCTCGTCCATCATTGCGCTTTGGGGCAAGCCCATCACGGTACAGGACGCACTCGATCACAACTTTGCATCACCCGCACCGCGGCCCAAGCAGGCCACCTTCGCAAGTTTTATGGGTGCCGACGAGCCAGACGAACGTCCGCAGGCCAAGTGGAACGCGACCCTCGACGGCTTAACGCCCAGTGAGATCCAAGCCCATATTGACCAGCTCTATACGTCCGAAGTCACATCGGCGCTGCGTGATATGGTGCACGCATACGAAATCGCAATGGGTGTCGCCGTTTCCCGCGTTTCCGTGCGCAGCATGAAAACGCGCTGGGGATCATGCACGCCCAAAACCGGCGCCATTCGCATCGCACGAGAACTTGCCGCCTACCCCGTCGAGTGCCTTGACATGGTTGTCGCCCACGAGCTCGTCCACCTGCTCGAGCCGAGCCACAATCATCGGTTTCACGCGCTGCTCGACACGTACTGCCCCAACAACAGGGCTCTGTCGCAGCGGCTCAAGCAGCCACCCATAGAGACGTATTAGAACCGGTTAGCGCACACGCTCGATCTCGACGCCACAGCTTGCCAAGGGCAGGCCAACAGGCGCCCACGGCTTATCGAGCTTGATGCGCACACCAAGCAGCGAGGGATAACGGCGCAGCAGCATCTGGGCCGTACCTTCAGCTGCCGCCTCGATGAGCTTAAACGTATGCTCGCGCAGATAGCCATCGACATCGTGGCACACCGAGCCGTAGTCAATCGAGGCGTCCAAGTTATCGTGCTCTCCCGCTGCACGCAGGTCAGCATAGAGTACCAAGGACACGATGAATTTCTGGCCCAGCGCGTTCTCTTCGGGATACACGCCGTGGTTAGCAAAAACCTCAAGACCTTCAACGGTGATGCGGTCGGCATGGCGCAGATCGTCATAGTTCACGTGGGGCACCGCCGTTGCGGTGGATATTTCGCCCCTTCCACGGCGGGCGAGCTCGGCGCCTTCAGTCTTGGTTGCATTCTCGGGCAGTTTCTTGTTGCTCATCGCGATCGTCTCCTTCGTTTAGAACCCCGACCGCGTAAACTAACTACACGCGAATCGACAGGTTCTTTTTATCATCGCTCCAGTTGCAAGCATTGCGCGCGGGGCATGCAAAGCAGGCGCGCGACGCTTTGTCGGCTGCATAGAGCAGGCGCTCGAGCGGTTGGCTGTTCACGCGCAGCTTTCGATGGCCCAGAATGGCCGTCTTAATGGCTGCGGCATCGGCCGGCTCAAACGCTACGTCATCGGGCATACCGCCGAGAATCGCATCAGCGACGCGTTCGCTTGCAACATCATGGGATATACCCGATTCATACTGTTCATCTTTGCCGATATCGTGAAGAAGTGCCGTGGCGTAGATGACCTCGCGGTCAAATTCGAGCTGTTCCTCGAGATTCTTGATCCACATAATGCGAGCGACATCCAGCAGGTGGTCAATACCGTGGCGGCAGAAGATGCGCCCCGATTCCAACTGTGCAATGCTGCCCAGGTGCCGCCGGAACAGACCGTTGGCACAGATGTAATCAATGCGAGGCATGGCACCAAAAGGCGCCAGGCCCGAAGCCATAAAACCGCGACGCGGCGTTCCCTCGTCAGTATTCGATGTAAAGTCGTTGACGACTCTCATAGTTAGCGTCCCAGCATCCTAAAGAATCGCTCCTCGAGCGCCGGATCGGCCTCAAAGACGCCGCGACGAGCGAGCGTCACGGTCTTGGTGCCAGGCTTTTGCACGCCGCGCATGGTCATGCACATATGCTCAGCTTCCATGAGCACAATCGCTCCCTGGGGAGCGAGATACTCCATGAGGGCATCGGCAACTTGTGCGCACAACTGCTCCTGCAGCTGCAGACGACGGGCGTAGACCTCTACCGTGCGGGCAAGCTTAGAAAGCCCTGCGACACGGCCGTTGGGGATATAGCCAATGGCAGCCTTGCCGTAAAACGGCAGCAGATGATGCTCGCACAGCGAGTAAAACGTGATGTCGCGCTCGATAACCAAATCGTTCGAAGCGACGGCAAAGGTTTTGGACAGGTGCTCCTCGGCACTCTGGTCCATACCGCCGGCGATCTCACCATACATACGGGCAACGCGCGCCGGGGTCTCCAGCAGGCCCTCACGAGTTGGGTCCTCGCCTATGCCCTCAAGCAACAGCTTAATGGCGGCCTCGACTTTTTCCTGATCGATCATCTGGGCCTCACTTTTCCGATTTTGCGTTCGCGCTATGGTACCACGCCCTTTGGCATCGGCCACAAGCTACATAGTATGGGTCGAATAGACTGGATCGTCCCGCCAAAGTTCAACCGCATCACAAAGCGCAACACCCTCGCGCTCAGCACGGTCGCGCGTAGCGTTCATATCGATCACACGCTGGTTACTCGAGCCTCTAAAACGCAATGAGATATCGTACAGATCCTGAACAAACGGGCCATCCACCAACATATCGAGGCAGGCAAGGATACGGTCCGTCGCCTCGGTATGGTGGCGACCGCCCGGCATAAGCTCCTCGAGCACGTCGCCGGTAAAGCACCAAATGGTCTTGCCCGACCCCGCAGGATAGGCCGCACGCACGCGTTCGATAAAGTCAACGAGCCCCGCCTGATTCTCGGGCTCCATAGGCTCGCCGCCCAGAATCGTCAGGCCATCGATAAAGGGATGATCGAGACTCTCGATAATCTTGTCCTCAACGGCACGATCGAACGGCTCACCCGCAGCAAAATCCCACGCGACAGAGTTAAAGCAGTTCTTGCACCCACGACGGCACCCGCTCACAAACAGAGAAGTACGAACGCCTTCCCCATCAGCAATGTCGAAATACTTAATGTTCGCGTAATTCATAGGTAACTCTCCCGGGAGGCCGGGACATATCATCCCGTCCTCAAACATTCTCGGCCTTCGGCCTGCGAAACTGCGGGCGGGACGATATGTCCCGGCCTCATGCAAAGGGTAACTCAATGAACGAAGCGAACATCGAGTATAGGGTTCGAGGTCCAATAAAAACTTTGTTGCAGCTCAACCGCCATTGCAAATCAATCGCTGCTGCAGCTCGAATTATTTCCGCTAAAAACTTCGAGGAGTGAGCAGACCGCGAGCTGCATCTCAGCTACGTCAACTTGGCCGCCCCGTAGCGAGGCCCCGGACCTTTGCTCGATATGAGTTCCGCACGAACAGGAGGCGCCAGTGGCGCCTCCGTCGTGAGCCAGGACTGTCCGAAATAGCGAGTAAAGGTCCGGGGCCTCGCTACGGGGCGGCCTGGGATGGTTATTAGAGATGCAGCACGCGGTCGCGGATCTCCTCGGTTCGACCCTGGTTCCAGAACTGGGTACCGATGTAACCGCACGTGCGACGGGCGACATTCATCTTCTCCTGGTCACGATTGCCGCAATTGGGGCACTCCCACACCAGCTTGCCGTCATCCTCGACAATCTTGATCTCACCGTCGTAGCCGCACACCTGGCAGTAGTCGCTCTTGGTGTTGAGCTCGGCGTACATGATGTTGTCGTAGATGTACTGCATCACGCGAATGACAGCCTTGAGGTTGTCCTGCATGTTGGGAACCTCAACGTAGGAGATGGCACCGCCCGGCGAAAGCTGCTGGAACATACCCTCGAACTTGAGCTTGTCGAATGCGTCGATCTCCTCGGACACGTGGACGTGGTAGCTGTTGGTGATGTAGCCCTTGTCCGTCACGCCCGGGATGATGCCAAAACGACGCTGCAGGCACTTAGCGAACTTGTAGGTCGTCGACTCAAGCGGGGTACCGTACAGCGAGAAGTCAATATCGCTCGCGGCTTTCCACTCAGCACATTTGTCGTTCATGCGCTGCATGACGGCCATGGCAAAGGGCGTGCCCTCCTTCTCGGTGTGGCTGTGGCCCGTCATGTACTTGACGCACTCATACAGGCCGGCATAACCCAGACTAATGGTGGAGTAACCGCCCACGAGCAGCTTGTCGATCGTCTCGCCCTTCTTCAGGCGGGCGAGGGCACCGTACTGCCAAAGAATCGGCGCGGCATCCGAAAGCGTACCCATCAGACGCTCATGACGGCACAGCAGGGCGCGGTGGCATAGCTCAAGGCGCTCGTCGAAGATCTTCCAGAACTTGTCCATGTCCTGATGCGAGCTCAGCGCGACATCAGGCAGGTTAATGGTCACAACGCCCTGGTTAAAGCGGCCATAGTACTTAGGCTTGGTCGGGTCATAGTTCAGCGCGTTGGCGACATTGTTAAAGCCGTTGCCCGAACGGTCGGGCGTCAGGAAGCTGCGGCAGCCCATGCAGGTATAGCAGTCGCCGTTGCCCGCGGTCTCGCCCTTCGACAGCTTGAGCTCGCGCATCTTCTTCTCGGAGATGTAGTCGGGCACCATGCGCTTGGCGGTGCACCTGTCTCTTATACAACACTGACGCTGCCAACGATCGACTCTGTGTAGATCTAGGTGGTCGGCGTAGGAGTAAAAAATATAATGTAACTAGTGTGGG
>OJKO01000849.1_pt1 | contig 11125 bp, 15 predicted proteins | sample 1596541 | NCBI WGS metagenome assembly OJKO01 (sample SAMEA4350163, study PRJEB24818) | metagenome | biome: human; feature: gut; material: faeces | place: Denmark | collected 2013-09
AGTATACCACCTCTCTTTGATTATACTATTATATCGAGAGGCACACTAGAGTTTTGGTGGATTTGAGTTTGGTTATATATTTGTGTCCGCGCAACGAAGGCGCGGGGAAATGGAGGAAATTATGAAACTAATTAAAAACATTCAAGTCTATGCACCAGAAGATTTAGGTGTTAAAGATGTATTGATTTCAGATTCTAAAATAGAAAAGATAGATGATCATATCACATATCCTTATTCTATTGAAACAATTGATGGGACAGGTTGTATCCTTACACCAGGTCTTATTGATCGTCATGTACATATTACAGGTGGCGGGGGAGAAGCAGGCTTTATTTCTCGTGCTAGACCTATTGAAGTCAATGAAATACTAGATGCAGGTATTACTACTGTGATTGGATTATTAGGTACAGATGGCTATACAAGAAACACAAAAGAATTATTCGCTAAAGCAAAAGAATTGACTCAAAAAGGTGTCCATACCTATATTCTAACAGGAAGTTATACATATCCTACATATACGCTCACTGATTCAGTAGAAGATGATATTGTATTTATTGATAGTATTCTAGGTGTTAAGCTTGCATTAAGTGATCATAGATCAAGTCATATTACTGATGATGAACTTGTTCGTTTAGCTTCTCAAATCCGTACAGCAAGTCTTATTGCTGGAAAACAGGCTAATTTAACACTTCATATGGGTGATGAAAAACAAGGATTAACTCCTGTATTTCATGCATTAGAAAGAGCTGATATTCCTGTTTCGTTATTCCAGCCTACACACTGTAGTCGTAATCCACACTTATTTAAAGATGCACTTAAGTTTGCTGAAATGGGTGGTACAGTTGACTTAACATGTGAAGGTGATGGCAAGACTCTAGAATTCATTAAACAGTTTAAGAATACTTCTAAAGTCACTATTTCTAGTGATGCACAAGGCTCATGGTCTACATATAATGAAGATGGATCTATCAAAAAAATTGGTATTACACCAGTCTCTAACTTAAAGAAAGAATTTATTTCTCTAAAGAATGCATTAGGATATGAAAAAGCTTTACCATTCTTTACTCAAAATGTTGCTCGAGTATTAGGCTTAAAAAATACAGGAGTTATTAAAGAAGGCTTTGATTGTGATTTAGTTGTATGGAAAGATGATGAAATCAAGCATATCATCACAAAGAAAGATTAATACTAAATAAAGGTTCTGATTTTGATAAATGTCATTCAGACCCTTTTTATTTTTAAGAAATACTTAGGGGATACCATACTAATACAAAGAAATATGTTATATTCAGTCACTTATCAAGATGGTTATATTTAATCTGATTATTCTTATAAATACAGATGGTACCTCACACAATTGTGAATCATCCTTTTAGGTCATGAAGTTAGATGAATTTCACTTTTTTATAGTATAATAAGAGTTCCATATAAGATGCTGAATGTATGGCTTTTTCTGATATGCTATAATATAAAAGCAGAGGATCTTATAAATGAAATGGGAGATTTTATTCTAAAAAAACATATCACAGTAATTACCAAGGCTGATTCCTTTGTAAATCAGCCTTTTATGTTATAATGGATTTGAAAGGATGAGACATATGAATAATATAAAAGAGAAAATCAAGATATTCTCAGGTGCGAAGTTAAAATATATCGCATTTGCCTCAATGTTGATTGATCATTTCAATAAAGCTATTATCTATCCTAATCTGGATGGTGGTATGTTAAATAGAATAAGTGATTTATTTGATATTTTAGGAAGAATTGCTTTCCCTATATTTATCTTTCTTTTAATAGAAGGATACTTTCATACAAGAAACAAATGGAAATATTTAGGAACTCTTCTTCTATTTGGTATCATCTCTGAAGTCCCATTTGATATGTGTACATCAGCTGTGTTCTTTGAACCCAACTGGAACAATATCATGTTTACACTGTCATTTGTACTTGCCATTATATGGATTATAGATGTATTAAAAGAGAAACTGAATAAACCATTATGGTATGTTGTATCCATCCTCATTGTCGCAGTTATGTGTTTTGTAGCTATGAATCTAGGATTAGATTATGAACATCATGCCGTACTTATCGGCTATTTCATGTATATATTTCATGATAAATATATCTATTCTATACCATTTTGTTATGCGTCAATGTTTAAGGAACCCTGGGCATTACTTGGATTTGGCTTGAATCTGACTTATAACGGAGAAAGAGGGAGACAAAATAAGCTCTTCAACTATTTCTTCTATCCAGTACATTTGCTTATTTTAGGAATAATAAGAATGACTTTTCATATTTAAATACATCATTTAAAGTTCATAATAATTGTGTAGTATTAAATTATACAAAAAATATACTTGAAACGAGGTAAATACATATGATTATTGAAACACTCTTATCAAAAAGAGATCAATTACCCCTAGAACTCGCTATTATTGAACCAGAAGGAGAGGCTATCGGTATTATTCAGTTAATACATGGAATGTCTGAACATAAAGAACGCTATTATGAGTTTATGTACTATTTATCACAACAAGGCTATATTTGTGCCATTCATGATCATAGAGGACATGGTGCAAGTGTAAAAGACACATCACATTTAGGATATTTCTATACAAACGATATAACATATATTGTAGATGATGCTTATCTAGTTACAGAATATTTGAAAAACAGATATCCTACATTATATATCTCTATATTTAGTCATAGTATGGGTACATTGGTTTCTAGAAACTATCTAAAAAAATATGAAAAGCATATTGAAAAGATTGTATTGTGTGGTCCACCTACAGAAAATAAGCTTGTTGATGTAGCATTATTTGCAGGAAAACTTACCGGATCATTTTATAAAGAACATAAACCTAATAAGATTCTGAATAAATTATCTGTAGGATACTACAACAAAGGCTATAAAACTGAAAATGAATGGATCTGTTCTAACTTACAGACTGTGTCTTCATATAACAACGATCCTCTATGTGGGTTTACTTTTACTACAAGCGGCTTTATAAATCTATTTCAACTATTAAAATCAGCTTTCATCAAAGATGATTGGAATCCACAAAACAGTTCATTACCTATATTCTTAATTGCGGGTGTTGATGATCCAGTCATTCAAGGAAAAAAGAAATTTAATGAATTAGAAGAGTTTTTGAAAGAAGTAGGTTATGAAAATATCAAGAGTAAACTGTACAAAGATAAAAGACATGAACTACTCAATGAAACAAATAAAGAAGTAGTATATAAAGATGTTCTAGACTTTTTCTATGCTAATTAATACAGGAGGTTCTATATGGCTTTTGATTTTAAGAAAGAATATAAAGAATTCTACATGCCTAAAAATAAACCCATGATAGTCACTGTTCCCCGTGCTAACTATATTGCGGTAAGAGGACAAGGGGATCCAAACGAGGAAGGTGGGGATTATCAGAATGCTATTAGTGTACTATATGCAGTCGCTTATACACTTAAGATGAGCTACAAAACAGATTATAAGATAGAAGGATTCTTTGAATATGTGGTTCCTCCACTAGAAGGTTTCTGGTGGCAGGATGGTATTGAAGGTATAGATTATGACAATAAATCTACTTTTAATTGGATATCTGTTATTCGTTTGCCAGACTTTATTACAAAAAAAGATTTTGAATGGGCAGTAGAAACTGCTTCTATTAAGAAAAAGATAGATTGTTCTTGTGCTGAATTTATTACTATAGAGGAGGGATTATGTGTACAGATGATGCATATTGGTCCTTTTGATGATGAACCGGTTTCTGTTGCACTTATGGATAAATATCTAGAAGAAAATGGATATATTAATGATCTTTCAAAAGAAAGATTGCATCATGAAATATATCTTTCTGATGCAAGAAGAGTCGCACCAGAAAAATGGAAAACAGTTATTAGACATCCCATCAAGAAAGGAGTTAGACATGAATGAAAAAATAGGAGAAGTTTTCTCTATCACAAAAGATAACGAGCCTATACAAGGCTGTACGACTTCTAAAGCAGTAAATGATACACTCACTTATTTCTCACTCGCACGAAATACAGACATAAGTGCTGAAATATATCCTTATTATAAGATGATTTATGTCTTGAAAGGTCAGTTGGAAGTCTATGGAAATAATGGCTATACTAAAGTAGTCAAAGCAAATGAAAGTTTTATTACATTTACTGATACCCCAATAGGTATAAGAACTAAAGATGGTGTCATATATACAGAAACATTAATAAGAAGGATGGATACTATGAACGAAATGATTAAACCAGGAGAAGTATTTAAACTTGCAGAACTATTACCTTATTCAGAAGGTAAGATTATCAATATGGATATTGTACATAATGAGAAGATGAAATTTGTAGTAATGGCATTTGATGAAGGAACTGGACTTACTGAACATGCAGCACCAGGAGAAGCTATCATCTTCGCATTAGATGGTGAAGGTATTATCAGTTATGAGGGTAAAGACCATATCATTAAAGCAGGAGAAAACTTCTGTTTTGAGAAGGGTGGCATGCATGCAGTCAAAGCATCTAAACGTTTCAAGATGGCATTACTTCTAACATTAGAATAATGAATATATTACCTAGAACGAGATTCAATGTAGTCTCGTTTTTTACTTTTTCATATTTCTTGAAATAGTTTCATTTAATAAGGAACTTTGGAATAGAAGCATTACCTTATTCTTACTTGATAGGCTGGATTGCCATGTTATTAGTGGAAGCACCTCTCATGATTCGTATATATAAGAAAAAATAGAAATAATTAGGGCGATAGGGTAATCCTGTCGCTTTTACTATATAATGGAATAAAGGAGGAGGTTTTCATGACAATACAAGAAAAAGCCGAACGAATCATCGAAGATATAAAAAAAGAAAAGGGAATCAATCCTATACAGATATTTAGGAATATTGCAAATCATGACTATATTAATATGCATGGGCCAGAACATCATATTTTAGATGGAGCATGTTTGCTCGTTGCATTTAAAAATGCAGGTGGTGAAATTGATTTAGATGATGCATTAAATAAAATTATGATAGAAGGATTGAGAATGCCTGGTGCTATGTGTGGTTTATGGGGTGTATGCGGTGCAGTTACATCTCTAGGTGCTGCACTCTCTATTATTGATCATACAGGACCATTATCGCTAGATGGTACCTGGGGAGACCATATGGAATTTACTTCAAACGCATTAAAGAACATAGGTGAAATCAATGGGCCTAGATGTTGTAAAAGAGACGCAATGATTTCATTTAAAAATGCGATTGATTATATCAATGCACATTATGATGTTACTTTAGAATATGAACATTCATCTTGTCACTATTCAAAACTGAATAAGCAATGTATAAAGGAGAGATGTCCTTATTATGGATAAAAAGAAAGTTGCATTTATATGTGTTCATAATTCATGTAGAAGTCAGATAGCTGAAGCATTAGGTCATTATCTCGCATCTGATGTTTTTGAAAGCTATTCTGCAGGAACAGAAACAAAACCAATCATCAATCAAGATGCTGTTCGTATAATGAAACAAATGTATGGCATAGATATGGAAGAGGCGCAATATTCTAAACTTATAAATGATATTCCAAAACCGGACATTGCGATTTCTATGGGATGTAATGTAGGATGTCCTTTCATAGGTAGACCATTTGATGATAACTGGGAATTAGAAGATCCTACAGGTAAAAGTGATAAAGAATTCGTAAAAATTATTAATCAAATTGAAACTAAAATATTAGATTTAAAGGATAATTTAAAGAACTAGGAGAATTCATATGAAACTCTCATATCGTTTTTGCTTATTAATTGCAATTATACTCTCCCATATCATGTGTGCTGTTGTTGCATATAACTATTGTAATATGGAATGGGAGATTAAGGTTGGAGGAACAAGTGCACCAGTTGAAATGGCTTATCTCTATGCGATTCCTTTTGTGATAGGAATTGTCTTATGTCTGATTGGCGCATTCTATTTCAAGAAAAAATCACGTTAATATAATTATAAGGAGGTAATCATGGATAAAATCAAAAAGAACTGGATTTATTATCTCATTATTTTCATTACTTTCTATTTTATTCCATTATTCATTAAAGATACGGGGAGTGGCATGTTTATTCTGATCATTGTCATTCCTCTTATAACACTGATCACTTCTATTATTTATGGATTCAGAAATACATTTGATTTCTTCTATCCTGTTCTTGTCGCAATTCTGTTCATTCCTACATTATTCATATATTACAACGCTTCAGCTTGGATTTATATTCTCGCTTATTCTATGATTGCTCTCATAGGAGAACTATTAGGTAAAACACTTCAAAGAAAATAATAATTCTCTTGCTTTGAAGTTCACTTTAGCCTTTAAGATATTCTTATAGGAAAGGAAGGATATTATGAGCAAAAAAGTCGTTGTATTATCAACAAGTCTAAGAAGTAGTAGTAATTCAGAATTACTTGCGAAAAGTTTTGTAGAAGGGGCAAAAGAATCTGGAAATAAGGTAGAATTTATCACATTAAAGAATAAAGATATTCATTTCTGTATTGGATGTCTTGCATGTCAAAAAACTGGACATTGTGTTATTAGGGATGATGTTACGGGTATTATGGATAGTGTACTTAATGCAGATGTTGTTGTATGGGCTACACCCATTTATTATTATGAAATGAGTGGACAGATGAAAACTCTTATTGATCGTCTCAATCCAATGTATTCTAAAGATTATAAGTTTAGAGATGTATATCTTCTTGCGACAGCTGCAGAAGAAGGAGACGAAGTCTTTGAAAAAGTCATTACTGGACTAAATGGCTGGATTGACTGCTTTGAAAAGACATCTATTAAAGGCACTGTACTTTGTGGTGGTGTATCTAGTGGTGGAGATATATCTAGTAATGATAAGCTTAAAGAAGCCTATAATCTAGGTTCTCATGTATAAGGCAGACATTGTGATATTTGATTATGCAATTGCTGCACCGTTTATCTTACCTGCAGGTACAGATGCAAGAAGATTTACAGAAATCACTGATGCAACTATTAGATTTGCACCTATAGTATACTTACAAGACTATTTGAACATAATTGTAATAACCAAAAAGATTACTGGACAGAAGCAATCGCTATAACTACTTCTAATGATATTCTTGGTCCTACAGAAATCAGCCATTTAGAAAATCGTTTCTATCAGCTTGCGAAAGAAGCAAATAGATATATCGTTAAGAATGGAAATGAACCAACACTGGGAAATCCTACTGAAGAAAAACAAAGTGAATTAGAAGAATTTGTTGATTATTCTAAAATACTTGTCGGAACATTAGAACATAAGGTATTTAAACCCCTTGTATCACAATCTATAATACATAATGAGATAGAACTTCATTGTAATGGTAATGGTAATGGTGCTAAAGCAATAGGTATCCGTACAGCAGATGGTTTTGTAGTCAAGAAAGGAAGTATACTTTCTGATCATTTCACTAATAGCTGTCCTAAATATACAAAGAAGAAAAGAGAACATTATCAAGATATTATCAATAATCGTAGTCTATTAGAAGATATTCTATTGAATACACCGTCAGGTGCTGCAAGCTTTGTATTAGGGAGAACTGCCAATGGCTATATTGAATGGAAAAATGATGAAGGACAGACATTAAGACAATTAGATGAAGAATCATAAGCATGAACACATGATGTTCATGTTTTTTTGTTAGTTATAACTAATATACTAATTGTGATATCTATTTCATAGTGATATACTGAATCTATAAGTTAGTTCAATCTAACAAAGAGGTAATATCATGAGAATACTTATATATGGTGCAGGGGTTATTGGTTCATTATATGCAGTTTTGTTGAAAGAAGCAGGGTATGATACAACTATTTATGCAAGAGGACATAGACTTGAAGCCCTTCAAAATCAAGGACTCCTTTATAAGAAAAATAATATAATCAAAAAAGTAGATATCAAGGTCATTGATTACTTACAAGATAATGATATATATGATTTTATTTTTTTAACTGTTAGAGAAAATCAATTATATCAAGCACTGAAAGAATTGAAATCTAACAAAAGTAAAACCATTATCACAATGGTTAACTCAATAGATAATTATGAAAAATGGGAAAGTATTGTAGGAAAAGGAAAAATATTACCTGCTTTCCCAGGTGCTGGAGGCTCTATCACAAATAATATACTTGATGCATCACTTACTCCAAGAATCATACAACCCACTACTTTTTCTGAAATAACTGGAAAAAAGACAAATAGGACACAGCGGCTCTCAAAAATATTTAAACATTCACGCATACCTTTTCAGCAGGTCAATGATATGCATATATGGCAGTTATGTCATATTGGGATGGTTGTACCTCTTGCGAATGCTTATTATCAAACAGAATATCCTGAATCCGTAGGTCAAGATAAACTTGTGATGAAAAATACAGCGAAAGAGCTTAAATATAATTTCAAGATTTTATATGAAAAACTTCATACATTATCACCTTATAAAATGCATATCTTTAGAATTTTACCAATACCAATACTTACATATATTTTATCGCAGACTTATAAAAGTCACTTTGGATATACATTTATGTATCAACATGCAATAAAAGCACCAGATGAAATGAAAGAACTACATAACCAATTTAATTCTTATATTAAGAAATGGAGATTATGAATATGACAAACGAAGAATACAAACAATTATCAATCAAAGAGTTTACTAAAGCAGCTGGAAGATATGAGGGGAATCATGCAGGTCTCTATGAAATGTGTAAGAAGGATTATCCAGATATCTTAGAAGAATTAGAGAAAGAACCATTTATAGATTTACTTGATGCAGGATGTGGGCCAGCACCTATGATTTCTTTATTATCAGAAAAATATCCAGATAGACATTATATAGGTCTTGATCTTACACCAGCTATGATTGAAGAAGCTAAAAAGAAGAATATTCCTCATGCAGTATTTGTAGTAGGGGATTGTGAGAATTTCCCTTTTGAGGAAAACTCATTTGATGCCATTATCTGTTCTATGAGCTTTCATCATTACCCTAATCCACAAGCATTTTTCAATAGTGTAAAAAGATGCTTACGTCCAAAGGGTAGATTAATACTTAGAGATGTTACTAGTGATAATAAACCACTTGTATGGCTGATGAATAAAATTGAAATGCCTCTCGCAAACCTATTTGGTCATGGAGATGTTCAGGTTCCTACAAGAGATATTGTATATAAATGTTGTAAAGAAGCAGGATTAAAAGTAGAGAAGTTTGAAATACGTAAAGGGATGCGCCTGCATTGTGTTGTAAGAAAAGAAGGCGATTCAAAATGAAAATAAATGTAAAAGGTGTACCAGAAACAATGATCCAGACTCTTTATGCACGTGCTAAAGAAACAAGTCAAAAGAATCCTAAAATCAAAGATGAAATGGCTGTATCAATAGTCAAACAATTAGATTATGACTTTTCTCAAGCAGATCAAGATAAAACAATGCGTTCTGGTGTGATTGCAAGAACAATTGTATTAGATAAGATGGTAGAGGAATATTTAGATAAACATAAGAACACTATTGTGATTAATATTGCATGTGGTCTTGATACAAGATGTTATCGTATGAAAGGAAAATATATACGCTGGTATAATCTAGATTTACCTGAAACGATGAATATAAGAAAACAGTTTTTAATAGAAACAGGACCTATCTATCAAATCGCGAAGTCAGCTATGGATGAAACCTATACAAATACTATTCACAATGAAGGAGAAGACGTTCTAGTAATCATAGAAGGTTTGACTATGTATTTAACTGAAATTGATATTAAGAAGATCTTTTCTATTATCGAACATGCATTTTCAAATGTCACAATAATGGTTGAAGTGATGTCACCTTTTATGGTGAATCACATTAAAGAAAAATCTATAGAAGACAGTTGCGCAAAATTTACATGGGGTATAAAAAATGGGAAAGAACTAGAAAAACTTATCCCTTCATTTTCTTTTATAAAGGAAGTAAGTCTTGTAGAGGGAATGAAGCAATTGATGCCTATATATCATGTTTTAGGTAAGATTCCTTTTATTTCTCATGTATCTAATAAAATAATCGTGTTAGAAAAACACATTTGACAAAGAGATGATCATAATAAATAAAAGACATTTTTATACAGAAATGGATGGGTTCTATGGTGTTTATTGGTAGTGTAAGAAAGAATCAGACTGTGCAATGATTGGCGATGATTCAGAAAACTATTTAGCCCGTACTTCTGTAAAATGGCTCCATAAGCTTGGTTTAAATGTGATGACTATGTCTCCTGCAAAAAAGGATTATGGACATCATAATTATCCATTAGAACGTATAGAGAAAGCTATAAGATGGTTAAAAACATCCGGTAATCAAAAGATAGGAATTGTCGGTGCCTCGACCACAGGAACTCTCGCTTTAACAGCCGCTTCTTATTTTGAAGATATCACACTCACAAATTGCAATGTGCAATAGAGTAGGACAAGAGAGTGAAATGAACTTCTCTGGAGAATCCATTGTAGTAGGTCCAAATGGGAAAGTTATTAAAAAAGCAGGTGATCAGGAAGAAATCATATATGTTGATATTGATTTGTCTGACTCCAAGAAAATAAGAGAAAGTAGACCCTATACACAGCTAAGAAGAACTAAATTTTATCAATAAAAATTATCTTGCCATAAAGTAAGGTTTAGCCTCTATACTTGTAGTAAGGAGGTTTATTACTATGAGTCAAATATTAGTTGCTTATTTTAGTGCAAGTGGTGTTATAAAGCATGCGGCTGAAGAAGTTGCAAAGGTGGCAGGAGCTGATCTCTATGAAATCAAACCAGAAGTCCCATATACAAAAGCAGATCTTGATTGGATGAATAAGAAATCTAGAAGCAGCATTGAAATGGAAGATAAATCAACACGCCCTGCAATTATTAAAGATAATTTAGATGTATCAAAATATGATCATATTTACTTAGGTTTTCCTAAAATGGAGTACAGTTTATAGTAGTGTATAGCGTGTACCAAGTTATAATTATGGGGTTGAAAATAACAGTATACACAGATAATGTGGAAAAATGTGTATGACGTTTATATAGAAAATAACATT
>OJKO01000854.1_pt1 | contig 11087 bp, 9 predicted proteins | sample 1596541 | NCBI WGS metagenome assembly OJKO01 (sample SAMEA4350163, study PRJEB24818) | metagenome | biome: human; feature: gut; material: faeces | place: Denmark | collected 2013-09
GTTTTATGCCTATTTCTTCAATATTTTAACAGAATTATTTTAATCCTAATTTTACAACTCAGGAACGTAAAATATATTCAAATATTTTTATCAAAATATTTTATATTAATGAACTACTATTATAAAATTCTTATCCCATTAAAAGCCTAAATTTTATAGATCATATAAAAATATTAATATTTATAGATTACACAAAAAGACCTCGTACATTGTACGAGGTCTTTTGAATTAGTCGCGACGTGTACGCATAATACCACGATCGGCATTGCGTAAGAAGCGTAATAAATTTTCAATTTCTACAGAAGAATCAAGCTGCATTTCCATTTCTTCAATAGCCTTAGATAAACTAAAACCAGAACGATAGATAATACGGAATGCTTGTTTCAAATCTCGTCGTACTTCTTCTGAAATACCTGCACGAGATAAACCAACAGAGTTAAGGCCGATAACACGCGCTGGTTGACCATCAGCAATAACGTATGGTGGAATATCTTGGACCACCTTAGCCATGCCACCAACCATAGCATTTCGACCAATCTTAACAAATTGATGAATACCTGCAAGGCCACCAATAACTACGCGATCTTCAACGATAGCGTGACCAGCTAAGCCTGCACAGTTACTCATAATTACATTATTGCCAACAATACAGTTATGAGCCACATGTGTACATGCTTGAAGCAAGCAGTTATTGCCTACACGTGTTTCTTCACCTTCGCCAGTAGCGCGGCTAATAGTGACAAATTCACGGATAACCGTTTCATCGCCAATATTACAATAGCTTTTTTCGCCTTTGAATTTTAAATCTTGCGGTTCCAACCCAATAGATGCGCTAGGGTAAATCTCACAACGCTTACCAATGGTTGTCCAACCACCAATTACAACATGTGCACCGATTTGTGTACCATCGCCAATTTCGACATGTTCGCCGATTATAGCGCCAGGACCTACGATTACATCTTTGCCCAATTTAGCATTTGGATGGACTATGGCTGTACTATGGATGTTGGATTCTGCATTTTCCATGCCTACAACTATCACTACAATCACTCCTCAATCATTATACAAGGGCAAACATGTATTCACCGCTAGCGCACAATTTGTCGCCAACATAGGCACGGCCTTCAACCTTACCCATTTTACCTTTGATTTTTACAATATCAACTTCCATACGCACTTGATCACCAGGTTTTACAGGATGACGGAAACGAACTTTATCAATACCTGTAAACATAGGTGTAAGACCGCGGTTTTCTTCAGGATATAGCAAAGCAATACCACCAACTTGTGCAATAGCCTCAGTCAATAACACGCCTGGCATTACTGGATTACCTGGGAAGTGACCTTGGAAGAACAATTCGTTGAATGTAGCATTTTTAATGCCCACAGCGCGTTTCATAGGTTCTAACTCAACGATGCGATCTACCAAAAGCATAGGATAACGATGAGGTAAAATTTCTAAAATGTCTTCGTGATTAAGAATCATGGCTGTGTCTCCCTTATTTCTTCCATTATACTACGAGCCAATTTTGAGTTTAATTCATGACTCGATTTCATAGCAATTACATGACCTTCGATTCGTCCTAATAAGAATAAGTCGCCTACTACGTCTAATGCCTTATGACGAACTAATTCGTCATCAAAGCGAGGTACAGACAAACACTTCTCATCATCATAAACTAACGCATTATCTAAGGTACCACCTTTTGCAAGGCCCATAGCCTGTAATTGTTCTAATTCTTTCATAAATCCGATAGTTCTAGCAGCACTAATATGCTCTTTAAAGTATTCTGGTGAAACCTCAAAATCGCAATTTTGCGTACCAAGTAACGGATGACTGTTAACCGATGTAAATGTAATGCGATAGCCATCGTATGGCAAAATAACTATAAAACGATCACCATCATAAATAGCATGGGAGCGAGTTATTTTATATACATGACGTGGTGCTGTTTGTTCTTGAATGCCAGCCTCTTCTATAAGGCCTACAAAAATAGCACTACTACCATCACCTACAGCAGGTTCAGGAGAATCCATCTCGATATAACAGTTATCAATATTCATAGCACTGAACGCAGCCATAACATGTTCTACAGTGAAAACCTTCGCTTCACCATTTTCCAATGTAGTAGCGCGCATAGTGTTCGTCACATTATCAATGTGTGCTCGCACAGAAGGATGACCTTCAATGTCCGTGCGGATAAACACAATTCCTGTATTTTCAGGTGCAGGTTTAAAAACCATATTCACTGGTTCACCGCTATGAAGGCCAATCCCTTGATATGAAATAGCCTGTTTAATTGTTTGTTGTGGCTTACTCATAAGAAAGTCCTTTCATAATCTGAATTCACGTTTACTATACACCAATATGTATTATACCCTATTTGCATAGGTGATACAAGAAATTTACCATATATTCAATGATTTTGAAAGCATTTTTCACATAATTAACTTTATATAAATTTAATTATAGTTAGTACTTTATACACTGCAAAATAAAAAGAGACTTTACTATGCTTTATTCATGCGGCATCTAAATCGACACTGTACAAATATACATGTAAAATCTCTTTATATTTAATAATTAGCGATATACATCTGGCGGAGTTTCAATCTGCTCGCCATAGAAACGACGTGTCCACTTCCAACGGTTATGAAGCCAGAACCAATCTTCAGGATATCTTCTAATATAATCTTCAATAAACTCATTTAAAAGCGTTGTTGTTACCGCTATATCACGTTTTTTATCATCTGTACGCTCCACATAAATTGGTGGATGCACTTCAATCTCATGCTTCTCAGAAAATGGACTATAATGTATTGTCACAAAAATGATAGGTACATCTTGCATACGAGCCAGTACAGCTGGACCAGCAGCCGTCAATGTTTCATAACCAAAGAATGGTACAAGAACACCATCATCACCAGGATCCTGATCCATAATAAGGCCTAAAAAAGCACCTTTTTTTAGCTCATTGATCATTTCCCGCACACCAGTTTTATAAGTCACATGTTGGTGCATAATCTGACGATATTCATTGATAAACTTATCGGCATCACCATTCTGTTTCATGGCCACAGAAATCAACGGATACCCTTCCGAAGCAAGAACCCCCCCAAGGAGTTCCCAGTTGCCACTGTGAACAGCCGCCAAGATTGCGCCTCGACCATTTTCTAAAGCATCATCTAAGTACTCTTTGTTAATAAACTCTACCATGTCTTTGTATGCACCATCCTTAATTTCAGGATAGCGTAATACATCAATAATCATACGACCAAAGCGTGTAGTACTAGCTTTCGCAATACGTCGAGCTTCCTTGGGGTCATCGGTAATATTACAGAATAGAATTTGGCCTATCGCTAGGCGCTTGCGTTTAGGCGGCACTGCTAGCCACGCAATTTCACCAAGCAATGTACCAATAGCATATTGCAAACCTTTAGGTAATAAGCAAATAAAGGCACTAAAGATTTTCATAAACCTATACATGGATTATTAGCTCTCCTTCAGCTGTGCTTTCAAAGCGTCAATTTCTTTTTGTAGTTGTTTTACTGTTTTAACCATATCCGGCAAACGGGTTTCATAAGCTGCCAATTTTAACCATTCTTTATGTGGTCTCATAGGATAGCCCGCCATAATAGAATTAGATGGTACATTACCTGTAATACCAGTCTTTCCAGCAAATTGTACATTATCTCCAATTGTGATATGTCCAGTACAACCAGTTTGACCTGCAAAGATTACATGATTACCACATTTAGTACTACCTGCAATACCAACTTGAGCAATCAAGAAGCAATCTTCACCAATTTCCACATTGTGACCAAGGTGTACAAGGTTATCGATTTTTGTACCACGACGAACTAATGTAGATCCCATTGTAGCATTATCAATTGTTGTACAAGAGCCAACCTCAACATCATCTTCAAGAATAACATTTCCAACTTGTGGAATATGTGTATGTACGCCATTCTCTGTAGCAAAACCGAAGCCTTCGCCACCAATTACTGCTTTAGCACGCAATACAACGCGTTTACCTAAAATACAGTTTTCATGAACAATAGCGCCTGCATAAATATCAGAATCTTCGCCAATACGTGCATTATGACCAATATAAACATATGGGCGAATTGTTACATTATCTTCAATAACTGCATTATCATTAATAACACAATAGGCACCAATAGCAACATTTTTTCCAATCGTTACATTTTCGCCAATAATAGCAGTGCTATGCACTTCTCTAGGAACAACAACAGGTGGATGGAAGAGTTCTAACACTTGTGCAAATGCTGCTTTTGCATTATCAACTACAATTTGAGCCATCGGTGCATCTGTTACTTCAGATTCAACGATCACAGCACCCGCTTGGCATAATGCAATATGTTCAACATATTCACCTACTGCAAAAGTTATGGATTGTTTTACGGCTTGTTCAAAGCTACGTGTCTCAGTAATAACAATAGATGTATCGCCTATAACACGACCACCTACTAATGTTGCGAGTTCCTGTAAAGTTTTTTCCAAGGTAAACTCCTCCCCCTGTAATAATCTTTAATTATTGTGCACTTTCCTCAGTATTAACTGCTGTAGTTTGACCTGCTTGTTGAGCATTTTGTTGTGCATCTTGTTGCTCTTGTGCTTTAGCTGCATTTTCAGCTTCTTTAATTTGGTCATCAGAAGCTTTGCCCATCTTCGCAATCAAATCATCAGTCACATCAGAGCCACCACCAACAACAGCACCTTTTTCGATAACAACATCAAGTTTTTTCTCTTTTACAAGTTCACCAACTTTTTGTTCTTGATATTGACGATATTCTTGTGCTTTTGCATTGGCAAAAGCGTTTAACTCTTGATTAGCTTGATTAAATACATTTTGTTTAGATGCTTCATCAGCGGCTGCAATTTTAGCATCCAACTCAGCTTTCTTAGCATTGATTTCTTTAGTGATTTCAATACCTTTTTCAGTGCTGTTTGCTACTTTCACGCTATCAACATAACCAATATTATTAGAACCACAACCACCTAAAACAGCCATAGAAGCCACTAAGGATGCACCTAATACTAAAGATTTAATACGTTTATTCATAATATAACTCCTTATTGAACTCGATAGGACGCTTTTACAGCATCAGTAATATCAAGCCCCTTAATATTACCACCATCATCGATGATGACTAAATCTAAATGTTGTTCCTCTGCAATAATTGCTACACGCATACGAACATCTTCTAAAATGGCCTCATGAAGTGCACTTACTTCAGCTTCTTTATCTGAAAGCTTTTTAGCCCAAGAATCATTCCAGTCCTGTGCAATAGGTAAGTTATTATTAGCAATAATAGATTGTGCTTGTTGTTGTACCATAGTATCCCGTTTTGCAGCCAACTCCTTTTGTAAAGATGCTGCATATTGGTTAAGCTCTTCTTGCCCTTTTTGTTGCATAGGAGCAAGTTCTGCTTGTACTTTAGCCTTAATAGAGTCCACATCTAGATTAGATGGTTTTCTCTTAGCTAATAACTCCTTCAATCTCTCCTCTTTCTTAGCCTTCTCTGCCATAGCTGCTTCTTTTTGTGCATCATCAATGTATACACGAGCATCATAAGCATATAAATCTAATTGAAGGTTAACGATTTCAAGATCATATTCATTAGAACTAACCTTTAATTCCGCCAAATATTTTTGAGTAAGTTCGTTTCGTTTTGCATTCAATTGCTGATTCAATTCATTTTCTTTTGTTGCAATACGAGTTTGCAATTCCACCGTAAGAGCATCTGACAAGGTTGAATCTAATGCAAGAGATTTCAATTGTTCCTCTTGTGTCTCTGACTTGGCATTTAGAGCTTGTTGTTCAAGTTCATACTGACGTTGTAAAAGGTCCAATTCATTTTTAGCTTGTTTATAATCCTCATAAGAAGGATTAAACTCTAATACATCATCAATACGTACAACACCTATTGATACCCCATCAGGACTCTGCTGACGATTCGTCACAAATCCATAGGCCCAAACCATAGCACATAATGCAACAACGAGAAATATGGCAAATCCGATATATCGTTTTTTCCCGTTCATTGTCGTTCTCCCTTACATAGAACTACAGTTTATTTTTTCGCATCATTAGCTAATTTTTTCAATACTTGATCTGTAATATCTACACCACCATATAATACAGTGTCTTTAGTCATTACAACGCTAAGGCCTTTTGCATCACCCACAGCTTTTGCTGCTTCCATCGCTTTATCTTGAACGGATTTAGCAATTTCTTGATCTTTTTTTGCTAAGTTTTGACGTGCTTCTTCAGCTAATTTTTGTTTAGTCGCATCATCTTGTGCTGCATCAATTTTTGCTTGTGTTTCTTGTTGTAATTGGCTTTGATAGCTCATATATTCTTGAGCTGCAGAGATATAAATTGGATTATCTTGAGACATCATACGAGATGTATCGATAACACCAATTGTGCTGTTACCACTACTACCAGTTGGCGTAGCCATTTGAGTATATGCCAATGCACCAATACCGATAATAAAAATAGCAGCAATGACGATGGAGAAAATTTTCACATTCGCCTTGTTGTTCATCATTCGCATCATAATAGAGTGCCCTCATTTCTTTAAATTACTACATCAAAGGATGCCATATAGAGATATTGGTGAAAGCCTCTTTAGAAAAGAGGCTTTCACCATATACATTTACCATATTAGAATTGTGTGCCGAAGCTGAAGTGGAATTTATTTTTGTGTTTACCCACGCCATAATCAAGTTTAACTGGACCAATTGGTGTAGTAATACGAACACCAGCACCAACGCCATAGTTGAATGTTTTCTTGCTGTTGTACCAAGAAACATTTGGAGCATCCCATGCATCACCAATATCAGTGAACAATACGCCACTAACCTTTTTAACGATTGGGAAGCGGAATTCCAATGTAGCATTGTACATATACTTACCACGGAATTGATCATCTTCGTAACCACGTAAGGAATCAGCACCGCCCAATGTGAATAATTGGCTATAAGGAGCATCACCTTGGATAAAGCCACCACGTGCACGGAATGCCAATACATTCTTAGCACCTAGTTTTTTATACATACGTGCTTCAGCTGTGAATTTATAGAAGTCGAAGTCACCGCCTAAGCCATGACCAGCCCATTGTGCTGTATAGGAAATACGACGACCACGTGTTGGATCATAAATATTATCACGGGAATCGTATACTTTTTGCCATGTAATGGAATTGATACGACCAAAGTTTTTGTCTACATATTTATCATCTGCAAAGTTATAGGAACCATTATTCCAGTTTTTGCCTTTACCAGCATTTTTATCATAACGGAAGCCGGAGCTATCATCACTATCCCATTTATAAGAATCTTTACGGGATTCAAGAGTCAAGTAATCACGTGTATATTCCCCTGTTTGACGACCGAAGGAAATGTTGAAGCCACGGGATTTCTTGTTATATTCAGCTACTTCATTACCATCTTCGTTATAATCTGTGTATTCATCTTCACGGTTGAAGAAGGAGAAGCCAAGGGATGTACCTTTGCTATCGATCCAAGGTTTCAAGTAAGAAATTTGGTAATTTTTGTATTTTTTCTTACCACCGATTTCCCAGTGAACTTTAAATTTATCACCAGTACCGCGGAAGTTATCTTCACCAAATTCAATGATACCCATCAAACCATCAGATTTGGAATAGCCAGCACCTAATGTAATAGTACCTGTTTTATGTTCCAAAACATCGATTTCAATGATTACATTATTAGGATCTTGGTCACCAGGCAGCATGCGAACATTTACATCATCAAAGAAGCCTAAGTTGTATACGCGTTCTACAGAACGACGTACTAAGAATTTATTGAAAGGTTTACCTTTCTTTTGAACGAATTCACGGGTAATAACCTTATCGCGAGTTTTCTTGTTACCTGCAGGAACGATATCTTCTACAATACCTTCTACGATATGAACGTGAAGCACGCCTTGATCATCTACGCGAATGCCATCAACGTGTGCCAACATGTAGCCATCACGAGCATATGCTGCATTGATACCTTGAACTTTTTGGCCAACGTATACAGAGTTGAGAACTTGACCTGGTTGAAGATCCATGAATTTAGTCAATACTTCAGAAGTATAAACTGTATTACCTTCGAAAGATACACCAGTAGTAATTGGATTTACTGTAACCGCAAAGTCCAATTTAACACCTTCAGGTACAGATGTGAATACAGGATTTACTTCAGAGAAGTAGCCAGTATTACCAAGGTTAGTTACGTCTTTAAATACACCGTCAACAGATACTGCATCGCCGATTTTTTCTGACAAAATAGGCAATAGTTGTGCTTGTTGTTCAGCTGTTACACCCGAAATAGATAAACCAGTAATCAATTTACCTACATATGGGTTAATAGACTCAGCATTAGCAGCTGTAACATATTGAGCTTCTACAGTTGTAACAGCTTGAGTTTGTCCATTTTCAGCAGCCTTGTCAAGGTCAGTACCACCCGTAGTTTTAGATACCATTTTTACTTGTTTGTCATCTGTTTTTAAAGCAGCATTATTAACTGTAACAGTTCCGTCAGAGCCTTTAACTACAGTACCATCGCTAGATACAGTTGTATCACCACGAGCCGCTAAGATAGCTGCATCAGTTTCATCTTGTGTTGTTGCAGGTGTAGCTGCATCAGCATTGTAAACTGCTTGTATAGTAGTAGCATCATTAGTTGTAGCTGCACTAGTTGTTGTTGTGTTATTTAAATCTGGAGTATAGCCAGCTTGTACCTCTGCAGCAAATACACTGCCTGTTCCCATGACAGCAGTCAACACAGATGCTGCAAGCATACTTTTATAGGCTTTTGGTTTAAACATAAATTCCTCCTAGAACTCATCCCCATAAAAAGTTTACATCTTGTTTTATAAAGACTAATAAATCTTTATTATTATAGCATAAAATACTGGGAATGAGTACTATATTAAACAAATTTTATGAAATTAATATGACTAGAATGTGCATATCCATGGGATTTACACACTCTAGTCATAAACTTAGAAGCTTCGTGTCCAACGACCACCGATATAATTGTTTCCTTGCGATGTACGCCATGCAGTAAACTTGAGGTTTCGTTTAACAGAATACTCTATACCATATTTTTTTTGCTTGTTATTTATACCTTGAGAATAGGTCAACATAACTTTCGGTAATACATACTTACCAATTTCAATATTATAGTTACCCGCGGTTTCCTTATTCGTCGGCTCATCAGGATCAATAGAACCAGTCGTAATATTAATTCTATCAAGCCCTAATGTATTTTGTAATGCATCTTGTACATAACCAAAGGCAAACATTTGTAACCCTGCTGTAGCAACAGCATTTACATCTTCATTTGTCAATGTACTGCTATTTGAATCTGCCCCACGGCCAAAGGTCAACATAGAAATAATTTGTTTTCTAGACAAACTAGGATTAGACGATAAAGTCAAATCCATGTGATCTACCGTGCCTTTTACGCCGAGCATAATATTATAGTTACTTACATTAGTTTCTGCCTCTAATTGCAAGTTTGGCAAATAGGATCCACCCACGAAGTGTGCATTCCCCTTCGTAATATTAAATACATGACTTAAGTATTTAAATGTACCAGATTTAACATCAAACTGGCCACTAGCTGTTGGATTTTGTAATGTTCCACCAAAGTGAACATCACCACCAATGAACATATTATACAAAGTACGATCATATAGGCGTACACCCTTGCCAGCATGGACGGTAACGTCTACCCCCATATTAGTACTACTTTCACTAGATTGTAAGGAAAGCGGAATCTTGAATTGGATATTTTCCAAGTCCAAATTACCTATCAATGTAGGTAGCCCATCGCGTTCAGCAATATAAAGCTCCCCATTCAATGGGCCCCTAATATATTCACTACGAACATCGAGCCCATCAAGTTGAACAGCAGCCTTATAATTTGTAAGCTCATGACCAGACCAATTTACTTTAGCAGTTAAACCGGCTGAACCTTTCCCCATATTAATACGGGATTGGAAATCACCTTGCTGTCCTGAGAAGATTAAGTCTCCATCAATCCCTGTAATTTCACTATCTACATTAGCCAGCTTCATAGTGCCATTACGTACAGAAACCGTACCATATGCTTCTGGTTGATCTATAGTACCAGTAAGTCTGATTACCCCTTTTAACGGACCGGTTGCATCCTTAACACTAGTAGTAACAAGAGGAATAACAGCCATATCAGCTTCGTTAAAATCGATAGTTACGTCCATAGATTTAGCATTACTAGCTTCTATGTAACCAGAGGTATAAAGTGCAGCCAATGGAATCTTGCCATAAAGGCTAAGCTTATAGCCCCCTTTTGCACCTTGAATACGCTGAATCTGAATAACATGATCTTGCATAGTAGCCAACACAAATCCTTCATCAATGCCAATTCCATTGAAAGAGCCAGATTCTACCGCACCAGAGAGTTCAACCTTAGGGTTTTTAGTTTTTCCCGTAACATTCACAACACCAGTTACCCAACCTGTGGCTTGAATATCCTTACCCACAAGTGGTAAGAATGGTACTATGTCAACATCTTTTAAAGCGACTTGTAAGTCAGCTTCGCCATCTAGATCCAATGTACCGCCCATGGCAATGAGACCTTCATCAACAGGTAGTTTTAAGGTAGTAATTTTAAACTTTCGATTAGCTAAGCTAGCATCAATCGTTGCATCACCAACAACCTTGTCATCAATACTAACTTCATTAATTTTACCGTCAACAGTAACACTTGGATTATCCTTTGTGCCACCAATTTCAACAGAACCGTTTAATTTACCATCAAGATGCTCATTTTTACGATCTAACAGTGCTAATAGATTCTTGACACTACCATTAGTAACATCTAAAACACCAAATAGCTGTTTACTATCGTCGAGCTTCATGCCGCCTTTAGCAACATAACGACCACCATTTGATTCAGCAAAAGAAAAGTCTTGTACATTTACAACGGATTTATCTGCATAGACATGACCATGTAGATCTGTCAACAATTGTCCATTGATGGATAAAGCATCAGATAAAAC
>OJKO01000869.1_pt1 | contig 10937 bp, 6 predicted proteins | sample 1596541 | NCBI WGS metagenome assembly OJKO01 (sample SAMEA4350163, study PRJEB24818) | metagenome | biome: human; feature: gut; material: faeces | place: Denmark | collected 2013-09
GATATGGATTGGTACATGTGAGGGGCTGAATGTTTATAATCCCAAAACGGATGAACTGATTATATTAGGAGTGGAGCAAGGAGTTTCCAGCCCTATCATTTCTGGAATAGTAGAAGATGGTAATGAAAATATATGGGTGACTACAGCACGTGGAATAACTAATGTCATACCGGCAGTAGATTTAAAAACAGGGCGCTATATTTTTCATAGTTGTGTTTATGATGACAAAGATGGTTTGCAAAATAGTGGGTTCAACCTGCGTTCCATTAAAAAATTGTCTTCTGGAGAAATTCTTATGGGAGGGCTGTATGGTATTAACCGCTTCCGTCCGGATGATATAAAATACAATAAAAAACGTCCCAGCGTGATGTTTACCCGTTTGTTCTTGTTCAATGAAGAAGTAGGGGTGGGTGAGGAATATGAAGGTAGGGTGATTTTGGATAAGGCGTTGAACAAGGTAGATCAGATAAAATTGAGTTATGAACAGAATATGTTCAGTGTACAATTTGCTTCTGATAACTATATTTTGCCGGAAAAAACGGAGTATGCTTATAAACTGGAAGGTTTCAATGAGGGTTGGATGACTACTGCCTTTGGCAAAGTGACTTATACTAATCTAGCTCCCGGAACTTATATGCTGAAGGTGAAAGCAGTCAACAGTGACGGATATGGTGGAGATGAAGAAGCTTCATTGAAAATTGTTATCTATCCTCCTTTTTGGCGTTCCGTTTGGGCATATGTTGTTTATAGCCTTTTGTTGGTTGCTGTATTGATATTGGGACGCTATTGGATTCTGCGTGGAGAACGGGATAAATTTAAAAAACAGCAAATAAAGCAAGAAATAGAGAGGAATCAGGAGAAGGCAGATATGAAATTGAAGTTCTTCACTCATGTCGGCCACGAATTACGTACTCCGCTCACTCTTATTATCTCACCGTTGGAAACGCTGATGAAGGAATATCAATCGGATGCTGCTCTGATGGATAAATTGAATATAGTGCAACGCAATGCATTAAGGTTGTTGAATCTTGTAAATCAGTTGTTGGATTTTAGGAAAATTGATGTGAATGGATATTATTTAAGTCTGTCTGATGATGATATCATCTCTTGTATTCATACGATTTGTGATTCTTTTATCTCTTTGTCTGAAAAGAAAGATATTTCTCTCATTTTTCATTCAGCAGTTCCTTCGTTGAATATGTTGTTTGATGGGGATAAAATGAGGGAAGTGATGATGAATCTGCTTTCCAATGCTTTAAAATTTACTTGCAATGGTGGACGAGTTGATGTGTCTGTCGGTTTAGTAGAAGGACAGGATTCTCGGGAAATGCTGGAAATCAGAGTGGTTGATACAGGTGTCGGCATTAAAGAAGAAAACAGAGAACGCATTTTCGAACGTTTTTATCAAGTGGATAATCCGGATATGAATATCTCAGATGGCGGAGGTGGTCTGAGTATTGTACGTGATTTTGTCACACTTCACGATGGCACGGTGAACGTAATGGATAATACTCCTGTCGGTTGTGTTTTTGTTATCCATATCCCGGTAAAGCGTTCCGAGAGTAAACCGACGAAGATAGAACAGGTGCAAGTTACAGATAAGCCGGTAGAAGACATTTCCACACTTCAGATTCCGGAGTTTTATATGGCGTCTAATGCCGGGGAGGAATCGGAAGAAGAACCAAACCATATAATAACAATAGAAGGACTGGAGGAGGATATCCGAAGATTAGAATCTGGTAATACGGAAGAAATTGCAGAAGAAAAAAACATAGAAACAATCTCAGCCGTTGCTCCACAAAGAGCAACGGTGATTCAATTGATTGAGGGTGAGGATAATGAGATGATAACTCATATTATTCCACCGGAGGAGTTGCCGGAAATGGTGACTGCTGTTCCTGAAGAAAAAAGTGAACAGAAGTTGAAAACGGTTTGGAATCATGCTTATATTGATTTCAAACCTAGTGGGACTGCTATAACTTCGATGGATGAAAAACTGATAAATCATGCTGTGAAATATGTAGAAGACAATATTGCACGCAGTGATTTGTCTGTAGAAGAGTTAAGCAAGGAATTAGGGATGAGCCGCGTTCATTTATATAAAAAGTTATTGGCTATTACCGGTAAGACTCCTATCGAGTTTATTCGTATAATTCGTTTACAGCGGGCTGCCCAATTACTCCGTGGAAGTCAACAGAATATTTCGGAAATAGCCTATCAGGTGGGCTTTAATAATCCGAAATATTTCAGTCGGTATTTTAAGGAAGAATTTGGTATACTACCTTCGGCTTTTCAATATAGACAAGGCAGATAGTTCTCAATATTTTATAGTGTCATTTAAAGTGTGTATCGGAGTTTCGTCAACAGACATACGTTCTGTAACAGATTTCATCTATGAGTAAAAACAATTCCATTTTATTATTGTTTTTATTAGTAATAGTCATACATTAAAACCAATATAGAATGGAACATACAGTTATACATGACGAGAAAGTAGACCGTTTCGAAGTATTTGAATCGGGACAAATCGCCTATTTGCAATATGATGAAAAGAACGGAGTTTTGGATATCCTTCATACCATAGTTCCCCCACAGTTGGAAGGGCAGGGAATAGCTCAGGCTTTGACCGAGGCCGCTGTGAGATATGCTTCGGTTGTAGGGCTTAAAATACGTCCTACTTGTTCTTTTGCAAAAATGTTTTTTACCCGGCATACCCAATATAAAGACATGTTGGTGGAGTGAGAAATAAAATCAGACACGGATTGTATAAAATGCCGTGTCTGATTCGTTTTTAACTCTCTTATCTTTATATATATTTAATCACATTGTTTGTGGGTCATAATATCCAATACTAGTTTATCGGTTTCATTCATGCCTTGTGAACCAATTCTGGTCAGGTTGCGGATGCTGCGGTCCACATCATTGTCAATGATACCTTCTACAGAAGATACACATTTATGTTCCATCGCTAATATAGCTGAAAATACAGCAGTAGAAACACCGCTGCTTAATTTCAGAGCACAACTGGGCTTGGCTCCGTCACAAATCATACCTGTCAGGTTAGCGATCATATTCTGTACGGCAAAAGTGATTTGCTCGTAAGTGCCTCCCATCAAATAAGTGATACCACAGCTGGAACCTGTTGCAGCCACTACACAGCCGCATAGTGCAGACAGACGTCCCAAGCTTTGTTTGATGTAAATCGCTGTCAGGTGGCTAAGTGTCAGTGCGCGGATCAATTCTTCTTCTGATTTATGGTTATCTTCGGCATAGACTACTACCGGTAAAGTAGCTGTAATTCCTTGGTTCCCACTTCCTGAATTGCTCATGACAGGAATCATAGCTCCCGCCATACGTGCATCGCAAGCTGCCGAGGTATAAGAAAGGATGTGGGTAAATGTATTACTTCCCAATATTTGTTCTTCGCTTTTGCTGCTTTTCAGAATCTTGCCTAATTCGTGACCGTAGTTTCCTTTGAAAGAACGTTCTGCCGCTGCTTTGTTCAAACGTTTGGTCTCAAGAATAAAACGAATTTCATCCAATGGTGTGGTGGTGGCAAAATCGTACACTTTCCGCAAGTTCAACTCCGGCTCTTTTGCATCCTCATTGCAGGTGGAGGTAGTTTGTTTGTTTAGTAAAACTTGGTTGTTTAGGGCCACATATATAAAATTGGTATGCCCGCAAGCAATAATGGCCGTCGCTGTATCACCATCAGCTTCACAGATAATTTCGATATATAACTTTTCTTCTATATTCTCTTTCAGCCCGATAGAGATAGCTTGTGAGTCAATTAGTTTTTTACCCTCTGCTACGGCGTCAGGAGTGCTGTCTTTTAAGACTTCCAATTGATATTCGGATTTTCCGATTAATGCCCCTAAGGCGATAGCGATAGGTAGCCCAATCATTCCTGTTCCCGGGATGCCTACTCCCATGGCGTTCTTAAGAATATTGGCGCTGAGTAAAGCTTTAATCCTTTCAGGTCTTTTACCTAGTGTTTCTGTTGCTTTTGCTACACAAAGGGCTACGGCTATGGGTTCTGTGCACCCGATAGCCGGAACGACCTCGCGATTTATAAGGGCAATGATTTGCTCTCTTTCTGGTTTGGCGATCATAGTAGATAATTATTAAGGGGTCTTGCAAAAATCTTTTTGAAAGTGTGTCAAAACTCGGATAAAACTATCGTTTCGTTTGTCTTTTCCTTTTTGTTGATTTTCAGAATATTTTTCATTAAAGAATATTCTGAAAGAATAAAATGATAGGTTTATTTAGTTTTGACACTCCTTCGACTTTTGACACACTTTGGTTATTTTTTATAGTTTTGTAATCCGGTCTGGAGGAAATCAACATATTTGTCTATATCCTCATCATATGAATATGATTTATTCAACGGTTTTCCCTCATTGTCAATCAATACATAGAAAGGTTGTGCATTGGCACCGAATTTAGAGCGTTGCAGGTAACTCCATTTATCACCGATCGTGCGTAGTGTACGTTCCTTACCGTTCTCCATCACTTTGATGTGTTCGGGCAATGGAGTTTTGTTATCAACGAACAATGTAATCAGTACATAGTCCTCAGTCATCAACTTGTTTACTTTCGGATCAGTCCATACAGCAGCTTCCATTTTACGGCAATTTACACATCCGTAACCTGTAAAGTCAAGCATTACCGGTTTTCCGGTACGTTTTGCATATTCCATACCGGCATCGTAGTCATCAAACTGCGCATGTACTTCATTGGTGTATAAGTTGAAGTCTTGTGTATTCATGGGAGGAGCAAATGCGCTGACAGCTTTCAAAGGAGCACCCCATAAGCCCGGTACCATATATACAGCAAATGCAAGTGAGATAAGAGCCATAAAAAAACGGGCAACACCTACTTTATCATCATCATCATCGTGAGGGAATTTGATCTTACCCAGCAAATAGAAGCCTAGCAAAGCGAAAATCACAATCCACAAAGCAAGGAATGTTTCACGGTCTAGAATTCCCCATCCATAAGCCAAGTCAGCAACCGACAGGAATTTCAAAGCAAATGCGAGCTCAAGGAAACCTAATACTACTTTAATTACATTCATCCAACCACCGGATTTAGGCATGGATTTCAGCCAAGACGGGAACATGGCAAACAGTGTGAATGGCAACGCTAATGCAAGAGCAAAACCTAACATGCCGATAGCAGGGGCAACTACACTACCTGTAGTGGAAACTTCTACCAACAAAAAGCCGATGATAGGACCTGTGCATGAGAATGAAACCAAAGATAGGGTGAATGCCATCAGGAAGATACTTAACAAACCACTGGTCTGTTCCGCTTTACTGTCTACTGCATTGCTCCATTTTGAAGGAAGAGTAAGTTCGAATGCTCCAAAGAAAGAGGCTGCAAACACAATTAGCATCAAGCAGAAGAATATGTTAAAAATAGCATTTGTGGAAAGTGCATTCAAGGCACTGGCACCGAATATCAAGGTTATGGCAAGACCTAATAATACATAGATCACTACGATAGAAGCACCATATGTCCATGCATCACGGATTCCTTTCTTTTTGTCTTTGCTACGTTTTAAAAAGAAACTTACCGTCATTGGGATGATAGGCCATACACAGGGCGTAAATAAGGCAAGTAATCCACCGATAAACCCGGCAAAGAAGATGTAAATCCATGAACGGTCTTGTTGTGATGTCGTTTCGCCAAATGCGTTCAGCTCTTGGATAACCGGAGTCCAATAATCTTGGACAGCAGTGTCATTGCCGATCAGGGCGGCAGTTGTAGCACTATCTGTTGCGGTAGTTGCAGTAGCTGTTTCCGCTACAGGAACTTCCGTTATGGCTGTTTCTGTTTTTGCAGGTTCAGTAGTCTTGCTTGTAGTGGCAGCGGCAACTCCTTTTCCGGAGAAAGAGAAAGAAACTTCAGTAGGAGGCAGACAGTTTTCATCGTTGCAGGCACCGAATTCCATATAACCTTCTATCATATAGGTAGCGCCCGTTATTTTTAGTTTCTGAATGAAAATGGCAGTGTTCTCAAAGTAACGTAATTTCATTTCAAACACCTTGTCGAAGTTTTCAATTTCTTTACCTTGTGGAGTGAGCTTTCCTACTAATTCTACTCCTTCTATCTTGTCTACGTTGAAAGTTGCGGAGATAGGACCTCCCGAAGGAAGATCAGTGGAATAAACGTGCCATCCGGCATCAATCTTACCAGTGAATACTATTTGTGCTTCCGTATCGGAAATCGTCTTTAACTCGGTTTTGAATTGTACCGGATCTTGAATCTGGGCAACTGCCGGAAGCAATGCCATAACGATTAAGAGGCAACTTAAAAAAAACTTCTTTTTCATTACGTATTATTTAAATTTGGATTAATGTTCATACCGCAAAGTAAGGGATAATATCTTAGATATGCCTCTTTATACCTATATTAATATCGGCAATTGCTGTTTTCAGAATAAAAAAAAGAGCAAAAAGATAACCTATTGCTCTTTTTGAAGTTCCATAACTTTGTTCCTATATTGGGAGGGAGTCATTCCCACTGAGGATTGGAAAAGGTTATAAAAGGTGGAAATGGAGTTAAATCCCAGCTCTGTAGAAATGGCTTTCAGCGGAGTTTCGTTATTGGGGTCGGATAATAGACGGATAGCTTCTTCAATACGGAAACGGTTTACATAATGAGTGAAGGATAGTTTGGATTGTTCATTGATGATACGTGATAGATAAGTACGGTTAGTTCCTAATATTTCTGCTACTTTGTCTTTTGTTATAAAATTGTCTTTGTAAATTTTTTCTTCTCTCATAATACGCTCTAATGTACGGAAAAGTTCTAAACTTTTCTCGTCGGTGAGTGAGGAGGAAGCATATTTTTCGGAAGTAGAAACCATGGAGGGGGCATTGGTTTCCAATTCTTTTATACGGCGATGCAGTTCCGTTTCTCTTTTGATTGCTTCTTGATTTTGCTTGACTATACTTAAATAAAGTTTGTTTTTACGGTGGTAGAGGTAATAAAGCAATCCTAGAACAATCACAATGATAATAAGAATAAATGTCTGTTGTTGTATACGCTGTTCTTTCTGCATTACATCCAGTTTGCTTTGTTTTATCAAATTTTCCTGCCGCTCAGAGTCGTATTTGAATCGCATTTCACTTAAATCTCTTTCTTTGTCCTTGTTGAAAAGACTGTCGTTTTCCAAACGGAATATTTTATAATATTTCAGTGCGTCATGATATTGGTGCAATTGCTCATAGCAGGTGGACAGATTTTCGTATAGTTCATTGCGATGGATGGCGTTGACGCGTGCATAAGAAATAGCTATTCCTTGTTTTAACAATAAAATAGCTTCTGGTTGTTTGTTTTGCTGCATTAGTATACGTGCATATCCCAAATGGGCATAGACAATAGAGGAAGTTTGTGCCGCCTGTTTGTCCTTCATGGCTTTTTTGTAATATTCCAAGGCCTGGGCATATTCACCCATATCATATAATATATTGCCAAAGAGATTGTAGGTATGGGCTTGGTCGTAGAAATCATTTTCCAGCATCAATGTTTCGGCTTCATGTATATATTTCATTGCTTCCTCATTCTGTTTCATTAAAAAATACATATAGGCAGAATTTACTGCACCGGAATAAATGATGTATGGATTACGCATACTGTGTCCTAATTCATAACATTCTAATGCGTATTTGATACCGGCTGTATCTTTTTTGAGGTAATAGATGTTTGCTAAATTGCCTAAAAGCAAAGCGTATTGTTGTTGGAAATTATTTTGTTGTGCCAACTGGATACCTTTATAAAGCCATCGTATGGCACGGTAATAATCGGTTTCAATATTTGCAGAGTAGAGTCCGAGACTACCATAGACGGAACAAAGGGTGGAGTCATTATTCAGTTTGGTTGCTAGTTCAAGAGAAAGGTTCAAGTTTTTTTTGGCTATTTTTTCCCGTCCGCTCATCATTTGTGCTTGTGCTTGGTAGATATATGAATAGAGTTGGAGTAGAGGATTTTTAGTCTTGTCCGCTACGTTTTTCATAATCTCGGCGTAAGTGATGGTTTTGGAATAATCTCCTTTATTTAAATAGTATTGGCATAGAAACTTTAATGCATCCCCGTTATCAGGTTCTTTCCTAATGATCTCCAACTGTTTCTCAAGGATGACGGGGCGCTTTTGTGCATGTACACAAAAGGATATTCCCAAAAGTAACAGTAAGAAAAGACATTTTAGTTTCATATGCTTTTTTTCGGTTGAGAGTGCAAATATAATAAAACCTTTAATTTTTCTTGTTCAAAAGTCTTGCATATTTAAAATAAAGTCGTACCTTTGCAACGCTTTCAACAAAAAGCACTTCTGAAAGGAAGTTTTGGAGAGGTGGCAGAGTGGTCGATTGCGGCGGTCTTGAAAACCGTTGTACCGCGAGGTACCCGGGGTTCGAATCCCTGTCTCTCCGCAATAAAGGGTGTAAATCAAGTAATTACAAGATTTACACCCTTTTTTACACCCAAAAATTGGAGCAGAATGCTTTTGCAATGCAATTCTACCTTAAGGTATTGTTGTTTTGAAAAATGTTTCTCTGATGATGCTAAAATTTTCCTTTCTATTACGCTCTATCTCCAAAGTAAGGCTCTCTGCTTGTCAGATATATGTTTCTAATTTGCCGCTTAATACGGACATGATGCATGAATCGATAACCCCTCTATCTACAGCGATTACCTTATCTACTAATATTAATCTTGCTTATTTTCTTACTTTCAGGTAGAGGTCTTTGTTTGGCTTGCCATGCTCATCAAGAGAATAATGTAATACAAAATTGCATTGGTGCATAAATTTAGCTCCAATATAGTTGGCATTCACCACGCGGCTATTAACTACCTCACATGAATCAACCCGTGTTCCGGCAATCGTAACAGGGACTTTGAAAATAGAGAGTGTATCTGTTAATTCTTCTCCGTGCTGTGTGATTTCTTCTTCATAATGGAAGTACATTTTCAGCCGATCTGCAAGTGCGTTGTTTATCTCCAATACTCCTGCATAACCCAAATCGAGTGTAAAACTTATTTTTTCATTTATTCCTTCGATATAAACAGGAATAGAATCTTCGCGAAGCCCCTGAGGGAAATAGCTCATTCCTATTATTTCTTTTGCCAACATATTTCTGTTGTTGGAATGGAAAAGTGTCATCAAACCTGTTTCCGTATCAAATTTCCACGTACCGATAGCTAACATGTCAGTACCGAAAATACCTTCGCCTATTACGTCATATATTATGTTATCCTTACGTATGCTGTTAAACATCGGGTCTGGGTACAAGAAAAAGAGCTAAGTATTTGATAATTCAATGCTTAGCTCTTTTCTTTTTTGTAACTTGTTCCCAAATTGTTCCCATTCGTCTTCATGTCCAATATTCCCATCAACACTCAAATCATTATTATGAATAAAAAATGCAGATGAAAAGAGTATTTTTATATTTTCATAATGAAGCAAGGCAGTGTATTATTCTATATTTCAAGGATGCAAAGTTATGAATATTTATAAGATTATTGTATATGAACCGATTAATTCGGCATCAATAGTCCAATATGGAACAGATTTCAAGAACTCTGCATCATTGTGAAACATGCCGGCGGTCAGACTGTTTGTCAGACAAGCAGATGTTTTTTGACAATGGCCGAGACTTTGGCTATAATTTCTTCTGTCTCTGCCTGAGGCAATGCAGAGTCTTTCACAAACACGGCAATTACATAAGCTTTCTCTCCCTCGGGTGAAAGTACAAAACCTATATCATTTGTTGAAGCAATGCGTCCCTCATCATTGACATAACCGCTTCCGGTCTTGTGCCCCACTTTATAGTCTGTATTCTGGAAAGGCTTCACAAGACGGTTTGTCCCTATGGTGCACCCTATCATCAAGTCTTTCACAAACGAAAAACATGGTTGTGAAATCAGTTTGCCGTCTATAAACTTATCAAGAAACATTGCTGCCGCATATGGAGTTGTCCAATTCTCATATCCGAGATCATTGTCTGCAAACATTTCGGCTTCATTGTAAAGGATGCTTATATCATCAATACCGCTTCCCCGGACAAAATCCTCAACCTGTTTCGGAGCAAGAAATCTGTCAAAAAGTATGTCACAGGCAAGATTGTCGCTGAGCTGTAAGGTATAGGCAAAAAGTTGACTTACCGTAAGAGCCACATTGCCCTGCGGATATTTGTCACGCAACGGACTCCATGTATCAAGTTTGAGTTCGTCGGGAAGTACAAGAACTGTGGTGTCTAGAGAGATGCCCCTATCAGACATATAGTTGGCGACGGCTACTGCCTGATGAAACTTGAATACACTCATCATCGGATAACGGATATTGTTATTTACCGTCATCGTATCACCTTGGGCAGTTATGATTCCGATGCCGACTGTAGCGTCATAATCGGCGACAAGCCGGTTCAGTTCATCCCGCAAGTCTGACATAGGAGAAGGCTTGGAGTGGCTGCAGCCAACAAATACAATTACTACAACAAAAAGATGTAATGCACAAATAAAAAATCTACGGTTCATATATTCATTCATTAGTGTCCCGTTAAAATGGGATGAGTTAAACAATTAATCAAATAGCCCCGGAATCAGGGAATCATTACTTGAAGGTCGTAGGAAACCCTGAATACAGATGCAACAATAGCAGCCCACGCTATATGCGTGAGAACCACTATGCTATCCTTGTATTCAGATTGAAAATTTCCTACGTTTTCAAGTACAAGATAAGCATAACGCTTCTTCTAATTCTAACATGTCTTGGAAAGAGTTTCCTCAATCCGGTGGCAAAGATACACAATTTAATTGATTAATACCCCAGTTCGGGATAAGAAATAGTTTATAAAAAAGTTGGTAGTCTCATAAATATTTTGTACCTTTATAGGTGAAAATCAATTAGTTACAAAAATATTTAATATGAC
>OJKO01000876.1_pt1 | contig 10868 bp, 6 predicted proteins | sample 1596541 | NCBI WGS metagenome assembly OJKO01 (sample SAMEA4350163, study PRJEB24818) | metagenome | biome: human; feature: gut; material: faeces | place: Denmark | collected 2013-09
GTACTCCATACATATTCCATCATCTATTCTCTTCCCCCTTTGCTCATCAGAATAAATTTTTGATATGCTTTGTTGAACTCCTGCTTATAAGTCCTTGTAATCGGCACTTTCAATCCCGAACGAAGGGGAACTGATTCACGCTCCACTTCCCTTAATTTTTCCAAATTAACAAGATATGAATTATGTACTCTCACAAACATAGATCCTTTTATATCTTCTTCAATCTGACTCAAACTTCCGTAAAACTCATAATCTCTTTTTTCTGTATGTACGATGATTTTTCTTCTGCGGCTTTCGATGCACTCAACCTCATCATAATAAAAAATCATATCTTTCAATTTGTTTGTAAAGCGGATATAATTTCTTTTTTCCCGGATGATCCGCAGAGCGCGCATAATCACATTGTGCGCAGTATCAGAATCGATCGGTTTCACCAGATACTGAAACGCCTGCACGTCGAATGCTTTCTGCATCATCTCACTATGATTTGTCATAAAAATGATCACTGCATTTCTATCCTCTGTTCGGATATGTTCTGCCAATTCCAGTCCGCTCAGCTTCTTCATCTCAACGTCAAGAATATACAGTGCATATGGCATATTTCCTTTCTCAAGCAATTCTTCGGCAGACACGAAGCATTCACATTTTCCTGCCATCCCTGTTATTTCTAAACACTTCTCTACATTTTTTTCAATCGAATTTTGTATAAATTCTTCATCTTCACATATCGCTATTCTCATTTGACCTTACGCTTTCTTCTCTTCCTTTATTATTTTCTTTCACGTTTTTGTCTCAGACTTCTGAAATCTAAGCACAATCCCTGTCCTGAAATACACCACATCAAATAAGAGTCTCTAATATTTCCAGTGATTTAAAATGCTTTCCGACATATATATCCGTCATCCTGCTCATCACATTTCCAAGTTCTGTCAATACTTTTTCTGTCACATTAAACGTATATAATTTCTCAATCGTACTTGTTTCTATATATTGCATACTATACAAAGTCGAAGGATCCAGACTCATCCCGTCCCGCACGTCTTTCATACATTCGCTGCACACAAGTCCGCCTTTCACCGCGCTGAACACGGCATGTCTTTCTTTATTTCCGCAAGTCATACACTGAAATACCTGCGGCGCCTGTCCGTTGATCGTCAACGCTTTCAATTCAAATATGTAACGGATAAGCATGTTTGGAATATGCGGATTTGTCAGCGCCCGAAGCGTCTGATAAAGAAGTTTTAACATTTCCCGCTCATCATTGAATTCTTTCGTATAGTAATCTGTAAATTCCAGAAAATAAAAACCGTAATATGCTCCGATAATGTCGCCTCTCAGCTCGGCAAAATAATTAGAAATACTTGCCGACTGTATCGTGTAAGACGTCCTCCCCTCATACATCGTAAACGTTCCGAAAGAAAACGGGTTGAGCGCACCGACAAGCGGACTGTTCGGGCGTCTTGCCCCCCGTGCAAACGCCGAGATCTTTCCCTGTTCTTTTGTAAGTATTACAACACGCCGGTCATACTCGCCGACCGGCATCGTAGAGAGTACTATCCCTGTCAGTATAATCTGATTCACGCCGTTCCTTTCTGCCGGAGCTTCCATCTGCTTTCCGGCTGTTTTTATAATTCAAATAATCATCAATCTTTCCTGATGTCATAAATAATTCCCAGTATTCTTCTTTCATCTGTTCCACCTCTTCTTCCGTGATCTTTAAGAATAGTTTCCCCGACAGAAAAGAAGGTCATACTGTATAAAAAATACCATTTTTATTATAGAAAATTTTTCGATGCGATCACCGCTGCGTTGATATTACTCGTCCTCTCTGTATCCGAAATTTTTCATAAGATAATCGCTGTCGCGCCAGTTTTTCTGTACTTTTACCCACAGTTTCAAATTCACTTTACATCCGAGCAGTCTCTCGATCTCGTAACGCGCGGTACTTCCAATCTTTTTCAGCATACTTCCCTGTTTTCCGATAATAATTCCTTTGTGGGAATCTCTTTCACATATGATCGTCGCGTCGATATGCATTACTCTTCGTTCTGCCTTCATCCGATCGATCGCCACCGCTATTCCGTGAGGAATTTCTTCATTCAGACAGTGAAGCGCTTTTTCCCTGATCAGTTCTGCCACGATCTGACGCTCCGGCTGATCTGTGACAGTATCTTCATCGTAAAACTGCGGTCCGTACGGAAGATATTTTAAAATCACTTTTATAAGCTCATCTGTATTATCTCCGGATCTTGCCGATACAGGCACGATCTCTGCAAAATCATATTCTTTTCTGTATGCGTCGATAAATGTCAGTATCTCTTCTTTTTTCACCATATCGATCTTATTAATAACGAGAACAACCGGAGTTTTCACTTTCTTAAGCTGTTCGATAATATGACGGTCTCCCGCCCCGATAAAAGCAGACGGCTCGACAAGCCAAAGCACAACGTCAACTTCGTTCAAAGAACGCTCTGCAATATTTACCATATATTCTCCAAGCTTATTTTTTGCTTTGTGGAAACCCGGAGTATCCACAAAAACAATCTGGCCTTCCTCTGTCGTTAAAACCGTCTGGATACGATTTCTCGTCGTCTGCGGTTTATTCGATGTAATCGCGATCTTTTGTCCGATCAAATGATTCATTAATGTTGACTTTCCTACGTTCGGTCTTCCGATCAAAGTTACAAACCCTGATTTAAAATCTTCTCTCATATCAATATCCTTTCCCGCGCTTACTCTTTCTCATCCTGTCTTTTTATTCTCACTGCAAGCCTTCTGCGCTTCTCTTTATCTTCCTTATTGTTTTTAATCTTATCTTCTTCGTTTTCCTTGTATTTCCTTTATCCGGTCATCCGACCGCTTCATCATTCTCTTTTTCGCTGTTCTGTCATACTTCTTAGCTTAATGTTCTGATCTCCATGAACATCTCTTTTTGTTCTTCGATCTTTTCCTCGCTTCCGATCACGCAGATTTGATCTGCGTCAAGCACCGCTTTTAATATTTTTGCAAGCGCGCGGATATCTTTTTGATCAGCCGAAAGAATCTGCTCTCTTTCCCGGCGGATCATTCCCTCTGTCACGCGGCTCATATACAAATTCATAGAACGGCTTCCTTTTGCGGCAGGATTCATCGGGCGGTCGATATTACTGATCGTTCCGATAATAAATTTATTCATATCTCTGTCGTCTACATTAAAGTTTTCAAGATAATCTACAACGCCTTCGTAAATCTCCATCGTTTTCTCAAGATTCGGATCGCGGTACGAGATCAGATAACCTTCTCCGATCCGGTTAAAATTACTCATACATCCATAAGCTCCGCCTTTCACACGGACATTCTGCCACAAATAATCGTAGCTTAAAATCACTTTCAAGATCTGAAGCGCTCCTGTATATTCTTCTCCGCCGTCAATGAAATTGCCGACTCTTGCAACGTACTGTACTTTTGAAGATGTTTTAAATCCTTCGTTTCTTTTTTTACAATGAATGATGCATCTGTTTTCTTTCGCTTCTGTTTGTACCACATCTGCGTCGTTTAGCTGTTTTGATACAGCCGCAAATGCATTTTCCATATAGGCAAGTCCTTCTTTTGCCGAAGTATAGCTGACCATCATATTATCTGCGCAAAAGATCTGTTTTGAAATTGCTTTTAACCGACAGATCAATTCTTCTTTATGGTCGTCAAAGTTTTCTTCGATTTCTTTTACTACTTCGTAAAATTCGATTCCGTCTGTATCGTCTTTAAATTTTGCAAGAGGCGATGTATATGACAACGCACGCAAAGCGGCAGTTGTATGTCCCGATGACAAGAACGACATACTAAGGCGTGATTTGAGCATCGCAAGAATCTCTTTTAAGCGTTTCTCATCGTCAAGCTTAGAACAAGTCAGTATTTCCCGCATCATAGAGAAAAGAACGTCCATCTTCGGATACAGTGATTTTCCTTTCATTTCAAATGTCGCTTTGAATTCCTTTTCCTTTACTTTCTGCGCATCTGCATATAATTCAAGCGACGTTCCGATTCCGCCTGTATGGATATTGATCTCATTAAACAACTCTCCATACTCGTAATTCTCTGTATCGATAATGCCGAGGACACTTTGCAAAATGCCGACATACGGAAGATCTTCTTCCTTGACCGCAGAAAGATCGAACAGAAGCGTTACATACCCGATTCCGTTTGTCTCAACATTATGATAGATCGTTTTCACTGAGTCGATCTCCATCTCTGTATTATAGACAGGCGCGATTTCCGGGGAAATATCTTCTCTTCTAAGCACCGGAATCTTCGCCAGATCTTCCGGCGCAGATTCTTCTTCCTGATACGCTTCCAGATCTTTTGTATCCTGTACAAGTTTCTCAATCTCTTCTTCGGACAGACTTTCTTTATACGCCTGCAGTTTCTCTGCAAGCTCCCGATCCATTCTCGCAGTCCTTCCCTTCTCCGGTCGGATGATTACGATCGCCCCGTGCGGATTCTCCAAAAGATAATCTCGGATCAACTGCTCAAAATAACCTGTTTCGATCTGACTTTTCAAAAACTCAAATGTCGGAATCGCCTCCATATGGATAAACGGTTTTTCTTCATCATAAAGCCAGCTATCGAACAACTGAAGTCCGTACATCAATCCTCTCGGATAACTTCCGAAGTCCGCCTCTCTGAAACGGAACTCATAATAATTCAGTCCAGCCTGCAATGCTTTTTTATCAATTCCGCCTTCTGCAATATTTCGCAGCGTATTTTCAATCACTTCCACAAACGCTTCCTTCTGCTCCATATTTGCATTTTTAGAAATAACAGAAAAAATCGGCTGATAAACTCCATTATCATATGATCCCATAATATCTTTTCCGATTCCCGCATCAAGAAGCGCTTTTTTCAGCGGCGCTCCCGGAGCAGACAAAAGCGCATAATCTAAAATCTGAAATGCAAGATAGAGCTTTTCATCTAAGGAAGTTCCGATCACTTTATTATAAGAAAGATAAGTGTTATCCGCTTCGCTTTCATCGCTTGCTATAGAATATTCCTGAACAATCTCCTGCATTTGTGAAAACGGCTTCTGATACTTAATCTCCGAATCAACCTCAATCTCATCAAAATCAGACAAATACTTTTCATCAAGCCAGTTCAGTTTTTCTTCCATATCCATATCGCCATACAGATAAATATAGCTGTTTGACGGATGATAATATTTCCTGTGGAAATCAAGAAACTGTTCATACGTCAGATCAGGGATCACTTCCGGATCGCCGCCGGATTCATTTGCATACGATGTATCCGGAAACAGAGAATTCAAAATCACCCGGTCAAGCACCCCTTCAGGTGAAGAAAACGCACCTTTCATCTCATTGTATACAACTCCCGACAACTTCAATTCCTCATCCGGTGCATCCAGTTTATAACTCCATCCTTCCTGACGAAACGTTTTATCCTGCTCGTAAATATTCGGATAAAATACCGCGTCCATGTAGACATGCATAAGATTCTGAAAGTCTTTATCATTGCAGCTTGCTACAGGATAAACTGTCTTGTCAGGATAAGTCATCGCATTTAAAAATGTATTAAGCGATCCTTTTACAAGCTCTACAAAAGGATCTTTTACCGGAAACTCTCTTGATCCGCACAATACAGAATGCTCCATAATATGAGGTACTCCTGTACTGTCTGACGGCGGTGTACGAAAACCGATGGCAAACACTTTATTTTCATCATCATTTTCCATAAGAAGAACTCTTGCTCCGCTCTTCTTATGACGCAGAAGCGTTCCTTTTGAACTCAGATCAGATAAATCTCTGCTTTGTACAATTTCATAAGACTTTAAATCACATATACTCATTTTTTTCTCTCCCTAATAAATCAAGTCTTTTTTCCTTTAAAATAAAGGTTTTTTAAAGTTTCTATCTCAGATGAATGAACAAGAATCATGGATATTTCTCTGTATCTGGTACGAAAATAGCTAGTTTAGGGTATACGAAATAAAACGTCTTTTTTATTCGTTTTAAATGGCCTTGTGTATTCCCTTCCATCTATGGCAACGCACCTCCCGTGTCTACCAGGATCATCACTTCGTGAGTCCTAACTTCCTTCGTTCTGCCTATCCATAATCCGGGTGTCAGCTTAGCTCCTTGTCAGGGTCTTGCCCTATGGAAAATATTCCTGCCAACTACCTGCTCATTCTTTGTTCCTATTATTACTGACTTGCTTCCTGTAACAGCACTTTTCAGTGGACGTTCCCCATTACATTCTGCTTTTGTACCTTTTCGGGTTGGTTACTTCCTGCACTCTATGCTGCAAGCATCTGTGGTCTCTTGATATCTTGCATCATCTTTGCACCGTCATAAGTCACACCTTTAGTCAAAATCGTATAAAAGATTCTTAAGACTTTACACGCAACTGCTATGACTGACTGCATCTTCTTTAGCGGATTTTCTTTTCTAGTTCGATAATACCGGTGTACTTCCTTAAATTCTTCATTCCTTGCAATCAAGGATATGGCTGCTTCATACAGTACATATCTGAGGCGTTTTCTTCCTCTGTAGCTGATGTGACTCTCGCCCTTATGTTTTCCCGAACTACACTCTACAATGGCATATCCAGCTAGTTTTTGCAGTTGCTTTGGATTATCAAAACGTGTGATGTCTCCTACTTCGGCAACAAATCCACTCACTGTTTTCAATCCAACTCCTTTGATTTCCAACAACTTATCTATATGAGGAATCTCTGACAACTTTTCCTCTGTCAGGCTCATCAGGTCTTCCTCTCTATTTTTGTAGATTTCATAATCGTTCAGTAGATTCTTCAATTCAATTCTTGCACTATCAGGTGCTTCCTGGCTTCCAATACTGTGCTCTGCAGCCGTTACCAGGGTCTTTGCCCTCTTCAGTCCAGCCGCTCTCAACTTAGCATCCCGCCAAATCTTATTGATTCCATCTACACCCAGTTTTACGATATCTTGTGGCAAAGGTGCCTCTTTTAATATCATAAGACCACTCACAGAATCCGGATTTCTATAAACGTCTTTGATTTCCGGAAAATAGATGCTAAACCATCTTGCGATACGGTTCTTGATCCTTGTAATTTCTTCCTGGGTTTGTAATCTGAGATTTGAAAGACTCCGAATCTCAGCATAAATACCAGTTGGTATATATGGATATGAAAATCTCCCTTCATTTACCAGCGCCGCAATTGTCTTTGGATCCTTACGGTCATTTTTGTTTGGATTATTGTCATCCAGTTCTTTTGACTTCTTTACATGATGTGGATTTACATGAACCGGTTTCATGCCGTTGTCCTGCAGGTATGCTCCAAGGTTGAACCAATAGTGTCCTGTTGGTTCCATTCCCGGAATCACAACGTTTTTACCGTATTTTTCTGCAAAATCCGCCATCCATGCTTTTAAAGTCATAAATCCAGCTTCTGTATTACTGAATTCCAACGGTTTCTTTGAATACTCGTAATTACGCCAATCGAATGCTCTTGCAAAGTGCGTTTCACTTCCCACATCAATCCCAACAATTAATGTCTTTTCCGTAATAGATTTAATTTTTGCGTTCTGTGTGTTATACTTCATTTTAGATACCTCTCTGTTCAATAAGATTGTTACTAACCGTGCAAAGTCAGTAATCTTATTCTACACTGAGGTATTTTTTTCTCAACCTTCTTTCTTGGAATTCCTTATATTTGAATTATACAGGAAGCTCCATATGTTTTATATTTTACAGACAGATCATATACTGCTCACCTTAATTTTACTTAAAATCCCGCCATATATTTCTACTGCTTTTCAAAATAGAAGTCCGCAAAATCATACTTATATACACGGTAAATATATTCATCGGCAAGTTCCATCTCAAATTCTTGAATGATATTCCCCGATGCGTCATATTCTCCGAAAATTCCCTGCATACCGGAATCTATAATAATATTTCCCTTATACTCCTGTGCACTGCTGACATAAGCAGAATATGGAACTTTAAAAGATTGTATCAGGGAATAGGTTCCATTATTTTCATTTACTTTATATTTATAATAATAGGATTCCTCTCCTTCTTTCATCGATGTTTCGATTCCTTCTATCTGTTCCCAATCATAAGCAGGTTTCGACTTACTTACTCCGAAATTATTATTAAACAGATAGAGATAATATTCTCCTGCATTTAAAGAATCATCTTGTACATATGTGACAGAATGCTGCCCTCCCGTATTGGAAAATGTTCCCGCACTCTCATCTTTTTCAAGCAACAATTCCTCATATCCTGTTCCTTCCCAGAAACTCTCCTCCCCAATCATATATGTTATCTGAGGAGTATCATAAATATCTTCGATCATCAAAATAGTCGAAGTCTCTCTGGAGCTTAGTAAAACGGCATCGTCCCCTATCCACTGTATCGTGTTTATATGTATCCAATCCAATTCTCCATCTTCATTTTCCGTACATTCTTCTTTATAATCAGAAAATAACTCTCCCAAATCGAGCACACAGCTAACTTCACCTGTCTGCGTATTAATCTGAATAATTTGATCTTCCACACTGTCGCTTTCAGTGTCTGTTGCCAAAACAAGCAAATTTCCATCATCATCAAACACATAATCATGATGAAGACTGTATGTACCCGTATCATAAATCTTCTCTGCTTTTCCAAGATGATTCACCGCCGCAATTTTGCTTTCTGATATACTGTAATACATACAATCATCCCGGAATAAAAGCCTGTGGCTCCTGTAACCGATCAACGGAATTTCTCCTCTGAGCACACCGGAATTATCGTAATAATACATGAAATCTTCTTCATCACTGTCATTTCCTAAAACGACGTATAACCCGTCTAAAACAGTTTCACTCCCTTCGGCTGCTTCTGTTTGTTTCAGCTGAATCTCCTCTTTTCCGGACAATTCTCCCATTTCATGTACATAAGAATATATCTCCACGCTTCCATCTTCTTTTGTCAAAGTAAATGTAATAGTATTACATTCTTCCGGTATCAACCCCATAACCTGAAACTCATGTTCCGTATCAAATCTTCCTTCCCCTTCCGGCGTTTGTGAAAAGTCACCGATAGACAAATCCGGAACTGAAACATTGTAAGAAACAGATACCGGCTCCTGCGTAGTAAAATAAACGTATAAAGACAAGGTATTTGTTCCATATGGATTTTCTTTTATCAGCATATTATCCTCTGTGTATGCTCCGCTGCTTTTTTCTTCTTCAATCTGTGTTTCCACTTCATCTTGATACGCTTCGGTATAAATGGTCTTTATTTCATTTTGATATATTTCTGACGTTTCTTCCTGTGCAATTTCTTCTGCCGCCGATTTAAAAAAAGAGGCGCAGGCTGTCACTGCCAAAACTAAAATCATCCCACCTATTATCTTTTTTTGTTTCTTCATCTCCATCTAAATGTTCCCTCCATCTGTTCTATCCCATCAAAACCTTCAACTTCCCACGTCAAACTCCTTGATGAAATAAATTATCCGTTTTTATTGACAGGAATATCGTACACGCTGTACCTTAATTGTACTTTAAGACAAAATCATCTTAAAAAGGCAGTAAACCCTAGGTTATTAACCTGAGATTTACTGCCTTTTGCATATTCGATATTATCAGTACAGAGATCTCTTTGACGCTTCTCATGTACTGTTTATTCATCATTGCCCCGGAAAAGTCACTGTAATACGCAGCGATTTTTCATCTTCTGTTTCTGCCATGATCTTTCCCTTGTGAGAATCTGCTGTCGCCGCTGCTATAGAAAGTCCAAGTCCGTATCCTCCTGTCTGGGAATTTCTGGAAATATCTGTCCGATAAAAACGATCAAATAAACGAGAAGTCTGTTCTTTTGAAATATATTCTGTCGTATTAAATACAGACAGATAAATACGGTTTTTCTTTTTCCCGAGAGTAACGTCAATCCTCCCCCTTTCATTCGTATATTTGACGGCATTATCAAGCAAAATCGTTATCAGACTTCGGATTGCTTTTTCATCGCCTTTTATAGAAATCATAGGTGTAATCGCAGTTTTCATACAGATTCCCTGTATCTTCGCCGGCGCCTGAAAAGTATGACATACCTCTTCCACCATATCAGATAAAGGAAACTCTACTTTCAAATTTCCATTCTGCCCTTCTTCCATACGGGAAAGCATAACTAAAGAACCTGTAAGATCCGCAAGTCTTTTTGTCTGTTCCCGAATATCCTGCAGCCATTCATTCTCACCGAAGTCCATTTCCAAAACCTCCGTGTCTGCTTCAATAATCGTCAAGGGTGTCCTTAATTCATGCCCCGCATCCGTAATAAACCGCTTCTGCTTTTCATAATTATCAGAAAACGGTTTGACAATACGCCCGGAAAAATAAATCATCAAAAACAAAACCGATAATAGCCCTATGAAAGATACGATCATTGTAGTAAACAAAAAGTTCAGGAAATTATCCAGCTGTCTCCTGCAATCTAAGAAAATAACACGTATCTCCCCGCCATAAGACGTCTTCCAATAGCGATAATGATCCATAAATCCTTTTTCTTTTCCTCTTGCCCAAACTTCTGATGCGTATTCTATTGCATTTTCTGTGTCTATGGATACAATCTTTGACGTATCTGTTAAAATAACCTCTCCTTTTTCATCCAATAGAACAGAAAAATATCTGGATTCATAAGGGATCTCCGGTGAGATCCCATGTCTGTCCCCTTTTTCGTTTCCCGGAATCATTTTCGGAAAATGTCCTGCATTTTTTTCCAAAACTTCAAGAATTCGATCAGCATCTTCTGCGTTCTGCCTGTAGTTTAAAACACCTGCAATCCCTCCTCTGATAAAAAGTACAAGAAACAAAGATATCATGGACGCTACGATCTGTCTATTAAACACAACTAACA
>OJKO01000879.1_pt1 | contig 10830 bp, 7 predicted proteins | sample 1596541 | NCBI WGS metagenome assembly OJKO01 (sample SAMEA4350163, study PRJEB24818) | metagenome | biome: human; feature: gut; material: faeces | place: Denmark | collected 2013-09
GTCAAAGCGTGAATTGTCGAATGCACGGCATTATCCGCTGTCGCACGCTAAAGTGCAAGCCCTTGTCGCCCCGAAACCTACCAAAAAGGGACAGGTTTATTTTGGCAGGTTTTATCTGGGCAAACGTCAGCTGGTTCTGGAATGGAATGATGCCACGTGGCTTGGGAGAGGCCGTCGATCGAGTTCCAGGGGAGGTGGTTCGAGGGCCGCAGAACAAAATACGGGGGCGCAGGTTGTCCTGCGCCCCCGTTTTTGGGTATTGCGGTTGTTTGGCGCCGGTTTTACGCCGCCTCGTCGAACTGCGAGTTGTACAGGTCGGCGTAGAAGCCGCCCTGGGCGAGCAACTCGTCGTGCGTGCCCTTCTCGACGATGTCGCCGTCGCGGATTACTAGGATCACGTCGGCGTTGCGGATCGTGGACAGGCGGTGCGCGATGACAAAGCTCGTGCGGCCTTGCATTAGCGCATCCATGGCACGCTGAATAAGCTCCTCGGTACGAGTGTCAACGTTGGAGGTCGCCTCGTCCAGAATCAGCGCCGGACGGTCGGCCAAAATGGCGCGGGCGATGGTCACGAGCTGGCGCTGACCCTGCGAGAGGTTGGTACCCTCCTCGTTGATCATAAAGTCGTAGCCGCCGGCGAGCGTATGGATAAAGTGGTCGCAGCGCGCAGCACGAGCGGCGGCCTCGACCTCGGCATCGCTCGCATCGGGGCGTCCGTAGCGGATGTTCTCGCGGATGGTGCCGTTAAACAGCCAGGTATCCTGCAGTACCATGGCAAACTCGCCGCGCAGTGCCGCGCGGTCCCAGTCGCGCACGTCGACACCCTCGACGCGCAGCGAACCGCCGTCCACGTCGTAGAAGCGCTGCAGCAGCTTGATGAGCGTGGTCTTGCCGGCGCCGGTGGGACCGACGATGGCGATGGTCTGGCCGGGCTGTGCCTCGCAGCTAAAGTCGTGGATGATGGTCTTGTCGGGCGTGTAGCCAAACTTGACATGGTCAAACTCCACGTGGCCGGGGCGCTTCTCGGGAATCTGCGCGTCGGCCTTCTGCTCTTCCTCGGGCGCGGCCAGGAACTCAAAGACGCGCTCGGTGGCGGCGGCCATCGACTGCATCGTGTTGCTCACGTTGCCCAGCTGCTGCACGGGTTGGGTAAAGTTGCGAACGTACTGGATAAAGCTCTGGATGTCGCCGGGCGTGGCATTGCCGGTCAGCGCGAGCTGCGCGCCCACCACGACGACGCCCACGTAGCCCATGTTGCCCACCAGGCTCATAAGCGGCATCATCAGGCCCGACAGGAACTGCGAGCGCCAGCCGCTAATAAAGAGACGGTCGTTTTGACGGTCGAACTCCTCGATCGAGGCCTCGGCGCGGTCGAACACCTGGATGACGTTCTGGCCGGCAAAGTCCTCCTCGATAATGCCGTTGACGGTGCCAAGGACTTGCTGTTGCTCGCGGAAGTACGGCTGCGAGAAGTGAATCATCACGGTCAGGATAATCGCGGCGGCCGGCAGCGTGAGCACGGTGACGCCGGTAAGCGGTAGGCTGATCGAAAGCATCATGACGAGCACGCCGATAATCTGCGTCACCGAGGTGATGAGCTGGGTCACGCTCTGGTTGAGCGACTGGCCGAGCGTATCGACGTCGTTGGTGATGCGACTGAGCACGTCGCCCTTGCTGTGTCCGTTAAAGTAGCTCATCGGCACGACGGCAATCTTGGCGGCGATCTCCTTGCGCATTCGGTAGCAGATCTTTTGCGTGACGCCGGTCATGAGCCAGCCCTGGATTAGACTGCAGATAGAGCTCGCCAGATACAGGCAGAGCAAAAAGCCGAGCGTCTTGGCGATCCAGTTAAAGTCGACATCGCCGGTGCCGTTGACCTTGGCAACCAGGCCTTCGAACAGCTTGGTCGTAACCTGGCCGAGCACCTTGGGCCCCACAATGTTAAAGATGACCGAGCACACGGCAAAGGCGACGGCGGCAAACACGGCAATCTTGTGCTGGCCGATATAGCCGAGCAGCTGCCTCATGGTGCCCTTAAAGTCCTTGGCCTTTTCGCCACGGCGCATGCCACCCATGCGGCCCATGGGACCACGCTGGCGGGTGGGCTTGGGAATCTGAGTCTTGGTCTCGTCTGCCATTAGCGCTCGCCTCCTTCCATGACGGCTGCAATTTCTTCTTGGGTAAGCCCCAGCTCCTCGGCGGAAAGCTGCGACTGTGCGATCTCCAGGTACGCCGGGCAGCTGCGCAGCAGCTCCTCGTGCGTGCCGGTGCCCACTACGTGGCCGTCGTCGAGCACGATGATCTGGTCGGCGTGCATGATGGTCGCGATGCGCTGGGCCACGACCACGAGCGCGGCGTCGGTAACGTTTTTGGCAAGCTCTTCGCGCAAGCGAGCGTCGGTCTTGTAGTCGAGGGCGCTAAACGAATCATCGAAAACCACGACCTCGGGCTTTTTGGCCAGGGCGCGGGCGATGGCCAGGCGCTGGCGCTGACCACCCGAAACATTGGAGCCGCCCTGGCTGATGGGGGAGTCGTAGCCGCCCTCGCGCTCGGCGATAAAGTCCTCGGCCTGTGAGATGCGCGCGGCTTGGCGCATGTCATCATCGCTTACCATGTCGCCCGCAAACTTGAGGTTGCTCTCGACGGTGCCCGAGAACAGGCGACCCTGCTGCGGAATATAACCGATGCGGCGGCGCAGCTCGGAAAGGGTCATGTCACGCACGTCGACGCCGTCAAGCGAAATGCTGCCGCCTGTGACGTCGTACAGGCGCGGAATCAGCTGCACGAGCGTGGACTTGCCCGAGCCCGTGGAGCCAATGATGCCGAGCATCTGACCGGCATGCGTGGTGAAGTTCACGCCGCTGATGACATCGGCGCGGGCATCGGGATACTGGAAGCTCACGTCGCGGAAGCACAGCTCACCGCGCGGCGCGCTGGTCGCAGGCAGTTTGGGCGAGGCAGGGTCGTTGATGCTCGTGGGGCAAGTGATGACCTCTTCTACGCGCTCGGCTGCGACCTCGGCGCGGGGCAGGATGACCGAAACCATGGTGAGGATCATAAACGCCATGACGATCTGCATGGTGTAGGAGATAAACGCCATCATGTTGCCGACCTGCATCACGCCGTCGGACACGCCCTGCGCGCCAAACCACACGATGAGCACGGTGATGCAGTTCATGACGAGCATCATGAGTGGCATCATAAAGCTCATAGCGCGGTTGGTGTAGAGCTGCGTGGTCATCAGGTCGAGCGAAGCCTTGTCAAAACGCTCGAGCTCATGCTCCTCGCGGTTGAACGAGCGGATGGGCATAAGGCCGTCGAGCAGCTCGCGGGCGGTAAGGTTCACGCGGTCCACAAAGCTCTGCATCTTTTTGAACTTGGGCATGGTGAGGCCCATGAGCACGCCGACGACGGCCGAGACCGCGATGATGGCCACGGCGATGGTCCACTCTAGGCCGGTATGGTTGGCCAGGACGCGCATGACGGCGACGATGCCCATGACGGGGGCCATCAGACACATGCGGATAAACAGGGTTGCGGCCATCTGGATCTGCTGAATGTCGTTGGTACAGCGGGTGATGAGCGAGGCCTGGCTAAACTTGCCCACTTCGGCCGGCGAGAAGTGCATAACCTTGTTGAAGGTCTCGCGGCGCAGGTCGCGGGCGATGGAGCAGGCGGTGCGCGAAGCCACGGCGCCGGTCAGGATGGTGGCGACCAGCGACACCAGACACAGACCAAACATCGTGGTCGCCATGCGGCCCAGGTAGGCGTTCTGCACGTCGGCGGGGTCGATGCCCTGCGCCTTGTACTCATCCTGCACATAGCTCACGGCGCGCTGAGTGACGATGGAGCCTGACATGGAGCCCATTTTGTCCGCCATATCGTTGGCGCCCTCGACGAGCTTGCCCTGGTCGATTAGGCCGCCTTCAACGCCTAGACGCAGGCCCTTCATGGTGATTTTACCGCCGTCGGCATCAATCTGCTTTTGCATGTTCTGCGCCGCTGCGGCCTTCTCCTGCATCTCGGCGAGCTGCTCGGGCGTCATCGCCGCCATCTGCTCGGGGGTGGGCATGGCCTGAGCGGCGTCGCTGTCTTTCTCGCCGGACGTGCCAGTCATGTCGCCCATGGAGTTGGCGTCGATGCCCTGGTTGAGCGAAAGGACGACAGTCTCGGGCAGGCTCATAATGTCGGCAATCTTGCCTCCATCGGCACGCTCTTCCTCGGTGCCCTTGTAAGTTCGAATACCGTTTTTGTCAGCCTTGCTAAACACGGCCTCCACAGCTTTGGCGTCCTTGGTGCTCATAAAGAGTTCGAGGTCGTCGAGCGATTCGGCGCGAATGGTGTCGGGCACGGGCGAGGCGATGCCGCCTTGCTGCACGCCCACGTCGACGATGTCGCTCATATAGGTAGGCAGCGCCAGATCGGCGTTGCAGCTGATTACGATAAGTACGATCGCTGCGAACAGTGCCAGGACATGCTTTTTAAAGAGCTTGAGAATCCTCACTCGGCATCTCTCCTTTCTTGATTGCGGTCGATAATTTCGTTGGCACGTCTTAGAAGGCGCACCATCTCTTGGGTATCTGTTTCGCCGAGCTGCTCGAGGAAAGCCGCGGTGCGCTCCTCGAATTCCCGGCGTTTGATTTCGAGATCCTGGAATCCCTTGTCGGTCACTATGACGTGTACGCGACGACGGTCGGTCTTTGAGTGCTCACGCTCAACCCAGCCCTTGGCTTCGAGAGCGCGTAGGATATTGGCAATGCGGGCGTTCGAGACCCAGGCGCGATCAGCGAGTTCGCTCGGCGTGAGCGAACCGCCAGCGAGCATAAGGGCGCGCATGACAGCCATCTCGCCGCCGAGGGCTTTGTCCGCAAAGCGCGAAATGCGCTGATGCATGCTGCCGAACTCGGTAAGGAGCTGACGCCCAAGTTCACGGAAATCGGTATCTTCCACCGAAAACCCCTAACACTAGAAACTATTTTCGGTGAAAGATGATACCCTTGCACGCGCACCCTATACGGTAGATTTTGGGTCATGCCTAGAAAACAACCTTTAGGCGACCTCCGTACACCGTCGGTATCAGCAAAGTAAGGGGTAGATCGTAAGGCATGTCCCAAAGCCTACTCAGAGGCACTTTACTCTGCTAAAGCTGGCATAACAGCTAGAGCGTACGTCGTACAAAGGCAAGGAAAAATACCAAACAAATCGGTGAACGGTAGTTGCTCGCGCTCGCATTTCCTGCGGATTTGTTAAAAACGCCCTAATGGTATAAAAAAAGAAACATATAACAGCCCTGATGAAGGGGGTGGCTATGTTATCCTTCTCAAACGGGTGAAATCTTGGGTTTTGGGTTGCAGTTCCAAGGTGGACAAACGTTTTTCCCTGTACCAACGTGTGGTGAAGAACGGAAGAAGCCGGTAGTGCAAGCCGATAATTCAAGAATTCAATAAGCAGCGGTGTGAGAGAGCGCCGCATTACACGTAACTAGGAGCGTGGTTACACAATGCAGGAGGCATGGGAAGGCTTCAAGGAAGGTATCTGGACGGGAGAGGTTGACGTCCGAGACTTCATCCAGAAGAACTACACCCCCTACGAGGGCGATGAGTCGTTCCTCGTAGGTCCGACCGAGCGTACCAAGGAGCTGTGGGGCGAGGTTCTCGACCTGCTGCTTAAGGAGCGCGAGCAGGGTGGTGTCCTCGATATGGACACCAAGACCGTCACGGGTATCGTGAGCCACCCCGCTGGCTACATCGATAATGCCCATCGCGACAAGGAGACCATTGTTGGCCTCCAGACCGACAAGCCGCTCAAGCGCGCGCTGCACGTCAACGGTGGTATCCGCATCGCTTGCCAGGCTGCCAGCCAGCACGGCTACAAGGTCGACGAGAACGTTGTCGAGCGCTACACCTTCGAGCGCAAGACCCACAACGCTGGCGTCTTCGATGTTTACACCCCCGAGATGCGTGCTTGCCGCTCGGCTCACATCATCACCGGTCTGCCCGATGGCTATGGCCGCGGCCGCATCATCGGCGACTACCGTCGTGTTGCCCTGTACGGCGTCGACTACCTGATCAAGGACAAGGAGGCCCAGAAGGCTTCCACCCCGACGGTCATGACCGCCGACAACATCCGCGATCGTGAGGAGCTGCAGGAGCAGATCCGCGCCCTCGGCGAGCTCAAGATGATGGCCGAGACCTATGGTTTCGATATTTCCAACCCTGCTACCAACACGCAGGAGGCCATCCAGTGGATGTACTTCGCCTACCTTGCTGCCGTCAAGGAGCAGAACGGCGCCGCTATGTCCATCGGCCGTACCTCCACGTTCATCGACATCTACGCTGAGCGCGACCTTGCCAACGGCACCTTCACCGAGGAGCAGATCCAGGAGTTCGTGGATCACTTCATCATGAAGCTCCGCATGGTCAAGTTTGCCCGTACCCCCGAGTACCAGGCCCTGTTCACCGGCGACCCGCAGTGGGTCACCGAGTCCATCGGCGGCATGGGTGTCGACGGCCGTACGCTCGTTACCAAGATGAGCTACCGCTACCTGCACACGCTCGAGAACATGGGCACCAGCCCCGAGCCCAACATGACCGTTCTGTGGTCGACCCGTCTGCCCGAGAACTTCAAGAAGTTCTGCGCCAAGACTTCTGTCGCCAGCTCCTCGATCCAGTACGAGAACGACGACCTCATGCGCGTCTATCATGGCGACGACTACGGCATTGCCTGCTGCGTGTCCTCCATGCGCATTGGCAAGGAGATGCAGTTCTTCGGCGCCCGCGCCAACCTGGCCAAGTGCCTGCTGTACGCACTCAACGGCGGTGTTGACGAGGTCTCCAAGAAGCAGGTCGGCCCCAAGTATCGCGCCGTCGAGGGCGATACGCTCGATTACGACGACGTTGTGGCCAAGTACAACGACATGATGAAGTGGCTCGCTGGCGTGTACGTCAACTCGCTGAACATCATTCACTACATGCACGACAAGTATTGCTACGAGCGCATCCAGATGGCTCTGCACGACAAGCACGTGCACCGCTGGTTCGCTACGGGCATCGCTGGCCTTTCCGTCGTGGCTGACTCCCTGTCCGCCATCAAGTACGCCAAGGTCCACCCCGTCCGTGATGAGAACGGCATCATCGTCGACTTCGAGACCGAGGGCGAGTTCCCCAAGTACGGTAACGACGACGACCGCGTCGACCAGATCGCTCACGACGTTGTGCACCAGTTCATGGAGTACATCCGCATGAACGACACCTACCGCAACTCCGTGCCCACGACCTCGGTTCTGACCATTACCTCCAACGTCGTGTACGGTAAGAAGACCGGCTCCACGCCCGACGGCCGCAAGGCTGGCCAGCCGTTCGCCCCGGGTGCTAACCCCATGCACAAGCGCGATAGCCACGGCGCCATCGCTTCGCTGTCTTCGGTTTCCAAGCTCCCGTTCCGCGATGCTCAGGACGGCATCTCCAACACCTTCTCCATCATCCCGAGTGCGCTCGGCAAGGAGGACCAGGTGTTCTTTGGCGATATCGACCTTGATCAGCTGGGCGAGTAACTATTGTTAGTGCTATACTAACAATAACGATTACTGATTAGCGCGCCGGTTTCGGCCGGCGCCTATTAATCGAAGGAGACACATTATGAAGGTTTCTGAAGTTTCCGAGACTCAGGCCGATAACCTGGTCCACATGCTCGACGCTTACGCTGAGAAGGGTGGCCACCACCTGAACATCAACGTCTTCAACCGTGAGACGCTGCTCGACGCTCAGGCTCACCCCGAGAAGTACCCGCAGCTGACCATCCGCGTTTCCGGCTATGCCGTGAACTTCCACACGCTCACCAAGGAGCAGCAGGACGAGGTCATTGCGCGTACCTTCCACGACAAGTTCTAAAGGGTTCAACTCCTGTAGGATTACTGGGGCCGGTTTTGGGTTATTTCCCAAAACGTCCTCGGACATGCAAAGAGGCTCCGCTGCGCGCGTTGCGCGGCGGAGCCTCTTTGCGTCCTGCGGGATGTTTTGGAAAATAACCCAAAACCGGCCATGTGGGGTCCTTTGGAGTCACCCTTTAGGCGGAACTCTCCTAATTATTTGGATGAGTCGTTTACTTACTTGTGCTGTTACCGTCTTCCCGCTGTTGTTGGGGTATGCTTTGTTCGTATGTAAACGTATGACATGTTGATGGGGGAGGGTGCTATGGCTCGCGAGAGTGCTCGTTCTAAGGATACGGCTAAGCCTGGCATCAAGGAAGTTGCAGCGGTGGCGGGGGTTTCGCCTACTACGGTATCTCGCGTGCTTAATAATCGCGGCTATATTAGCCAAGAGACCCGCGATAAGGTCCATGCCGCGATGAAGCGCATCAACTATACGCCCAACGATATCGCCCGTGCCATGCTCAACGGTCGCCTGAATCTTATCGGTATGATCGTCCCCTATGTCAGCAGTCCGTTTCATGCCCAAGTGGTTCAAGTCATTGAGCATACCCTGGCCGAAAACGGTTTTAAGATGCTGCTGTGCAATAGCGCCAATCGACCCGAGCTTGAGCGCTCTTATATCGACATGCTTCGACGCAATATGGTTGATGGCGTCATCGTCAACTCGCTTAATATCGGTGCCGAGGCGTATGCCGAGATGGGCTTGAGTCTGGTTGGTATCGACTGCGACCTTGGCGAAGCCTCTGTTCAGATTGCGAGCGACAGCTATAGCATCGGCGAACTTGCCACGCGTCGCCTGATCGATGACGGATGTTCACGCATCCTGTGCCTGCGCAGCAATAGCCGCATGCGCATGCCTGCCAATAAGCGTACCGATGCCTACCTCGATGTTGTTGAGCAGGCCGGTTTGCCCGCGCTTGTCCGTGAGGTCGAGTTCGTTAAGCCCGACGACGAAAAGAGCGCGGTCGTTGCGAAGATCCTCGATGAGAACCCCGATATTGACGGCATCTTTGCGGGAGACGACACGATGGCGGCTATCTGTCTTAACGTGATGAAGCAGCGCGGCTTGAGCGCTCCGGATGATATTAAGGTCGTGGGCGCGGATGGTGCCCGCCGCACTATGACGTTTATGCCTGACTTAACAACCGTACGCCAAGATATCGATCGCATCGGTGAGCTCGCGGCGCAATCCATCATCGCTCTTATTAACGGCGATAATCCCGAATCGAATATCAAGCTCCCCGTTGAACTCATTGAGGGCAAAACCGCGTAGTTCATCCTGTGCCAAAAGAATTCCTCAAACGCCTCCGATGACCGTTCGCCGGCATATGTCAACCGTTTACCGACGACTGGAACTGCGAAAAGACGTATTGATATGAAAACGTTTGACATATGAAAACGATTGACATATCTTGCCATTGTACCGAGTTAGTATGTCGTGGAAAGGAAGTCTCGGATGCACAAGGTGTATTACCAGCCTGAGGGAATTTGGGTAGGCGACATCATGCCGTACGGCGAGGACGGCACGTTCTATCTCTATCACCAGCGTGACACACGTAACCCCGGACCTTTCGGAGAGCCGTTTGGCTGGGCACTCGCTACGACCAAGGACTTCGTCAATTACAAAGACTTTGGCGAGAGCCTTGAGCGTGGCGGCGACGAGGAAGTCGACCAGTATGTTTATGCCGGCACGGTGTTTAAGGTGGGCGACAAGTACCATGCGCTCTACACTGGTTGCAATCGCGATAAGGTCAAGGCACGCTTGATGAAGCAGGTTCTTCTTCACGCAACGAGTGACGACGCCGTCAAGTGGGAGAAGAACATCGCCGAGACGCTGCTTCCGCCCCAGGAGGGTTACGATGACCGCAACTGGCGCGATCCCTTTGTGCTTTGGGATGAGGAGAACGAAGAGTACATGCTCATCCTCGGCACGCGTGTGGGCGAGGACAAGCGTCTGATGACCGGTCGTCTGGTCAAGTTCACCTCCAAGGACCTGGATACCTGGGAGTTCCAGGGCGACTGGTGGAATCCGGGCCTGTACACCATGTTCGAGATGCCTGATCTCTTTAAGATGGGCGACTGGTGGTATCTGGTGTTCTCCGAGTACAGTGATGGCAACAAGACCCGTTACCGCATGTCTCGCTCTATCAACGGTCCTTGGATCACTCCTGCGGACGATTCCTTCGATGGCCGCGCGTACTATGCCGCGCGTACCGCATTTGATGGCGAGCGCCGCGTTCTCTTTGGTTGGGTTCCTACGCGTGACGAGGGCGGCGACCCCAGCTCTTACCTGTGGGGTGGCACCTTTATGCCCCTCGAGATCGTTCAGCGTGCCGACGGAACGCTCGGCACCAAGCTTCCTGACAGCATGCTTGGCGCCTTTGGCGAGGCTAAGGCAGTCGAGACCTTTGAGCTCTCCTGCGAGTCGGGCAAGGTCGAGCAGGTTTTGTCTGCAGACGCCGGCTCCACCTACTTGCTCGATGCCGACATTGAGCTCGGCGGTAACGCTGCCGGCTTCTCGGTGAAGCTTGCCGAGGACGCCGAGTCCGGTCTTGCCTATGAGTTCCGCGCCAACCTGCGTGAGGGCAAGCTCGAGTTTACGGCGGCCCCCCAGTATCCGTGGTTCCAGGTCAACAACATGGGCCTCGAGCGTCCGTTGTTCTTTAAGGGCGAGGGCACTCATCATGTGCGCCTGGTCGTTGACGACGATATCGCGACCATCTTTGTCGATGATGTTGCGCTTAACGCGCGCTTCTGCAATAAGCAGGGCCAGGGTGTGGCGCTGACGGTCACCGACGGTACGCTCAAGTGCGCAAATGCAACGATCGCGTCTCTGTAATGGCATCAAAACGTCTTATGATTTCGTAAAGGAATGGAGAGGAACATGGACTACAAAGTAG
>OJKO01000884.1_pt1 | contig 10771 bp, 4 predicted proteins | sample 1596541 | NCBI WGS metagenome assembly OJKO01 (sample SAMEA4350163, study PRJEB24818) | metagenome | biome: human; feature: gut; material: faeces | place: Denmark | collected 2013-09
GTAAAACCTTGTACCGTGGCAGCTGTACCCGTATCCAGACTTATGATCTGACAGATATCAACAATCCGAAATCCATCGGAACCGTGGATCAGAGTGGTTACTACCTCACTTCACGTTTTAAAGACGGATATCTGTATGTATTCAGCGACTATTATATTCACGATACGATCACCAAAAAAGATTATCCTTCCTATGTTCCGCTTGTTGGTGACAATCTTCTGAAGCAGTCGGATATCTATCTCCCGACGAACCATGCAGCAGACCAGTACCTTGTTGTCAGCTCCGTTTCCGCTTCCAGTCCGGATAAGGCAGCAGACCAGAAAGCAGTCATGTCTGAGAATGGTGAAGTCTATGTGAGTGAGAACAACATTTATATTTACGAGTATGCGAACAGCAGTATCCTCGCAGATAATCTTGCGGCAAAGAATCAGACGATCCTCCGCAAGCTGTCTTACAATAAAGGAAAACTTTCCGGCTCTGCCCAGGGCAAAGTAAAAGGATATCTGAACGATTCCTTCAGCATTGATGAGTATGACAATACGTTGCGGCTGGTGACAACGGTTACGCATAATGTCGGAAACTCTTCACAGTCCAATTCAGTCTATGTGCTGGATGCAGATTTGAAAACAATCGGTAAGATCGACGATCTTGCCAAAAATGAACAGATCTATTCCGCAAGATTTTTGGGCGATACCGGTTACTTTGTAACTTATGAACAGACAGATCCTTTATTCTCCGTAGACTTTTCCGATCCGGAGAATCCGAAGATCCTTGGCAAGCTGAAAATTCCCGGCTTTTCGGAATACCTGCATTTTTACAGTGATAACCTGCTTCTTGGCATCGGTATGGATACCGATGAAAATGGCATTACAAACGGGGTAAAAATCTCCATGTTTGATATCAGTGATCCTTCGGATGTGAAGGAAGTCAGCAAGTACACACTGGATCAGTACTATTACTCGGATGTTTTTTCTGACTACCGTGCAGCACTGGTTGATCCGGAAAAGAATCTGATCGGCTTTCCGCTTTCCGGATCTGCCAACCAGTATGTGATCCTTTCTTACGATAAAGATCAGGGTTTCCAGGTACAGATGCAGGAGGAAGTCAACGGTAATTCTTATCTTGGAACCCGCGGTGTATATGCAAACGAAAAGTTCTATGTGATCAATGGAAATGCAATTGAAGCATACCGGATGGGAGACTATGTGAAGATAGATGATCTGCTGCTATAGTGCAGCTTTGCAGAAGGAGCTGCCGCTCCGCATACTTTGTACACCATTCCACATCACCTTATACACCAAAATCGTATATACAAAAACAGGTGCCCACGGGGATATATCACTAAGATATACTTACGTGGACACCTGTTTTATATTTTCATTTACCTGTTATTCCACACCGTTAAAGCAGTAGGTACATACCTGGCATGCATCAATCCCGATTGATTTGATCAGATCATCCAGTCTGTGATAACGAAGTGAAGTGAAATTCTGTCTCTTGCGGATTTCCTCCAGCATTGCTGCATACCGGTCACTGTTCGGATCCGCATATTCACTCAGTACATTGACATCATTGTCGCCTTCCCACTCACGGATGATCCTTCTTGTGATCAGATCCAGGTCTGATTTGGAACGAGAGAAGTTCAAATATTTGCATCCGTACAAAAGCGGTGGACATGCCGGGCGGACATGCACTTCTTTTGCGCCACTCTGATACAGGAACTCTGTCGTCTCACGGAGCTGTGTGCCACGCACGATAGAATCATCGATCAGCAGCAGGCTCCTGTCTTCGATCAGACTATGTACCGGGATCAGTTTCATTCTGGCGATCAGATTACGCTGACTCTGTGTTGTCGGCATGAAAGATCTTGGCCAGGTCGGAGTATATTTGATAAATGGTCTTGCATACGGAATACCTGATTCATTTGCATAGCCTATCGCATGAGCGATACCCGAATCCGGAACTCCTGCAACAATATCCACGTCGATCGAATGGTCATCTCTCTGTGCTAAAAGCTTTCCACAGTTGTAACGCATTTCTTCTACACCAACCCCTTCATAAGAAGAAGTAGGATATCCATAGTATACCCACAGGAACGAACAGATTCTCATCTTTTCACATGCAGGACTTACAGTCTCCACAGATTCCGGTGTCACGTAGACGATTTCCCCAGGTCCCAGCTCTTTGTAATCTGTGTATCCAAGGTTGATATATGCAAAGCTTTCAAAGGAAACGCAGTATGCATTCTCTTTCTTTCCGATCACAACCGGTGTACGTCCGAGAAGGTCTCTGGCTGCATAAATTCCATTCTCTGTCAGAAGCAGAAGCGTCATCGAGCCTTCAACTACTGACTGCACATAACGGATTCCCTCAACAAACGAATCCTTTTTACAGATCAATGCCGCAACCAGCTCTGTAGAATTGATCTGTCCATTGGTCATAGACTGAAAATGTGTATGTCCATTTTCATAAAGATTCCGAATCAGCTGATCCGCATTATTGATCTTACCTACTGTCGTAATTCCAAAACACCCCAGATGCGACTGGATCAGAATTGGCTGTGGATCATAATCTGAAATACATCCAATTCCAATATTTCCCTTCATTGTATCAACATCTTTTTCAAATTTTGTACGGAACGGCGAATTTTCAATATTATGAATCGCTCTCTTCCAGCCATCACTTCCGTAAGTAGCCATACCTCCGCGGCGGGTTCCAAGATGCGAATGATAATCTGTTCCATAAAAAAGATCCAGATTACATGCTTCTTTTGATGCAACGCCAAAAAATCCTCCCATATCTGTAGGTCTCCTTTCTTTATCCCAATACCATAGCCTGTATTTTTCATCTATTTTTTAGTGTATCATGCATTTATGGACGGAAACAATAGCAAAACCCCGAATATATTGCAAATGGCTATAACTATTTCTAATCGTATTTATAATTGTTTGAATTTTCTGATATATATATTACATTTTCAGTTCTTTCTAATTTTATCAAAATTATTTTAAAATTATATTGACAAATAAGTATTTGGGTGTTATTATTAAGTCAATCCAAAAGAAAAGAAGTTCCTGACGAGAAAGGGAATTTCAAAAAGATATTTTTTTAATCTGTTACATAGTTTCATATATACTCGCCAAGAGTATAAGATGAAGAACCAGATCAGAAAAGGGTAACAAGAATAATTGTTATTTGAAGGTTAGAAAGTTTTAAAAAAGCAACTATACATTTTAGTTATGAGCGTTTTGTAAGTGGAGTGTGTAGAGAACAATTTTTAAAATTGATAATTTATAATAATAAGAGAAAATTGATATCTGACTTCTGAACAGAAAAAAGTATAAGAGAAAAAGAATATCCGGATAAAATTTTGGAACGAGAACGAAAGGAAGGAGGCTTTGACCGTTGGATATTTCATCATCTAAAACTCAATATGTTAATGGTATGGCAAATGTAAATTCCTGTGAGATGAGCCTTAACCATAGATTATAATCCGGTAAGAGAAAAGTTAATGATAAAAAAGGTCGGAGTAGTAGATAAACCGGAAGCGATTATAAGATATAAAAAGTTTCAGCATTTGTTGACATATTGAAGTAAATACCACAGTAATTCAAGATCAGAAAATGTGTAAAGAAACATTCATTGATAAGTAAATTTAACAGTGACGAGAAAGCTGATAAATACCAAAATTGGATTACCTGATTATATAAAATAACGAACGATCAGAATTGATCAAAATCGATTCATATGATTTCATTTTTATAAATTTTATAAAATCTGAATATCATATGAAATGCTCAAAGAACTTACAGGAATAAGAATTACTTAATTCCTCCGATATAAAAATAAAAATTACAATTGAATATTCCGAGACAGCCATTCAAAAGATGGCTGTCTCCTTTTTTTCTGTTACCAGCTCCCAATTTGTGAATTTTTTGTAATATTTTTTTAACATTTCTGAAAAATATCAGCCGTAATTTTTGACATTGACAACGCTCTATGATACACTTAGTAAGTAAAATTATAAGACTTTTGTTTTCCGTTTCTGGTACAAAAGTCAGACTTACTGAGGAAAAGTAAAATAATTAATAATAATCATATGAGGTGAGAAACGTTGGATAAATATGAATATCGCGCAAAGACAGAGCAGATGCTTGCGTATGCCGAACAGAAGTCTTACCAGAAAGCGATGTCGATTGCAGATACGATCGACTGGCGTAAAGTAAAAAATACCGCCATGCTCTCTACCGTAAGCGAAATCTATGAAAATGCGGGGGAACTTGGTAAAGCACGTGATACCTTATTTATTGCGTATGATAAAGCACCTTCCAGCAGAAAGGTTGTATACCGCCTGGGAATTATTTCTCTGAAGCTGGGACATTTCGATGAAGCAGCTGATTGCTACGAAGAATTTGTCAAGCTTGCTCCGAAAGATCCAAACCAGTACATTCTCCGGTATAAGATCTTAAAAGCACAGAAAGCGCCAGTCAAAGAACAGATTGAAGCTCTTGAAGATTTCAAGCATTCTGAATACGTTGAAAAATGGGCATATGAACTTGCCAGATTATACGCTGAAGCCGGTATGACTTCCGAATGTCTTGATGAATGTGATGATCTGATTCTCTGGTTCAGCGAAGGTACTTATGTATACCAGGCAATGGAACTTAAAATGAAATACAAACCGCTGACTCCACTTCAGCAGGAAAAATACGATCATCGAAATGATGGTATCGGCCGTAAGGATTCTTCCAAGAGAAAACCTTCCTTCCGAAAATCCAAAGAACGTCCGGCACCGAATCCACGAATTGCAGACAAGGTCCGCAAAGATGTACATGTCACAGACAGTATTGATCTTCCGGATCTTCCAGAGCCAATGGCCCGGACACATGCTTCCGAACCAGAAGCTGAGTCACAGCCAAAAACCCGGATTCGAAGCACTTCCGATATTTCCACAACCATTTCCGGTGCTTCCCTTTCAGATGCCCTGAAAGCCGGTGTTGCCGTTGCAAGTGGTGCAGTTGCTCCTGAATCTGCTTCAGACGATTCACAGATGACCGGTAAGATGAAGATTGAAGAAATTCTTGCCAACTGGGAAGCAACTCAGCGTGAAAATGCAAAGATTCTTGAAAAGAGCCAGGAGGAAGCTGAGAAAGAAAAAGCCCTGCGCGAAAAGAAGAAAGAAGAAGAAGAGGAAGTTCTTGGAGCTACAAAACCAATCCTTTCTGATGATATCCGCAAACTGATGGAACAGCTTGAAAATGGTGAAGAGCCTGAAATCACCGATGAAGATGCTGAAGATTTCGTTGATGATGAAGAGGATGAAGCGACTGAAAGCCCGGAAGATTCATCCAAAGAAGCTTCAGACACTGACGAGGAAGATCCGGAAGAAAATGATTTTGAAGAAATCGTTGACTCCGAAGAAGATGATGAATCGGATGCGGTTTACGATGAAGAAGCTGAATACGAGGATGAAGACGATTCCGAGTATGACGACGACGAATACGAGGATGAAGATGATTCCGAGTATGACGACGACGACGAATACGAAGATGAAGATGATTCCGAGTATGACGACGACGAGGAATACGAAGATGAAGATGATTCCGAGTATGATGACGACGAATACGAGGATGAAGACGATTCCGAGTATGACGACGACGAATACGAAGATGAAGACGATTCCGAGTATGACGACGACGACGAATACGAGGATGAAGATGATTCCGAGTATGACGACGACGACGAATACGAAGATGAGGATGATTCCGAGTATGACGACGACGACGAATACGAGGATGAAGACGATTCCGAGTATGACGACGACGAGGAATACGAAGATGAAGATGATTCCGAGTATGACGATGACGAGGAATACGAAGATGAAGATGATTCCGAATATGACGATGACGAGGAATACGAGGATGAAGACGATTCCGAGTATGACGATGAGGAAGAATACGAGGATGAAGACGAAGATGACTACCAGATCGATGATGAATTAGATGAAGATCATAAAGAGGATTTTGATTTTGAAAAAGAATCTGCTCTCGATATCGATGATCATGATTCTGACGAAGATGATGGTGATTTTGCAGACCTTGATTCCTTTGAAGATGAAGAAGAATTAGATAGCAGTGATGATTATCTTGATCTTGAATTTGACGAGAAACCGGCTCCTGAGCCAGAGAAAGAAACTTCAAAATCAGCGCCAACTCCTGATATTGACGAAGTTCTTGAAATCGAAGAACCGTCAGAAGATGAAATCACCGAACGCATGGGTAAATTCGATACCGGATTCGTTGTACAGGGTCGTTACGATCTGAGTGCAACAAGTGAGATCGGACTGAAGCTTGGACTTACTGAAGAGCAGAAGCAGCTGTTCTCTTACTTTGTACCGATCCGTGGTGTCAGTGAACAGCTTGTTGAAATCCTTGATAACGACAAACGTTGCCGTAACCGTTATGGAACTTCCCGCACAGGCAACATCCTGATCCTTGGCCGCAAGGGAAGCGGAAAAACAGTCCTCGCAGTTGATATTGTAAAAGCAATCCAGAAACAGCGCAGACTCAAACAGGGTAAAGTTGCAATCGTAACCGGTGATTCTCTGAACAAAAAGGACATCGGAAGTATCATCGATAAGCTGAACGGTGGCGCACTGATCATCGAAAAAGCTTCCAAGATGAATGACAGAACCATCCGTGAACTGAATGACATGATGGATGAACAGACCGGCGAACTTCTCTTCCTTCTGGAAGACCAGAAGAAACCGCTGGAAAGAATGTTTGCATCCCATCGCGAATTCAAACGTAAATTTACTTCCAGACTGGAGCTTCCGGTATTCATCAATGATGAACTGGTTACATTCGGTCAGACCTATGCTAAGGAAAACGGATACCGTATCGATGAAATGGGAATCCTTGCATTATACAGCCGGATTGATATGATGCAGAGAGAAGATCATGCGGTTACTGTTGCAGAAGTAAAAGAGATCATGGATGAAGCAATTTCACATTCCCAGAAAGCAAATGTAAAACATCTTGTGAAACGGGTATTTGGAAGAAGCACTGATAATTCAGACCACATCATCCTGAAAGAAGAAGATTTTAAAGCATAAGATTTCTACAAAGAACGCGCTTCCGGCGCGTTCTTTTATATATGCAGACAAAACCGATAACTATAAACAAAGAGTTTTAGACATCTTACATAAGAAGTGTATAAGTTGTCCAAAACTCTTTCTTTTTATCGCTATTTCTAGTATAATATTCCTAAATATCTTTGATAGAAGGTGAATGGGATGGCAGTAAAAAAAACAACAGCACAACAGACCAACACGACCCGCAAGACGGCCGTAAAAAAATCTACTGTAAAAAAACCGGCAGCTGCTAAAACTGCTGCTAAAAAGTCTACAGCTAAAAAGTCTGTAAAAACTGTAACAACAGATAAACCCGCTGATTATAGAATCGGCGAATTAGATCAATATTTATTCGGACAGGGAACCCATTATGAAATCTATAAAAAAATGGGTGCACATTTTGTAAAAGATGGAAAAAAAACCGGCGTATATTTCGCAGTATGGGCTCCACACGCCAGATCAGTTGCCGTAGTCGGTGAATTCAACGGCTGGAGTGAAGATGCAAACGTTATGAAGCGTCAGGAACCACTTGGAATCTATACCGCATTTGTTCCGGAAGCACAGCTCGGACAGCTTTACAAGTACTGTATTGAGACACAGACCGGAGATAAGCTTTACAAAGCTGATCCATTTGCGAACAGTGCAGAGTTGAGACCGGGAACTGCCTCAAGGATTGCTGATATCTCCCATTTAAAATGGAGTGACAGTGTCTGGATGAAGCACCGGGCAGAATGGGATTTCCATTCCTCACCGATTTCCATTTATGAAGCACATATCGGTTCCTGGATGCGCCATCCGGGACGTGAAGATGAGGGATTCTACAGCTACCGTGAATTTGCGCATGCAGCTACAGACTACATAAAAAAGATGGGGTATACTCATATCGAACTGATGGGAATTTCAGAATACCCATTTGACGGCTCCTGGGGATATCAGGTGACCGGATATTATGCTCCGACCTCCCGTTATGGTACGCCGGAAGATTTCGCATATATGATCAATTATTTCCATAAGAATAAGATTGGCGTAATCCTTGACTGGGTACCGGCACATTTTCCACGCGATGCACACGGACTCGCTGATTTTGACGGCACAGCTACCTTTGAATATGCAGATCCTAAGAAAGGGGAACATCCGGACTGGGGAACCAAAATCTTCGATTATGGTAAAGCAGAAGTTAAGAACTTCCTGATCGCCAACGCACTGTTCTGGATCGAACATTATCACATCGATGGTCTCCGCGTAGATGCTGTTGCTTCCATGCTGTATCTTGATTACGGTAAAGAAGACGGTCAGTGGATTGCCAACAAATACGGCAGCAATGAGAATCTGGAAGCAATCGAATTTTTCAAGCATCTGAATTCCGTTACTACCGGACGTAACCCTGGCGCACTGATGATCGCAGAAGAATCCACTGCATGGCCAAAAGTAACAGGCAAACCGGAAGATGATGGTCTTGGATTCAGCCTGAAGTGGAACATGGGATGGATGCATGACTTTACCGAATACATGAAGCTGGATCCATATTTCCGCAAAGGCGACCACTACGGTATGACATTTGCCTTAACCTATGCATACAGCGAGAATTATATTCTTGTATTATCACATGATGAAGTGGTACATCTAAAATGCTCTATGCTCAATAAGATGCCTGGTCTTGGATTTGAGAAATTCGCCAACCTGAAGGTCGGTTATGCTTTCATGATGGGACATCCTGGAAAGAAACTTCTCTTCATGGGACAGGATTTCGGACAGCTCCGCGAGTGGAGCGAGGCGCGTGAGCTTGACTGGTATCTCCTTGCAGAGCCGGAGCATCAGGCACTCCAGAATTTCTACCGTGACCTGCTGCATCTTTACACACACAACAAAGCCATGTATGAACAGGATACCTGCATGGAAGGCTTTGAGTGGGTCAATGCAGATGACAGCTCACGAAGTATTTACAGCTTCATCCGTCACTCAAAGGGCGCAAAAAAGAACCTTTTATTCGTATGTAACTTCACACCGATCGAACGACCGGAGTACCGTGTCGGCGTACCACGCGGCAAACAGTACCGCCTGGTACTGAACAGTGATGAATTGCAGTATGGCGGAAGCGGAAAAGCCCGCCCGGCAGTATATAAAGCAAAGAAACAGGAATGTGATGGAAGACCATATTCATTTGGTTACGATCTTCCGCCATACGGTGTTGCTGTATTCGAATTTTAACATAGCAAGTCAATGCAATCTGCGCAAAATATTCATCATACGAATAATTGATTCCACCAATTATTTTCTTAACATTTCCCGGATTCGTTCTTCCAGAGTTTCTTCTGGAAGAACTCCGGTTGTATATCCACAGATTTTTCCATCTCTGTACACCACAAACGTCGGTACGATCTCAATGCCTATATACTCTGCAATCTCTTTCGATATATCAATATCAATCTTATAAAAAATCCATTTTCCCTGATACCGGCTGGCAATCCTTTCCACAACAGGATACATCATTCCGCACTTTGGACACCATGATGCGTAAAACTCCACAATTACCGGCATCCTCTGCTTTCCGACTGTATTTTCATAATCCTTCGTGATCAATGCGATACCCATACACTTTCCTCATTTCTGCCATCTCAGGCTATGTAAAAAGGACTGGATTAGTGGCATCCACATTTCGGGTTTAAGATTTTATAGACTTCCTGAAAAGAATTTCTGAAACAGATCAGCTTTTTATTAAATCTTGGATTCTTATAGCAAAACCCCCGCATACAATTCTGAAAATGATGCTTTTTCCGCATATCTGTTCCTTCCTGACTTCCTCTTTCTACAATATATGCAAAAAGACAGCCGATGTGCGGATTGCTCCGTATCTGCTGTCTCTTATATTGCCAGGAATCATCTTACGCACTCAGCGCCTTTATGATCTGCCTGTTGCATTTTATTCAATTGTCTTACTGGCGCATTGCGATCAGTTTATGGATCGGATGTCCCTGCCCGGAAAATTTCTCCTCGTACTCAGTCATAACATTCCCTCTGCTGAGTGTCGGATCATTGTGAAGATCATAGGTCTTCGCCAGAAGTACCCAGCCTGCCAACTCCACCTGCTCCAGTGAAAAGTCAAACAGCTCTCTGTTGTCTGTCTTAAATTCAACAACTCCGTCAAAGGCAAGGATCTTGTCATACCGCTCAAAAAACTGCTTGGAAGTAAGTCTGCGCTTTGCATGACGTGCTTTCGGCCACGGATCTGAAAAATTCAGATAAATCTTGTCAATCTCTCCGACAGCAAAAACCTCCGGCAGATTTGTCGCATCCATACAGATAAAACGAATATTGTTGACATCCTTGTATTCCTCGTCATTGTCAAAGCGTTCCAGCGCCCGAAGCAGTACGCTTGAATAACGTTCGATACCGATATAGTTGATGGATGGATTCTCCTTTGCAAGTGTCAGAAGAAACTGTCCTTTTCCCATCCCGATCTCAATATGGATCGGATTCTCCGGATTCTGAAAAGTCTCTTTCCAGGTGCCGCGATATCTGGTCTCATTTTTAATTACAAGGGGATGAGCTGTCAGATAAGCATCTGCTCCCGGTACATTTCTTAACCTCATATATCTTTCTCTTCCTTTAGTGAAAATATGTATAACCTTATAACTGTTT
>OJKO01000889.1_pt1 | contig 10750 bp, 10 predicted proteins | sample 1596541 | NCBI WGS metagenome assembly OJKO01 (sample SAMEA4350163, study PRJEB24818) | metagenome | biome: human; feature: gut; material: faeces | place: Denmark | collected 2013-09
ACTGGTCTCAGCGGGTGCGGGCGAGCGCTGCGCGCTTTGCTGGCGGGGTGGCTGAGCAGCGGTAGCACGCCCACCCGGCTGGCGGAGCTCTGCGCGGGCGGCTTTGGCATGGCGGCAGTCTGCCTTGCCGTGCAGTGGCCGCTGGGGCTGGGCGAAGAGGTGCGGGCCATCCTGCGGACAGAAAAATCCCGCAGGGAGCGGCAGAAAAGCCCGGAGAATCGGAATTGTTCTGGACACAGGGGGGAGAATTGAGTATAATACAATGGATATTATGGCGGAACAGGCGCATGGGGCTTTGGACCCTTTGGCCGGCAACGCCGGGAAAAACGGGTGCGGACAGATCCCGCCCCGATGCAAAAGAGGATTTTTGTGAAGAAAACAAAGAAGCTTGTGCCGCAGGTGTTGCTGCGCCGGATGATCCTGGTGCTGCTGGACGCGGCCATCGTGATATTCAGCTTTTACTTTGCCCTGCTGCTCCGGGCCGACGGCGCGGTGGAGGCCAGCTGGTGGCCCCACAACCGTGCCCTGCTCTACCAGAATCTGCCCTGGATCGTGGCGCTCTATCTGCTCAGCTTTCTGGCGGGCGGGCTGTACCATGTGCTCTGGAAGTATGCCGGGGAGCGTGACCTCATCCGTCTGGGCGGCATGATCGCCGTGCCCACGGGGGTGGTCTATTTCGTGAACCATTTCTGTGTCCACGGCGTGCTGTTCGATTCTGCCAACGCCATGGCCGCTGTCCTCATCTTCCTGCTGGTGGGAGGCAGCCGTCTGGCATGGCGGCTCTTCCTGAACCATCCCATCGGCGAGCGGCTGCGGGGCGTGCCCAACAAGGACCCCAACCGCCCTGTGATGATCGTGGGCGCGGGCGAGGCCGGTGCCTGGGCCATCAATGTCTGCAAATCCAACAGCAGCTACGGCCACCCCGTTGTGGCGGTGGACGATGACCTGGTCAAGCAGGGACAGACCATCCACGGCGTGCCGGTCAAGGGCACGCTGGAGCAGATCCCCCAGCTCTGCACCCAGTACAACATCCACAACATCATCATTGCCATCCCCACCCTGCGGGGCAGCAGGCTGAACCATGTTATCGACCTCTGCGTTTCCACCCACTGCCCGGTGCAGATCCTGAGCGACCCCCAGCTGGTGGGCAGCAACGGCCCCCAGCAGGGTGCGTTCCGTGAGCTGAATACCGCCGATTTCCTCTCCCGTGATGAGGTCACGCTGGACAACGAGAAGATCTCCGGCTACCTCACCGGCAAGACCGTGCTGGTGACGGGCGGCGGCGGCTCCATTGGCAGCGAGCTCTGCCGCCAGGTGATGCGCTTCCGGCCCGGCAAGCTGCTGATCTTTGATATCTACGAGAACTGCGCCTACGAGCTGCTGATGGAGCTGCAGCAGAAGTACGGCCGCGATATCCCTGTGACCGTGCTGATCGGCTCCATCCGGGATAAAAAGCGGCTGGACGAGGTATTTGAGACCTACCACCCCACCGTGGTGTTCCATGCGGCGGCCCACAAGCATGTGCCGCTGATGGAGATCAGCCCCGCCGAGGCTGTGAAGAACAATGTGCTGGGCACCAAGAACCTGCTCACCAGCGCCAGCGAGCACGACGTGGAGCGGTTCGTCCAGCTTTCCACCGACAAGGCGGTCAATCCCACCAGCGTGATGGGCTGCACCAAGCGGATCTGTGAGATGCTCATCCAGACCTTTGCGGGCAACACCGACATGAAGTGCGTGGCGGTCCGCTTTGGCAACGTGCTGGGCAGCCACGGCAGCGTGATCCCGCTGTTCGAGGCCCAGATCAAGAAGGGCGGCCCCGTCACCCTCACCGACCCCAACATCGAGCGCTACTTTATGACCATTCCCGAGGCGGCCCAGCTGGTGCTGCAGGCGGGCGCGCTGGCCGAGGGCGGCAGCATCTATGTGCTGGACATGGGCGAGCCGGTCAAGATCATGGATCTGGCCAAGCAGCTCATCCGCTTTTACGGCTACGAGCCGGGCGTGAATATGGAGATCAAGATCGTGGGCCTGCGCCCGGGCGAGAAGCTCTACGAGGAGCTGATGATGGACGAGGAGCAGGGCAAGATGCGCCGCACCGAGCACAACAAGATCTTTGTGGCATCGCCCCGGGACATCGACCTGGCCGTGTTCTACCAGCAGCTGCAGGATCTTGCCGCTGCCGCCCAGCACAACGACGAGGGCGTGGTGGATCAGCTGGAAAAGATGATCCCCACCTTTACCCCCACCCGGAAAAATCTAAAGGTGTAAACTCCTTCCGTCATCGCTGGCGCGATGCCACCTCCCTCAGGGAGGGAGGCTTTGCCGTGCGGTCAGGCTCCCTCTCCGAGGGAGCTGTCTGCGAAGCAGACTGAGGGAGTAAACTACGTTCGCAACTGCGGCTCCAAAGCCGTATGCGCTATAAAAACGAGAGGGAAGTATATTATGGAAAAGAGACCGTTTCTGACCGAAGAGCAGGCCCAGGAGATCATCCAGGACGTGCCCACCCCGTTCCACGTCTACGACGAAAAGGGCATCCGTGAGAACGCCCGCCGCATCAACAAGGCCTTCAGCTGGAACAAGGGCTTCCGGGAGTATTTTGCCGTCAAGGCACTGCCCAACCCCATCATCCTGCAGATCCTGAAGGAAGAGGGCTGCGGCGTGGACTGCTCCTCCCTGACCGAGCTGATGCTGAGCGAGGCCTGCGGCTTTACCGGCAGCGATATCATGTTCTCCTCCAACCAGACCCCTGTGGAGGACATGAAGAAGGCATACGAGCTGGGCGCATACATCAACCTGGACGATGCCACCATGGTGGACTTCCTGGACCGTGTGGCCGGGATCCCCGAGAACATCTTCTGCCGCTACAACCCGGGCGGGACCTTCCAGCTGGGCGAGAGCGAGGAGGGCTTCCAGGTCATGGACAAGCCCGGCGATGCCAAGTACGGCATGACCGAGGAGCAGATGATCGACAGCTACAAGAAGCTGATGGCAAAGGGTGCAAAGAACTTTGGCATCCATGCCTTCCTGGCTTCCAACACCATCTCCGATGCCTATTACCCCGAGCTGGCAGGCATCCTGTTCCAGCTGGCAGTCCGTGTGCAGAAGGCCACCGGTGCCCACATCGGCTACATCAACCTGTCCGGCGGTGTGGGCATCCCCTACCGCCCCGACCAGACCGAGAACGATATCATGGCCATCGGTGAGGGCGTGCGCCGGAAGTTTGAGGAGATCCTTGTGCCCGCAGGGATGGGCGATGTGGCCATCTTCACCGAGATGGGCCGCTTTACCACCGGCCCCTACGGTGCGCTGGTGGCAACTGCCATCCACGAAAAGCACATCTACAAGGAGTACATCGGTCTGGATGCCTGCGCTGCCAACCTGATGCGCCCCGCCATGTACGGCGCTTACCACCACATCACCGTGCTGGGCAAGGAGAACGCCCCCTGCGACCACAAGTACGATGTGGTCGGCGGCCTGTGCGAGAACAACGACAAGTTCGCCATTGACCGGATGCTGCCCAAGATCGACATCGGTGACCTGATCTACATCCACGACACCGGTGCCCACGGCTCCGCCATGGGCTACAACTACAACGGCAAGCTCCGCAGCGCCGAGGTCCTGCTCTGCGAGGACGGCTCTCACCGCCTCATCCGCCGCGCCGAGACCCCCCGCGACTACTTTGCAACGCTGGACTTCCTGCCTGCTATGAAGCCCCTGTTCGAGGGCTACGACGACTGAGTCTCCCTGAAAACCTGCGAGGTGTGAGATGTTTTTTGGATTCCAGCTTACCTGCGGCCTGATGATGGTCTTTTACGGCTACTCGGTGATGAAGAATCCCCGCGTGTGGGGAGACCAGGGCCGTCAGGCAGTCAAGGCGGAAAATTTCCCGGAATACTGCCGCCAGAACGGCCTGTTCTTCCTGAAGGCGGGCCTGATCATGGCGCTCATCGGCGCGCTGGACGCACTGGTGAGCCTTTCCGGCGCGCTCTACGTGCTGCTGTATCTGTTCGGGCTGGCGTTCTCGTTCTATCCGCTGGTCAAATGGTGCCGCGAGAACGAGGGCTTCTCCTGGCCCTGGCCCCATGTGGAAAGCGAGAAGAAGCGGATCAAAAAGCTGCGCAGGGAGCAGGAACAGGAACAGCAGGGCGGCTCTGAGGAAAAATAAGAGAAAACCGGAACGCGGCGCTCTCCCTGAAGAAGGGAGGGCGCTGCTTTTGTCTGCTGAAGTTTCGACCCTTGACAGCCGGAGCCGCAGAACCTATAATGAAACCACGATGACCCCTCTTGAAACACATTTGGAGGTACAAAACCATGATCAACTATCCCAAGAATTATGCTCCTCTGGCTGAAGAGGAAATGGAGTACACCAGCGGCGGCCTGTCCATCAACTGGATGGCACTGGGCTCCACCGTTATGGGCCTGGCCACCAGCATGCTGGCCTACCTGAATGTCTCCAACATTGCCGGTGTGGCGGTCCAGCTGCAGAAGAAGGACCCTGAGAAGTACCCTGAGCCGGAAGGCACCATCAACGGCAACCTCATCATCGATTCCACCCTGACCTATTTCTCCAGCGTGGCCGGCATCGGCATGGGCCTGCTGAACATCGCTGCGGGCGTGGGCACCGTCTATCTGGGCATGAAGTCCGGTTCTTAAAAATTAGCACTGGACATTTGAGCCAAAACGTGGTATAATTCATCCTGCATTCGCGGGCATCGTACATCGGCTAGTATATCAGCCTTCCAAGCTGAGGAGGTGGGTTCGATTCCCATTGCCCGCTCCATGCAGAAAAAAGCCCTGGGTTCTCCGGAACTCGGGGCTTTTTTGATGGGCAGAATTTTTCAGTCTCGTTTTGTGCGGCAGCTCTTCTGTCAGGGGAGCCAGGGCAAGAATGGCTGTCGTTCTGTCCCGCCTGTCAGGAGAGGTTGTTCACTTTACCTGTTTACTTTGAAGCGATTTTATAGTAAAATAAGGTGAATAAATCAGGGGCAGGGGAAACTCCGGCCTGATGAGAGAAATGATTTAGGTGGTGTATTGATATGGCATTGAAATATCAGCGGATCCTTCTGAAGATCAGCGGCGAGGCCCTGGGCGGCGAAAAGGGCACCGGCTTTGACGAGCCGACCATGGACGCGATCTGCGGCGGCGTGAAAAAGGCCCACGACCTGGGCGTGCAGATCGGCATCGTGGTGGGCGGCGGCAACTTCTGGCGCGGCCGTTCCAGCGGCAAGATGGAGCGCACCCTGGCCGACAAGATCGGAATGCTGGCGACCGTGATGAACGCGCTGGCCGTCTCCGACAAGCTGGAGCAGCTGGGCGTGGAGACTGAGGTGTTCACCTCCATCACCATGCCGCAGGTGGCCCCCGCCTTTACCCGCAAGGATGCCCTGAAGGCCATGGCAGACGGCAAGATCGCCATCTTCGGCGGCGGCACCGGCAACCCCTTCTTCTCTACCGATACCACCACGGCCCTGCGTGCTGTTGAGGTGAGTGCGGACATCATGTTCAAGGCCACCATGGTGGACGGCGTGTACGACAAGGACCCCCACAAGTATCCCGATGCCAAAAAGTACGACACCCTGACCTTTACCAAGGTGCTGGAGGATCGCCTGGCTGTGATGGACGGCACTGCCGCCACCCTCTGCCGCGACAACAAGCTCCCCATCCTGGTCTTTGACCTGGCCGACCCGGACAACATTGCAAAGGCCGTGCAGGGCGAGAACGTTGGCACCCTGGTCTACGAGGGCTGAGCATAGCCCGCATCCCCGTACCATAGAATGGAACAGGCAGCAATTACAGCGCCTGTGCAGAACAATATATAACAGGAGAAAAGGACAATGAGCAGCAACACCAAGGCATTTGAAGAAAAGATGAAGAGCTCCGTGGAGCATCTGGACCGCGAGCTGGCCGCTGTGCGTGCAGGCCGCGCCAACCCCGCCGTTCTGGACAAGGTGAGCGTGGACTACTACGGTGCCCCCACTCCCATCCAGCAGGTGGCCTCTGTGGCCGTGAGCGAGGCCCGCACCCTGACCATCACCCCCTGGGACCGCACCCTGCTGCGCGCCATCAGCAAGGCCATCATGGCCAGCGACGTGGGCATCACCCCCATTGATGACGGCTCCACCATCCGCCTGAACTTCCCGGCTCCCACCGAGGAGCGCCGCAAGCAGCTGGCAAAGGAAGTTGCCAAGCTGGGCGAGGAGGCCAAGGTGGCCGTGCGCAATGTCCGCCGCGACGCTATGGACAAGGCCAAGGCCATGAAGAAGGCCGGTGAGCTGACCGAGGACACCCAGAAGACCATGGAAGAAGAGGTCCAGAAGCTGACCGATAAGTATATCAAGAACATCGACGCAGCCGTTGAGGAAAAGCAGAAGGAGATCATGTCCGTCTGATCGCCGCGGCGAAACGAAACGTGTGAGGTGCCGTGCGCTGGAACGAGTGCGCGGCACTTTTTGCCGAAACCGGGGCAGGGAACCCCCGCCCCGCAAACGCAGGAGAATGATTATGAACCATCCCAAAGAATTTGCCGAGGGCCTTTCCATCGGCATCATCATGGACGGCAATGGCCGCTGGGCCAAGCAGCGGGGCCTGCCCCGCACCGCGGGCCACAAAAAGGGAGCCGCCGTGTTTCAGGATATCGCCAACTACTGCGAGGAGCTGGGCGTTTCGTCCGTGACCTTCTACGCCTTCTCCACCGAGAACTGGAAGCGCCCGCTGGAAGAGGTCTCTGCCATTATGAAGCTGTTCGGCGAGTATCTGCTCAAGGGCTTCAACTATAAGGACCGCAACATCCGCATCAAGTTCCTGGGCGACCGGGCCGCGCTGGATGCAAAGCTCCAGAAGCTGATGAACGAGCTGGAGGAGGACTCTGCCGCCAAGACCGGCATGACCCTGAACATTGCCGTGAACTACGGCGGCCGCCCCGAGATCGTGCGGGCCGCCCGGCAGCTGGCCCAGCAGGTGGCAGAGGGCACCCTCAAGCCCGAGGACATCACCGAAGAGATGATGAGCGACCACATGTATACCGCCGGCCAGAAGGACCCGGATTTCATCCTGCGTCCCTCGGGCGAGAAGCGTCTTTCCAACTTCATGCTCTGGCAGGCCGCTTACGCCGAACTGGTGGAGATGGATGTGCTCTGGCCTGATTTCACCCGTGATGACCTGGATGCCGCCATCACGGAGTTCAACAAGCGCTCCCGCCGGTTTGGCGGCATCTGACCCTTGCAATTCCCAAAAGGAGAAATTTGAATGAAAACTCGTATCATAACCGCAATTGTGGGCATCCTCGTCCTGATCGGGGTGCTGTTCACCTTTGACACGCTGGTGTTCAATTTTGTCATTGCCGCCATCACCCTGATCGCCATCCACGAGGTCTTCAAGGCCCTGGGCTTTGGCAGAAAGGAATGGCCCATGTACGCCGTGTTCGTGCCCTACACCCTGCTGATCATGCTGTCCAGCTATCAGGTGTGGCGGCGGCTGGTCATGCCGGCCTCCTTTTTGATGGTGCTGTTCTTCGGCATCTATCTGGTGGTGCGCAACGCACAGGTGGATTTTGCAAAAGCCAGCGGTCTGGTGATGTTTTCCGGCATCGTGATCTTCTGCTTCTACTCCTTTATCCGTTTGAAGGAGCTGCTGCCGGTGGAGACCTACGGCTATGACGCGATGTTCTTTATTCTGCTCATCCTCTGCTTTGCCTGGGGCGGCGATACCTGCGCCTACTTTGCAGGCAGAGCCTTTGGCAAGCACAAACTCTGCCCCGTGGTCAGCCCCAAAAAGACCGTGGAGGGAGCCATTGGCGGCGTGCTGGGCACCATGGTGTTCGGCGTGATCGCCACCGTGATCTACTCCATTGCGGCCAACGGGATGGAGGCGTTCACCCGCACCAACATCGGCGTTTCGATGTACGTGATCATTGCCCTGCTGGCCTGCGTGGCCGCTGTGCTGGGCATCTACGGCGACCTGTTCGCCAGCGTGGTCAAGCGCCAGTGCGGCATCAAGGATTATGGCACCATCTTCCCGGGCCACGGCGGCATTCTGGACCGCTTCGACAGCGTCATGTTCATTGCGCCGTTCGTCACCATGGTGGTCATCGCTGTTTTCTATCACTGAATGCAGGAGGTAGCTTATGTCTAAAAAAATCACGCTGCTGGGTTCTACCGGTTCCATCGGCACCCAGAGCCTGGATGTCATCCGTGCCCAGGGGTATGAGGTGTTCGGCCTTTCCGCCCACAGCCATGTGGAGAAGATCCTGGAGCAGATCGAGGAGTTCCACCCCCGGTATGTCTGCATGACCGACCCCGATGCCGCCGCCCGGCTGGACGAGGCGCTGGCGGGCCGTGCCAACGCCCCCCGGCTGCTGACCGGCCCCGAGGGCCTGAAGGAGCTGGCCGCCATGGACGGCCCCGATGTGGTGCTGAACAGTGTGGTGGGCATCGCCGGTCTGGGTGCCAGCCTGACCGCCATTGAGAGCGGCCACGATCTGGCCCTTGCCAACAAGGAGAGCCTTGTCACGGGCGGCCACCTGGTGACCCAGGCCGTGGCAAAGCACGGCGTGAAGCTGCTGCCTGTGGACAGCGAGCACTCCGCCATCTTCCAGTGCCTGCAGGACAAGGAGAGCGCCAAGAGCCTGACCAAGATCCTGCTCACGGCTTCCGGCGGCCCCTTCTTCGGCATGAAGACCGAGGAGCTGCGGGGCAAGACCAAGGCCGATGCCCTCAAGCACCCCAACTGGAACATGGGTGCCAAGATCACCATCGACTCCGCCACCCTGATGAACAAGGGCCTGGAGCTGATCGAGGCGGTCTGGCTGTTCGGCCTGCCCCCTGAGAAGATCCAGATCGTGGTGCAGCGCCAGAGCATTGTCCACTCTGCCGTGCAGTACAGCGATAACTCCATCATCGCCCAGCTGGGCGTGCCCGATATGCGCATCCCCATCCAGTACGCCCTGACCTACCCGGCCCGTGTGCCCGGTGTGGTGCCCGAGCTGGACTTTACCACCCTGAAGCTGCTGACCTTCGATGTGGCCGACGAGGAGACCTTCCGCTGCCTGGCTGCCTGCAAAAAGGCCATCAAGAAGGGCGGTCTGGGCCCCTGCGCCGCCAACGGTGCCAACGAGGAGGCAGTCAAGCTCTTCCTCGAGGATAAGATCGGCTTCCTCGATATCGGCCGTCTGGTGGAGGCTGTTGTGGACAGCGACAGCTTTGGCGGCGATTACACCCTGGCCGATGTGTATGAGTGCGACAAGATGGCCCGCGCCTTTGTGAGAGCGCACCTGTAAGGAGAACTGATGTCTTTTATTGTCACCTTTATTGCTGCGGTGTTCGTGTTCAGCGCCGTGATCGCCATCCATGAGTTCGGCCACTTCATGGTGGCAAAGCTCTGCGGCGTGCAGGTCAACGAGTTCTCCATCGGCATGGGGCCGGTGCTGTGCAAGCGGGTGCGCAAGGGCACCCAGTACAGCATCCGCGCCCTGCCTGTGGGCGGCTTTGTGGCGCTGGAAGGGGAGGAAAGCCCCGAGAGCAAGCAGGCGGAGGAACGGTCAAACCCCTCAGCCGCCGATGGCGGCAGCTCCCCTGATAGGGGAGCCCTTGGCATAGCGGAGACTTCCCCCGAGGAGGAAAAGCCTGCTGGTATTCCTCTGAATGAGGCCCCTGTCTGGCAGCGGGCCCTCATCATGCTGGCGGGTGCCGGGATGAACTTTGTGCTGGGCTTTGTGGTCATGGCCATCCTCATCACGGCCCAGAACGAGCCCATCACCAGCAAGGTCCTCTATCAGGTGGAGGAAAACGCCCTCTGCGGCCAGACCGGCCTGCAGGCAGGGGATAAGATCCTTGCGGTGAACGGCCGCCGCTGCTTTGTGGCAAACGATATCCTCTATGAGCTGATGCGCACGGAGGACTACACCGCCGATTTCACCGTTCTGCGGGACGGTAAAAAGGTGGAGCTGCCCGGTGTGCAGTTCGACACCTGGCAGGATGACAAGGGCGAGACCCACATGAGCCTGGGCTTTACGGTCTACGGCATCAAAAAAACACCGCTGAACGTGCTGAAAGAGGCGGGCAACAGTGTGCTCTACTACGGGCGCATCATCTTTGCCTCCCTCTCCGAACTGCTGCGGGAGCGGGAGAGCATCAACGACCTCTCCGGCCCGGTGGGCATCGTAACGGCCATCGGGCAGGCCGCCAGCTACGGCTGGCAGGACCTGCTGGAGATGCTGGCGCTCATCACCGTGAATGTGGGCATCTTCAACCTGCTGCCCTTCCCGGCGCTGGACGGCGGCAAAGTGGTGTTCCTGCTCATTGAGGGCGTGACAGGCCATGCCGTGCCCGAAAAGATCCAGAGCGGCCTGATCGTGGCGGCCTTTGCGCTGCTGTTCGGGCTGATGATTTTTGCAACTTACAACGATATCCTCCGGCTCATTACCGGGGCAATGTGATACGGAAAGGAAAACGACCATGCGGCAGCTGAAACGAGAAGTGAAAATCGGCAATGTGACCATTGGCGGCAACAACCCCATTGCGGTGCAGACCATGCTGAATGTCCCCGTGGAGGACATTGAGGGCAACGTTGCCCAGGCAAAGCGCTGTGAGGCGGCGGGCTGCCAGATCCTGCGTGTGACCTGCCCCAGCGCGGCGGATGCCAAGTGCATCGAGGCCGTGAAGAACGCGGTGAACATCCCCATCGTGGCGGATATCCACTTTGACTACAAGGCAGCGCTGGCCTGCGCCGACGTTGGTGTGGACAAGATCCGCAT
>OJKO01000900.1_pt1 | contig 10681 bp, 6 predicted proteins | sample 1596541 | NCBI WGS metagenome assembly OJKO01 (sample SAMEA4350163, study PRJEB24818) | metagenome | biome: human; feature: gut; material: faeces | place: Denmark | collected 2013-09
CTCACTGTTCAGTTATCAATGTTCTTTGTTTTGCTCTCTTGCGACAGCTTGTTTATTTTATCAAATCGCTGTTCGTTTGTCAAGCACTTTTTTTATTTTTTTGAACTCTGTTTTAAGTTCTCTGTCTTGCGACAGCTTGTTTATTCTATCAAAATGTTTTGCATTTGTCAAGAACTTTTTTCATAACTTTTTCAACTTATTTTCAAAGCAATATCTATAAAGTCATGTCTGTAAAATGTAACTCACAAGCTCTACAACTCAATGTGTCCCGCGAGTCAGCTTTGATATAATATCATCCCGGCACACATATGTCAACGGATTTACTGCAATTAATTAAAGTAGTAAAACTATCTTAAAAAACACAAATTTTCTAAATTGTCTGTTTATTATATACAATTCTCACAATTACTATCTGACAGCCTCTATCGCTTCCTTGATATTTGCCACACCGACAATCTCAATTCCACTAATATGCGACACTCCTGCAAGACACACTTTGGGAACAATACACTTTTTAAAGCCAAGCTTCTTTGCCTCAGCCACACGCTGCTCGGACATGGTAACTCCGCGTACCTCTCCGCTTAAGCCCACCTCTCCAAAGCATATGGTATCCTCACGCACTATAATATCCTTTTTGCTTGATGCGATTGCAAGCACTATCCCAAGGTCTATCGCCGGTTCGTTCATCCTTATACCGCCTGCTATATTCACATAAGCGTCACAGTCTGACAGTGACAGGTTGGCTCTTTTTTCAAGGACCGCCATGAGTAGATTTACTTTATTATAATCTGTACCATTTGCTGTACGCCTTGGATTATTAAAAAAACTGTGACATACAAGAGCCTGTATCTCGAGAAGTATCGGGCGGCTTCCCTCTATGGAACATGTGACAATTGATCCTGATGCTCCCTCGGGCTTACCGCTAAGCATATACTCCGACGGATTTTCCACCTCAACAAGTCCCTCCGCCTTCATTTCAAATACGCCTATCTCATTGGTCGAACCAAATCTGTTCTTAACGCCTCTAAGTATCCTGTACGACTCATACCTGTCACCCTCAAAATAAAGCACAGTATCAACCATATGCTCCAACGTCCTCGGCCCCGCAACCGCACCATCCTTTGTCACATGTCCTACTATAAAAACAGAAATACCCAGAGTTTTTGCAAGCTGCATAAGCACTCCGGTTGTCTCCCTGACCTGTGAGACACTGCCCGGTGCCGACGCTATCTCCTCATTGTACATAGTCTGGATGGAATCTATTACAACAACCTCCGGTTTTTTTCGTTGAATCACATCCTTTGCTATATCAAGACTTGTCTCACATAAAAGCTCCAGTGAATCCGTAAAATCACCAAGTCTGTCGGCACGCATCTTTATCTGATGCAGGGATTCCTCACCTGACACATAAAGTAATGGCACCTTTTTTTGTGAAAGTTCCCTGCATACCTGAAGTAGTAGCGTGGATTTTCCTATACCCGGATCTCCTCCCACAAGCACAAGCGACCCCCTCACAATTCCTCCACCAAGCACTCTGTCAAACTCGGCTATACCTGTCACTATACGCTCCTCTTTCTCGCTTTTTACTGCCGAAAGAGGCAGAACCTGTGCCGCCTTTGATTCTTTTTTTACTTTTCCCGACGAGCTTATCGACTTTTTATCTACGGTTTCCTCTACAAATGTATTCCATTCCTTACAGGCCGGGCACTGTCCCATCCATTTTGCCGATTCATAACCACATTCCTGGCAGAAAAATACAGAGGTCTTTCCTTTTGCCATATTGTTCTCCTTTATAAAATACAAAAAGCCCGGCTTTCACCGGGCTAAAAATATGCTCTATTTTCTTGATACTTTGATATCGACTGAATCAACACCCTCAAGCTCTACGCTTAAGCTGAGCTTGCCGCCGAGATTTGTCTTCATAGTACCTGCAACAGCTCCAGCTATATCAATTTCGTACTCTGTCTCCTCTTCAAGGCCAAGAGTAATCTGAGCATCCTCAGGTCCCTCCACAGTAAATGTCACTGTATCAGCAGTCTCCTCGAAATCCATAACCGCTGTTCCCGGAACAGACTCGTATACAAAGAGTCCGTTTCTTTCGAGCTTTGTAATCTCCTTAAAGGTCTTTACCTTGTAGATATCTCCATCCTTCTCAAAATTGTCAAGCTTTGCCTTTGCAGCCAATGTATAATCTCCGAAGCTGAGCTTTCCGTTTTCCTCAGTACGGATTAATTCACTTATTACAGCCATTTTTATCCTCCCGTAGCTATATTGATATATTAATTATAAATCCAATTCTACTCAACAGTCAATGAAATTTGTTTGTTTTTCGTAGAAATTATTACCTTATTGCCGCGCTTAATTTTGCCGGTAATAATATCCTCTGACATACGGTCTTCAATCTCCTCCTGAAGTTTTCGTTTAAGAGGTCTTGCGCCATATTTTCTGTCATAGGCTTTGTCCACGATAAAGGATTTTGCACTGTCGCGCACTGTGAGCTCTATATCAAGCTGTTCTTTACAGCGTTTCTTAAGCTCCTTTACAAGAAGTGTCACTATATGCTTCATGTCATCCTTGTTGAGAGCTCTAAATACAATAGTCTCGTCGATTCGGTTCAAAAACTCAGGTTTAAATATACGGCGGACCTCCTCCATGACACTGTTCTTCATACGCTCGTGATCCTGCTTTTCATCCTCACCAGCGCCAAAGCCAAGGCGCTTTGGTTCTATAATAGAAGAAGCTCCTGCATTTGATGTCATGATGATTATTGTATTCTTGAAATCAACCGTGCGCCCCTGTGAATCAGTGATTCTACCATCATCAAGCACCTGTAAAAGTATATTGAACACATCAGGATGTGCTTTTTCTATCTCATCAAACAGTATAACAGAAAAAGGATTGCGTCTGACCTTCTCTGAGAGCTGTCCGCCCTCCTCATGGCCCACATATCCCGGTGGTGAACCAATCATCTTTGAAACACTATGCTTTTCCATGTACTCTGACATGTCAACACGTATCATGGCATCTTCTTTGCCAAAGACAGCCTCAGCAAGCGCCTTTGACACCTCCGTCTTACCTACTCCTGTCGGTCCCAAAAACAGGAATGAGCCAATCGGCTTCTTAGGATCCTTTAAACCAACACGGCCTCGTCTGACTGCCTTTGCGACAGCAGAAACAGCCTCCTCCTGTCCTATTACACGCTTGTGAAGTATCTGTTCAAGCTTTGCAAGTCGTCCTGCCTCTGACTCTGTAAGCTTATTTACAGGTATTTTGGTCCATCCCGATACTACATCCGCTATCTCATTTTCGCCGACTACAGGCTGATTTTTGGCTCCTGTGCGACGGTTCTTTCTCATAAGCTTCTGCTGTTTATTTTCAAGTACTTCCTTTTCTGACATAAGCGCGCCGGCAGCTGCGAGATCTCCTTTCGACAAAGCATTTTCCACCCGGTTCTGCTTATCTGTTATCTCTTTTTTCAGAGCAAGCAGCTCGTCAGATGATGTCAGATTCTTAAGCCTTATCCTGGCTGCCGCTTCATCCATCAGGTCTATCGCCTTATCAGGTAAAAATCTGTCATTTATATATCGTGCAGAAAGGTTTACTGCTGCTTTCACACCCTCATCTGTTATGATGACACCATGATGCTTTTCATAGATTCCCTTTAATCCTGTGAGTATCTCTATTGTCTCATCCACACCAGGCTCCTCAACCATCACCGGCTGGAAACGACGCTCAAGCGCAGCATCCTTTTCCACGTATTTGCGGTACTCTTCTATGGTAGTGGCGCCGATTACCTGTACCTCGCCTCTGGCAAGCGCAGGCTTTAATATGTTAGATGCATCTAACGAGCCTTCTGCTCCTCCTGCACCTATTATAGTGTGAAGCTCATCAATGAAAAGCAGTACATTTTTGGCATTTGAAACCTCACTTATCACCTTCTTGATACGCTCCTCAAACTCACCACGATACTTTGATTTGGCTACAAGCCCGGACATATCAAGAGAAACCAGTCTCTTTCCCAAAAGAATATCCGGAACATTGCCACTGACTATATCCTGCGCAAGTCCTTCTACTATAGCGGTCTTGCCCACTCCCGGCTCTCCAATCAGACATGGATTGTTTTTGCCACGGCGGCAAAGTATCTGGATAACACGCTCCATCTCCTTTTTTCTGCCTATAACAGGGTCAAGAAGCCCTGCCTCTGCCATATCTGTCAAATCTCTGGAATACTGATCTAATACAGGAGTCGCAGAATTGTATGATGTACCGTAGCTTTTCATCAGATCCCTGTATGCAGACGGATCCTCCCCCATCGCACCAAGAATATCTATAAACATCTTCTGACTGTTAACACCCATGGTGTTTAAAAGTCTTGCAGCTGCACAGTCTCCCTGCAGTACTATAGCCATCAGCAAGTGTTCTGTACCTATCTCATTGCACTCAAATCTATCGGCTTCCTCCGATGCACGCTCCAATACTCTCTGTGTCCTTGGTGAATAGCCATCCCTGTCCATCACTTCGATGTTATCCCCCGGTGAAATCAGGTCTTCAATCATCGAAATAAGCTTATCATATTCCACATTGCAGGCTGTTAGAATCTCAGCTGCCACACCGGTGCCCTCTTTTATAAGGCCAGCCAGTATGTGCTCTGTTCCAACATAGCTGTAATTCATTTTCTTTGATATACGTGCAGCCAAATCTATTGCTTTTTTAGCCTTACTTGTATATGGTTTCAAGTCATATCCTCCAGTCATATTCACTAATTTAAGTCGATGAACTGCAAATCATCATCCTCGCTGTCATCTTCATTGTCATCCTTTGCACTGCTGTCTATAGTCTCAGACGGCTTATTTCCCTCATTGACAAAGCCATCAAGTGCCATTTGAAGCTGATTCTTTAAAGCATCCTCATCAGCATCGTTTTCTGTGTCAGAAACGTTTTCCTGCCTTGAATCATCTTTTAAATCAAACTCAGAGTTTTCATTCTCAACAGCTTTCTTAGAATCAGGTGTAATTTCTACGGTTCTTCCGACATAGGATGCATTTGATATATTTTCATCCGTAGCCATCTTTTGCTCATCTGCAGCATCTTCCGCTGTTTCTTCTGCGACTTCATCTGCCGGCTCTTCTACAGCTTCATCTGCTGTTTCTTCTGCAGCTTCTTCTGCCACTTCATCTAACGGCTCTTCTGTAACCTCTTCTTCCAGCTCATCTGCTATCTCGTCCGCAGTTTCATCAGTTGTTTCTTCCAAAGCTTCATTTGATACATCTTCTGCTGCATCATCTACATCATCATCGTCATCATGATAGTCCATTGCCTTATATTTTCTGTTTTTCACAGCTGATACAATAAGCAACAGTAACAGAATAATGATAATAAGAACCAGTATTGCAGCTAAAACAAGATATTTATTGGCAATTCCCGGGACAAGCTCGCTCTTTGTTGTATCGTTTTCCTCCTGTGCCACTGTAGGTGTACTGAGCTCGGTTCTCATATATGTGCCATCTACGCTATCATATGTATACCAGCCACTCTCACCATTGTCATTCATAGCGTATACGAGGTAAAAATCCTTTGTCTGATCATCGGTTTTTTCGGCTTTGGTCTGGTAGGCTGTTGCCACACCCTTGCCCTCTATAGAGAGCGATATCTCATTATATCCCTCAGGCACATCATCCACCTTAGGCAGTAAAACAACTATAAAATGGGACTCTGAATTGATACGGACAAACTCATATGCTGTATTCTGTGCTGCATCATATACAAAAAGCCCATTGCCGCTTTCCGACTGTAAATACACAAGCGTGATATCACCAAAAGTGCCATGAAGGGTATTGTATTCAAGTCCGTCAATCACTGTCTTTGAGTGCTCAAAGCCTTCAGGAACAACATCCTCCGGAATGTCATTTACCATAGTCCACTCTGTGCCATTTATATCGAACTTCTTCCAGTTATCCTGCTTATCTGCATTCTCCGGATCATCCTCGGCTCTTCTGGTAACAACTATATTGTATGTGCTTGTGCTGCCGTCCTCTGCTGTCACAACAACGCTGACCGTATTCTCGCCAACCTCAAGTGAATCATTGCCTGTGACGGATGTCACACTCGCCTTGGAATCAGCCGGATTTGCTGTAACCGCAAGGCTTGAACAGCTGTAATCTACTGTAGCTGTGTAATCCTTTGTCGCAGCAGAAAACTCAGGGGAAAGCGTACCTGCTGAGATAACAAGCGAACCAAGAGATGCATTTGAGGATTTCTTTTCCTCTTTGTTTTCATTATCTTTATTCGCATTGTTGTCATTGCCAGTATTGCTGCCGGAATTGTCCTTGTTATCCTTGTTGCTGTTTGAATCATTGTTTGATGAAGCACTTTTTACCGTCACTTTCGTGCTGGCACCGGTAATTGTACCTCCGGCATCGTTGCCCTCTGCATCTCCTACAACTGTACAATATGCCTTTATAGTGCAGCTTCCTGCAGCCTTCGCCGTAAATGAAAATGACTGCGATGTGGGATATCCTGCGGCGTCACCAATATTGGCCACACCATCTCCTCCGTTACTCAGTACTCCCTCGTCAGAGCTTGAGATAACTACAGTACCAAAATATCCGGACGGCATGGAAACAGTCACCTTAACTGTTTTTCCAACAGCTACAGAGCTTGAGCTGACACTGAGACCAAGTCCCTGCGCATATACATGCTCGGCAGGTGTGAAAACAAGCATCACTGCCACAACAAGTGATAATATACATCCAAATAATTTCTTCATATCTTTCCTCACATTTCTAATTCTGCGATATCTTTGATTTGCCCAGTATGTGTCTGTTCATGATTATCATATCAAGGGCATTTCCACCATCACCCTTTCTGTTAGCATCAGCTGCCTCCAGATAAGCACCTGTGAGTGTTCCCTTTCCTAAGATATGTCTGTTGAGCTTAATCATATCAAGAGCATTTACAGCACCATCACCATTGATATCTCCATATATAACAATATCGTATGTCTTTTTCAGATTACCTGAAGCATCATAAACAGCCACTTTATTGCCTGTTGCAATCTTTCCGCTGTTTTCTGAGCCTGAGCTTGTCAGAAGCTTTACAGTACCTGATGCTGATACTGCTATATTCTTCACAAAATCAGCTGCACCGGTTCCAGGCTCAATGCCTGTAATATAAGTACCTATACTGTATTTACCTGATGTTATGTTTACATCTGTATTATTTTGGTTATTATTGTTCTGATTATTATTGCCACCTGCATTATTTACAGATGCCGCCTGCCTGTTTATATTGATAGTGTATGTTCTTGTATCACCGCTTTGCGACTTGCATTTTACCTTAATTGTATTATTTCCGACAGCAAGCGAATAGCTTCCTGTGCCTGAAACACCACTGTTTCCTGAAACTGCATCTGCCGAAACAGTCACTGAGCTTATAGCATTTGAAACAACTGCTGAATAGCTTGTTGTCGCTCCATTGAAGGCCGGTGTGAGTGTTACACCACTTATCGCAAGCGACTGCAGATAGTTATTGGTATCGCCAGCTTTATCGAAGCCCACTGCTGACGATGGCATATTGTTGTATACAGGTATTTTAAATACAAAAGCCTGATTCTTGTCTGAATATCCTTTAGCCAGACTCTGTCCCTCAGTAAGAGCCGCTGTGGCATTGCCCATGTACTGATGGAAATACAGCGAGCTTGTATTTACTACATTAAACTTCTCAAAATACAGTGTATTTTGACCCTTATTTATATAATTGCTGCCCACCTTTACAGCTCCGCCGCTTATGGACTTTACTCTTGTATTCCATCCCTGCTTCTTGGCAAAAGACAGACCATTTTTATAAATCTTATCCTTCGTGTTTCCGGTTGCACTAAAATTAAAATAATTATAATATCCTTCGTATCCGGAATATGTACCCGAAATAAGAGGGCTCGTTCCCTTTTGTCCCTGCTCCTGCTTTATACGCGATGCTATATGGTATGCACTTACTCCACTGCTCTTTGCCACATCCATGAATGTGCTTGCATAATTGATTTTCTCGCCATTGTTGGAATAGGTCTTTGTTCCCTCCATAAATGTGCCTTTTACTATGGACTTGACACCTTCAAGTGCCTCATTCGGACTGTATGCCAGACTCTGAAACTGAAAAATATTGGTCTCATCAAGAAAATTCCTTGGATCCATGAGATAAGCAATATAGGCACTGCTTGCTGACACCCATCCCGGTTCGTACTCAACCCACGTATTTGTTGACCAGTTATAGGCTCCGGCAGCTGTCGATTTCTTGGCATTGTCTGCTGATTTAGACACCAGATTAAGTCCATTGATACTCTCATTTTTAATCACCGTATTCCAGTCCAGCCCTGTATTTACAGCCTCAAATGTCCAGCTTGGATACTTATTGTGAAGAGCTGTAAGGTTTGGAATATAGCTGTCAGGAAAGCCTGCATTCTTCATAGCCGTGACAAAATCAGTATTGTCTCCGCTATTATTGTATGTCACCTTTATGTATGTACTGATAGTCCAGCCCGTAAATGCCTTGCCGTTTAAAGTACCCTTGACATTATACCAGACCACACCGTTTACCCTGGTCTCTCCAATTATGTCAACCTGATGGTTCCAGTTGAGTGAGACAACCTTGGTAGTTCCGGATGTGCCTGCTGCATTGCGGACATACACATTGCCACCTGTAATCGTACCTGTAGCATATGCTCCCGATGCGGTTGCAAGGGCAAGCTGTTCCTCATTATTCTGCTGTATGGCATCCGCATTGCCGGTGTCTGCTGAAGCATCCCCTGTCTGCGCATTGTCTGATGCAGCTGTGCCGGTACCTGCTGATACAAAATCAGACCTGATATAGCTTACACACTCCTCGTTATTTGCTGCCAGATTGTACTTTGCCTTGTACCACACCTTGCCGTCTGCACCTGTGGTCTGCTCAAGAATAGTAATATCCTTGCCGTTTGAAAGCTTGTGCTCCAGCTCATACTCTGTTCCCGGTCCGCTTCTCGCCGCTACCCAGTATCTCTCATCACACACAACCTTAGCCGCCTGATCCGCATAGACTGCTATGCTGCTGTATGGTGCCAGGTCACATGCAGCTAATGACAATGTAACGACAGAGGCTGCCAGAAATTTATTTATCTTTATCATCAAATCCCATCTTTCTTATGTGCATTGTTTACATTAATCCATTATCTATTTAATTATAATAGAATATGACCTTTGTATCAATGTATTCGGCAGAAATTTATTATTTTTTTTTAAGGTATACATCGAATTGCATGCAAGCATGCATCGATGATACCTTTTGACCCTTTAATCAAAAAACTCCCTTCAACGTGCAGCTCATGCTTACGTTTCAGGGAGTTGTCTGATTCATATTCTGCTTTTTCTTACTGTCTCCTGTAGCTTTTTCTAGCTGAACAGGGATTTTATCTTATCCCATAAATCCATGAAAAAGTTACCAATCTTTTCCCAGAAGCCCGGGTCATTTATCTTATCGCCAAGCTTTGATGCCCAGTCCTGTGCCTGGTTGATGACTGAATCCCAGTCGATATTGGCATCCTTAAGCTTCATAAGAAGCGATGTCAGCTTTGCAATATCATCATCAGAAAGCTTCAGGTCGTAATCCTTTGCAGCCTCCTTTATCGCATCCTTTATCTGGCTCTCATCCTTGAGCCTTCCATCGGCAAGCTGCTTCTTTAGGTCTGCAATCATTGCCTCGATATCCTGCGAATCGCCGTCAATGCTCTTGTTTAGCTCTCCTGTTGTGACAAGCTCATCCATCGCTGCGTCTGTCAACTTGTCGTCTAGCTTCTTGCCTGTCATCTCCTCGTATGCCTTTAGTGTGCCTACAAGTGCTGCCGTTCCGGAAATAGGGAAAGGTCCTGCGACTATGATTTTAGCATCAGCTATGCCTGCTGTGGCAAGCGCATTCTTGTACATTCCTACCGTACAATAATTGATATTGTGTGTGGAAACACTAAGACCCGCACCCTTTTTATCCTCTGTAATGAGTACTGAGGAAAGTGACCTTGTGCCAATCTCGCTCTTGCTGATGTATGAATCGAGGTACTTGTGCTCCTCATCATTATTTACATAGACCACATCGTATTTGTCCAGATCAGTGAGCTCGATTCCCATAAATCCAAGCACTGTCGCTCTCTGATCCGGTGTGAGGTCTGCTCCAAGACTTAAGTATGGCTTATCATTTTTGCTGATGTTCACCTTGTCGTTTGCCTCACTGCCGGCTGGCGTTGTGCTGTCTGCAGTACTGTCTGTGTTACTCTTATCAGCTGCGTCACTGCCTGATACATCAACGCTTGAAACTGTATCAGTCTGCGTAGCTGTCTCTGTTGCAAATACAGCCGGATTCATTGTAAACAGTGTCACAGCAGCAAGCACGCTACATACAATACTCTTTGCTTTTTTCTTTATTAATCTAATCATTTTTCCTCCAATCTACTGCTCTATATCATACGAAATTGTAAAGCTGCTTCCGTCGAAGCTGACATCTGCCATGCTTCCGCATACCACAGGCATCATCGGCGACATATGACCTATATCCAGATCCATGATGATTGGCACATTAAACTCTCTAAGCAGTGATGAAAGCGCCTGTCTGTGGTCTATGCCAAACATTTCCTCTCCGAAGTGCGCCGGGCGTCCGATAAGAA
>OJKO01000905.1_pt1 | contig 10614 bp, 10 predicted proteins | sample 1596541 | NCBI WGS metagenome assembly OJKO01 (sample SAMEA4350163, study PRJEB24818) | metagenome | biome: human; feature: gut; material: faeces | place: Denmark | collected 2013-09
GGCATGATCTTTGCTGCCGACACCGCTGACGGCGGCTGTTCCATCGCCTTCTACGGCGACAACACCCCCGTTGGCAGCCGCATCCACTGAGCCATGGAGACACAGCTGAGCCGCGCCGAAAAGCTGGACCGGCTTTTCGGCACACCGGCCTTTGCCGTTATCATTGCCATCCTTTGCAACGCCATGTGGGGTTCGGCTTTCCCTTTCATCAAGCTGGGCTACCGGCTCTTTGCCATCGACACCGCTGACACGGCCTCCATTCTCTGCTTTGCAGGGGTGCGGTTCATGCTGGGCAGTGTGCTGGTACTGGGCGGCAGCCTGCTGCTGGAGGGCAGGCTCCCCGCCATGCCCAAAGGGAAGATCCTGGCCGAATGCTGTGCATTGGGCCTGTGGCAGACCACAGCGCAGTACGCCTTTTTCTACAGCGCTGTTGCCCTGCTCACCGGTGCCTTTGGGGGCATCCTGAACAGCACCCAGAGCTTTCTGGGGGTCATCTTTGCCCATTTCCTTTACGGCAGGGTTGACCGCATGACCCCGGCCAAGGCGCTGGGCTGCGGCATCGGCTTTGCGGGCGTTCTCATCGCCACGTTGGGCAACCACGGCGGCGGCAGCGCCCGGGGTGTAGCCTACATGCTCATTGCCACCGTCCTCTTCACGCTGGCAGGCCCCTGGAACAAATCCGTCACCCGCCGGGCAGACAGCTTTGCCGTCTGCTTTGTGAACCTGTTCGTGGGCGGTGCGGCCCTGTTCCTGCTGGGCGCTGTTCTGGGCGGACGGCTGGAACACTGGTCTGTGCTCAGCGTGCTGGACCTGCTGGCGCTGGCCTTCATCTGCGGCGCGGGCTACATCGTCTGGGCCCTGCTGATGAAGAACAACCCCGTCAGCCGGATCGCCATCTTCGGGTTCGTGAACCCGGTGGTGAATGTCCTGCTCAGCGCCCTCATCAATGGGGAGCCGCTGTTCCGGTGGCAGTATCTGGGGGCGCTGGTGCTGGTCTGCATCGGCATCTGGCTGGTAAACAAGGCCCCCGCCAAAAAGGAGCGTGCCCGGTAATATGGAATACCCCATCTTTGATACCCACGCCCATTATAGCGCCCGTGCCTTTGACGCGGACCGCTTTGCCCTGCTGGACAGCCTGCCTGGCAAAGGGGTGGTGGGCGTGTGCGAGCAGGCCACCCATTCGGGCGATGCGCCCAAGGTGCTGGAGCTGGCCCACAAATATCCCTGGGTGTACGCCGCCGTCGGCATCCACCCGGAGAGCCTGCTGGCCCCGGAGGATTGCGGTGAGGAAGGCCCCGCCCCTACTGTTTCGGTATACGGCGGCGATTGGGCCGCAGAGATGCGTGCCCTTGCCCCCTATTACGAGGACCCTAAGGTGGTGGCTGTGGGGGAGTGCGGGCTGGATTACCACTGGCCCGTGCCCAAGGATGCCCAGCTGGCGCTGTTTGAGGCCGAGATCCGGTTGGCGCTGGAACTGGACAAGCCCATCATCGTACACGACCGCAGCGCCCACGCCGATGTCTACGCCCTGCTGAAAAAATACCGGCCCAAGGGCATCGTCCACTGCTATTCCGGCAGCGCCGATGACGCGCTCTGGCTGGCAGAGCAGGGGCTCTACATTGGCTTTGGCGGGGCCTGCACCTTCAAGGGTGCCAAGCGGGCCGCCAAGGCCATTGCCGCCCTGCCGCTGGAACGCATTGTCCTGGAAACTGACTGCCCCTATATGGCCCCGGAGCCTGTCCGCGGCACCCGCTGCAACAGCTCCCTCATCCGCTATGTAGGCGAGCATATCGCCAGCGTCAAGGGTGAAGAACCGGAGCAGGTGTTCCGGCAGACGGTGGAGAATGCCTGCCAGGTGTATAACCTCTCCGTCTGAAACCGGCAGCAACCGGGCACAGAGGGCAGGTTATCCTTCTATACAACCTATCCGTTATCTACAAAAGCATTATGCTTCTGTATAAATCAAGCAACAAACTACAAATTGTCAATTAAGGAGATATCACTTATGAAAGCTCGTATTCCGCAGCACCGTGAATTCATCATCAACTTCCCCGACACTGTTGACAACGCCAAGGCCAACGAGGGCTGGGCAAAGCTGCAGCAGATCGTGGAGGACTACAAGAAGGACCACAACGGTGCTTCCGTCTACGCACCCAGCTTCATCGAGGACTGCGAGCCTGCCGTCAAGAAACTGCAGGAAGAGTATGGTTTCGAGTACACCGTTGAATACGTGAAGTAAGTTCTGAGTTTTCAGTATATTGCATTAAAAAGAGCAGAGCGTCTGGCCAGTTGGCTGGAGCGCTCTGCTCTTTGTTTTATTCCAGGTACTGCGGCAAATTCCATGAGCCGTGCAGTACACGGTGGATCTCCACCACCTTGACGTTCTCATTGACATGGTAAAACACCAGATACTGGTCTGCCACCAGCTTGCGGTAGGTCGGGTCAAGGGCATAGACTTCACACATCCGTGGGGTATCCCCCAGCTTTGTGATCTTTTCCCGCATTTCTTTCAGCACACGGCGGGCCGTTTGGGGATAGAAGCCGGACAAATACCGGGCAATGTCATTCAGGTCCTGTACAGCAAGGGGCAGGTATTTGATCTTATACGTCATACTGTTCGTGGAGCGTCTCCCATACGCTTTCATGCTCTGTCCACTGCGTGTTGGGGTCTGCCGCCTGCTGTTTTGCCTTGGCAAGCTCCTCGGCAACATACCGCTGGTGCATGAACTCCTCATACTTGGCGTAGTCCTCAATGTTGATGAGGACGGATTCCCCACGACCATGATTTGTGATAATAACATGATTGTGGTCTTTCAACATCTCTGAAATTTCAGCGTAGTGGTTGCGCAGATCACGGGATGGGCGAACAAATGTCTGCATCATAAGTGACACCTCCTGTCAAAAGCATTGTATCACATTATGACTACATATACAAGGATCATTACAATCGTTTTATTTCAGTTCCATATTGATGGACTTTTCCGTAAAGCCGTAGTTCCGGTACATCTCATACGCCATTTTATTTTTAGCGTTCACCTGCAGTTCAATGGTGTCGCATCCCTTTTCCGCCTTGAGCTGCTTCACCTTATCAAAGAACTGGTGCCCGATGCCCTTCCCGCGATACGCCTCATCCACCGCCATGGTACTGACGAACAAAATATCTTTCGTCACCTGTGCCGGGCCTTCCACATGGCGCTTGAAGACTTCCAGAACACCAACAACGATGCCGTCCGTCTCGGCAATATACCAGCTGTCCCCTTTCAGGAGCTGAGCAAACAACCCTTTTGTGATCAACGGACTAGCCGGTTTGTAGACATCCGGCCGCCACTCGACATGCATCTGCTGCACCTGATCCATAATAGCAGAAAATCGGTCATAATCCTGCATCTGCGGGGTACGGATCGTAATTTTCATCTCGTTTTCTCCTTGTTGTATTAAAAATACCCTGTCTGACACGGTTTTGGGTCCAGACAGGGCATTTTGAGTTTCTTTTCAGTTGCCCGCTTCCACCTTGCTCAGCAGGATGCGGTCATTGTCCAGGGCCTTACCGGCGTTCTCGCGGAATTTTTCCAGCAGGTCGTCCACGGTCATCTTACTGCGCTCCTCGCCCTTGACATCGAACACGATGCGGCCACCGTCCATCATCAGGGTGCGGTTGCCCAGCTCGAGGGCCTGATGCATGTTGTGGGTGACCATCAGGCAGGTGATCTTTTTCTCTGCCACAATGCTCTTGGTCAGCTCCAGCACCTTCTCCGCCGTGGCAGGGTCCAGGGCGGCAGTGTGCTCGTCCAGCAGCAGGAGCTTGGGGGTAACGAGGGTGGCCATGAGCAGGGTCAGCGCCTGCCGCTGGCCGCCCGAGAGCAGACCCACCGGCTGCTTCATCCGGTCCTCAAGGCCCATGTTCAGCAGGGCAAGTTTTTCCCGGAACAGCTCCTTATCCTTGCGGGAGATGCGGGAGAAGATCGCGTGGGGGGCGGTTCCTGCCCGGAGATAGGCCAGCGCAAGGTTTTCCTCAATGGTCATGTTGGGGGCCGTGCCCTTGAGGGGGTCCTGGAACAGGTGGCCAATGACCTTGCTGCGCTCATACTCGGGCGCAAAGGTAATGTCCTGCCCGCCCAGCACGATGCTGCCCTCGTCGGCAATGAAACCGCCGGTGATGGCGTTGAACATGGTGGATTTGCCCGCGCCGTTGGAGCCCACGATGGTGGCAAAGTCGCCTGCCTCCATGTGCAGGCTCACACCGTTCAGGGCCACCTTTTCGTTGACGGTGCCGGGGTTAAAGGTCTTGTGCAGGTTGTTCAGTTCCAGCATTTCCATCTCAGTGCACCTCCTTCCGGGCATTGTGCTTGCGCTGCTCAAAGGCAAACTTTGCCCGGATGGCGGGCATCGAGATGGCCACAGCCACGATGAGGGCACTCACCAGCTTCATGGCGGCGGCGGGCACATTGAAGCGCAGGGCCACGGCCACGATAAAGCGATACAGGCAGCTGCCGAACACCACGCCCAGCACCCGGCGCACCATGGTGCGCTTGCCCACCAGCGTTTCGCCGATGATAAGGGAAGCCAGCGCGATGGTCACCATGCCGGTGCCCACGTTGATGTCGCTGCTCTTCTGGTACTGGGCCAGCAGGCCGCCGGAAAGGGCGGTCAGCGCGCCCGAGATGCACAGGCCCACTGTGATGGTGAAGGCCGGGTTGATGCTGGAGGCCCGCACCATGGCGGCGTTATCGCCGGTGGCGCGGATGGAAAGGCCCAGCCGGGTGCCCAGGAAACCCACCATGGCGGCACAGGCGAGTACAATGACCGCCGCCGCGACAACCAGCTTATACCAGCCGCCCGTAAAGGCCAGCGCAGATTTTGCCAGCGAGAATACCGTATCGGTCTTGACCAGGGACATCGTGGACGAAAAGCCCATGACCGCCAGATTGATGGTGTACAGGCCGGTGTTCACGATGATGCCTGCCATGATGCTCTCAACGCCCAGACGTGTCTGCAAAAAGGCGGTGACAAAGCCCGAACACACACCCGCCGCCATGGCCGCGAACAGGGCCAGGATGGGGTGGCCTGTCAGCGCCACCTGGCAGGCCACGGCACAGCCAAGGGTGAAGCAGCCATCGGTGGACAGGTCTGCAATGTTCAGGATCGAATAGCTCAGAAACAGCGCCAGCGCCACCAGACCGTAAATGCAGCCCAGCTCCAGCGCCGTCTGGATCACGTTGAGCGAAAAGATACTCGCCAGCATGGTTGATGTACTCCTTTTTAGAAATTCTCCTGCGTGGTCACTACCACAATTTCGGTGCAATAGGGCTTGAAGGCTTCCTTAACGGTGTCGAGATCAAGGCCCAGTGCCTCACAGCTCTCGGTGTTGATGGTAACGATGCCGTTGTCGAAGGTCTGGTAGGGCAGGTCTGCGGGGGTCTTGCCGCCGCAGAGCAGCTCCACCACCATATCGGCGGTGGCCTCGCCCAGCTGGACGTAATCCACGCCGTAGCCCACAAAGGCACCGTTCAAAGCAAAGCTGTCGGCACCAGTGAAGTGCATCACGCCTGCATCGGTAAAGGTCTCGTAGATGGACAGCTCGGCGGTCATCACGGTGTTGTCGGTGGGGGTGAACACTGCCTTGACACCGGCAGCCACAAGGGCCTCGGCAGCCATCTGCACCTCAGCCGTGGTGGTGCCGTTCTTTTCAATGTACTTGATGCCCTTGCTGTCGCAGAACGCCTTGGCATCGGCGATGGCCTGGGTGGAGGCATCCTGGCTCAGGTCGTACAGCAGACCGATGGTGTCGATGTCGGGGTTGATGGCAGTGATGAGGTTCATAATGGCCTCGGTGTTCAGGGCATCGGAGGTGCCGGTGATGCCCTCCTCCCCGTCAAACCCGGTAGAAGCAGGGTCGGTGACGGCAGAGTAGACCACAGGGATGTCGGTATCCTCCACAGCGGCCAGCATGGTGGCGGCGGTGGGGGTGGCCACGGCCACAATGACATCTACCTGGTCGGCCACGAGGTCTGCACCGATCTGGTTCAGGTTGGACTGGTCAGCCTGGGCGTTGGCGTAGTAATCGGCATAGTCGAAGGTCACGCCCTTCTCCGCGCCCACCTTATCCAGGCGGCTCTCAACAGAGGCCACGATCTGGTTCAGGGAAGCATGATCCACATAGTTGACGATGCCCACCTTAAAGGTCTGGCCTGCCTCAGAAGCGGCGGCAGCGGAACCGGCAGCGCTGGAAGCGGTGCTGGATGCTGCGGCAGAAGAACCGGAGGAACCGCAGCCGGTCAGGCCCAGTGCGGATACGACAGCGGCTGCGGCGGTAGCCTTCAGGAAGCTGCGGCGGGAGATCATGTTCATGGTTTTCATAGCGGTTGCTCCTTTCCCGGAGCGGGCGGCCCAAAAAATAAAACCCGCTCCACCTGCGGAACGGGTAAAATAAAAACGGCCCCGTCCCTGTGTGTTCATCCACAAGGACAGAGTCGAGAAATTCGAATCTGCGGTGCCACCTTGCTTGCTCCACTCGTCTTCCCACCATGGAAAACTGCAGGAGCCCCTCAACGGAGAGCCAACACTCCCCTGCCCTGTAACGGAGGCTTCCGTCCCAAGCTACTAAAGGCACTGCCCTGTTCGCCCGGCCCTCGGCGGCCCACGAACTCTGCCCCGCTCTCTGCCCGTTTTCACCATTCGGGCTCACTGTAAGTGCGCTTGCAGGTTCTCTTCCGCCTCATCGGTTTGTTGATTGCATTATACGCTTTATTTTCATAAAGTCAAGAGGGAATTTTTCATTTTTTCGGCCGCAAAGATGAAATGCTTCTTGGATGCCCCGCAGCAGCTCTCCTGCCCAAATCTCCCCGGTGCGGCCCGGGCAGCTCTGCCGGGGCAAAAGAAGCCTTCTTCCTGCCATAGGTCATACTCTCTCTCCGCTCCGGGACGCATTTCCACTTTCAGTATCCCCGTTGCTGCGCACAAAGTTCGCAGTTTCTGCCACAGATTCCACACTATTTTTATTCTTTTCCCAAGTTTTGCTCTAAATTCTCTTCAAAGGGCTTGACAGAAAAATGTTTTTTGCGATAAACTAATTCTATGAAATATTTTCGTTGTATCCAACGATGTCAAACATGCAACTCGGAGAGGACACTATCACCATGTCGATGACCCTGAATCCCGTCAACGAAGCCGCTTTTCAGAAAGCTGTACAGTCCCTGGAGACCCTGAACCGGGCCGCCGTGTTCCACCCCACCGGCACCGGCAAAAGCTGTATTGCCTGGAAGGTGGTGGAGGCTCACCCCCAGACCACCTTTTTCTGGCTGGTGGCCGGTGCACAGCGTCTGGCCCTGCGGCAGGCAGAGCTGACACGCTACAACGGCGGCACCCTGCCCGGCAATGTCCGCTTCTGTGATTGCGAAAAGCTGGCCGCTGCCACCCCGGAGCAGTGGGTGCGGCTGGGGGAGCAGAAACCCGGCTGCATCGTGCTGGACTGCTACCATGAGTTGAGCGCCGTGTGCTGGGCACAGTCGGTGCAGAAGCTGCTGCGGATGTGCTCCCAGGCAAAGGTGCTGGGGCTGGGTGTGCCCAACGGTGCCCCCGTCTGCGCCGCCGCGCAGGAGCTGTTTGCCGACTGCATCGTCTCCCACATGACTGTGGCCGAGGCCATGGCCGCCGGGACCATGCCGGTGCCCTCAGCCTATGCGGCCCTGCTCTGGCCTCAGGAGGAGGAGCTGGCCACCCTGCGCGCCCGGATCAAAAACCTGTGTATGCCCAAGGGCGACACCTCCCTGCGCGTTCAATATGAAGAGCTGAGCTGGTCTCTGCGTCAGGTGGAAAACCTGACCGTTCTGCTGCCCCGCCTGCTCAGCGATACCAGCGGCCATTATCTGGTCCTGTTTGAATCCGCCGCCTATCAGGAAAAGCTGGGCGCGGAGCTGGAACAGCTACTGCGCACTGTGGACCCTGCCGTCCGCTTTTACGCTGCAGATCACGCCTGCTTTGCGGATTCTGCTGCCGTGGAGACCTTCCTCTCCGATACGGCCCCCGGCCCCAAGGTCCTGCTCTGCGTCAACGCGCCGGGAGTCCAGCAGCCGCTGGAGGGGCTGGCCGGGGTCATTCTGGTGCGCCAGTCCAGCCTGATGTCCACCTTCAAGCAGATGCTCTGCCGCGCACTGGTGGCTGCAGGCAGCCGCAGCGTGCCGGTGTTTGACCTGGTGGCGCAGTTCGAGGGGCTGGGCAACGGCCGTACCCTGCAGCGTGACTGCACCGAGGCCATGACCAGAGCCGGCAGCAAAACGCCGGGCTTCCGGCAGGAGCGCCCCATGCAGCAGACCTACCGCCTGTATGGCAAGCTGCGCCGGGAGATGGAGGCCCGCTGGGAGGTGCTGTGTCAGGCTGCCGCCGATGCCGCTGCCAAAGAGGGCACCCTGGAGCTGCCCCGGAGCTATACCATCCACAGCGGCGTGCCCGTGGGCAAGTGGCTCGAGCTCCAGCGGCAGGTACAGGCCGGGCAGCGCCCAGGCCGCCTGACAGCCGAGCAGGCCGCCAAGCTGGAAAAACTGGGCATCCGCTGGAACCACCGGCTGGAGGCTGCCTGGGAAAAGGGCTTTTCCTCCGCGCAGAAATACCGCACCGAGCACGGCGACCTGCTGGTGCCGGTGCGCTACCGCGATAAAAATGATTTTGCGCTGGGCGAATGGATTGTCTACAACCGCCAGCGCTATCTGGGCGGCAACCTGACCCAGAACCGCATCGAGCGGCTGGAAGCCATCGGCATGGTGTGGAGCACCTCCAACGACCTGTGGGAGCAGAACTATGCCGCCGCCACTCAGTATTATCTGGAGCACGGCGATCTGGAAGTGCCCATCAAGTACGAAACGCCCTCCGGCTTCGGTCTGGGGGTCTGGCTGGGGGCCCAGCGCGCCGCTCACAAGGCAGGCGAGCTGCCTCAGGAACAGGTGGAGCGGCTGGACGCTCTGGGCATGGACTGGACCAACCGCAACGACCGCAAGTGGATGTCCCTGTACGATGTTGCCGCCGCCTACTACCATGAGCACGGCAACCTGAACGTCCCCTCGGAGTATGTCACGCCGGACGGAGTACTGCTGGGCAAGTGGGTGGCGCGCCAGCGCTATGCCTACCTGAACCCGGACCGCTCCAGCGCCCGGGTCACCCCTGAGCGCAAGGCCCTGCTGGACAAGCTGGGCATGGTGTGGGAAAAGTACGACCCCTGGCAGGAGCGCTATGATCTGGCTCTGGCCTACAAGACAGAGCACGGCGATCTGGAGATCCCCTCTGTCTACAAGACCGCCGACGGCGTTTGGCTGGGCAGCTGGGTCAGCCGCCAGCGGCAGGCCCTGAACTCCGGCAGCAGTGCCCTGAGCAGTGAGCGCCGCAAGCTGCTGCGCACCCTGTTCAAGGGCGAGCGCCGCCCCAGTGATCCCGCTGCTGACCACGGCACCGTGCGCGAGGCCAACTGGGAGCGGAACTTCCGCAGTGCCGCCCGCTATGCCCGCAAGTACAAACATCTGCTGGTCCCCGCCAGCTATGTGGACAGCGACGGTGTCCGGCTGGGCGTGTGGGTCTCCAACCTGCGTGCAGCCCGCAAGAACCGCCCGGATTCCTATCAGGTCACGCCCGCCCACATCAAAAAGCTGAACAGCATCGGCATGGTGTGGGATGCCCGGGATGCCAAGTGGGGAACTGCCTATCAGCAGGCCAAGGCCTACTACAAGGCACACGGCAACCTCCACGCCGCCGCCAACTACAAATCCGACGAAACCGGCTTCTGCCTGGGCGACTGGCTCCGCCGGATGCGGGAGTGGGATACCACCCACGACCCCAAGCTCACCCCTGAGCGCCGCGCAATGCTGGATAAGATCGGGATGGAGTGGAGCGAATAAGAGAAAAGAGCCACCGGTTTTTGCCGGTGGCTTTTCTGATGCAGATTACAGCTGATCCAGCTCCTGCTGCAGCTGGGCCAGCGCATTGCGGATGGGCAGATGCTGGGGGCAGGCCGCCTCGCACTTGCCGCAGCGGACGCAGTGGCTGGCCTTTTCGGCATCGGGGAAGTGGGCTTCCCACTGGTACTTGATGGCCTCAGGCTGGCCGAACATCCCCAGCTTGTTCCAGATGCTGAAGTTGTCCGGGATGTCCACCCCCATGGGGCAGGGCATACAGTACCGGCAGCCGGTGCAGCCGATCTTGATGCGGCTGTGCAGGAAGGCGGCGGTCTGCTCCACCGCGGCGGTCTCTGCAGCGGTCAGCGGCTCAAAGCGGGCAAAGGTGGCCAGGTTATCCGTGAGCTGATCCTCGGCGCTCATGCCCGAGAGGATGACATGGACGTTCCGGTGGCTGCCCACCCAGCGCAGGGCCCAGGAGGCATCCGTGGCTTCGGGCCGCAGGGCCTTGAGGGGCGCTTCGGCCTCCGGGGGCAGGTTGGCCAGTGTGCCGCCCTTGATGGGTTCCATAATGATGAGGGGGATGTTCAGCTCCTCGGTCAACTGATAGCCGCGGTCACCCGAGATCTCCTCGGCACGGTCATCGGTGTCCAGATAGTTATACTGCAGCTGGCAGAAATCCCAGGGCTGGTCCCGCAGGATGTGCTCAAGGCCCGCCGCGTTGTCGTGGCAGGAG
>OJKO01000917.1_pt1 | contig 10525 bp, 10 predicted proteins | sample 1596541 | NCBI WGS metagenome assembly OJKO01 (sample SAMEA4350163, study PRJEB24818) | metagenome | biome: human; feature: gut; material: faeces | place: Denmark | collected 2013-09
GGTCACAGGGGCGCAGATGCAGATGATGCCGTCTGCACCCACGGAAAAATGCCGGGCAGAGGGCCGCTGTGCAAGTGCGGCAATGTCTGCTGGCACACCAGATGCACGGCAGTCCAGATAGATGTAATCATTGGCACAGCCCTGCATCTTGGTAAATGACAATTTCATGGAGCATTCTCCTTTACAGGCGGGACCTCTGCGGCCATGCTGATGCAGCATGGCTGAGAGGTTTGGTTCGTCACATATAATCATAAGAATCAAACGGGCTTCTGTCAAGCAAAAAAGAGGGCTTTGTGCAATTTTCATCGGTTTTTTCTGCCCGTAAAGGGCCGGAATGCAAAACAGGGCTTGACAAGATACGGCCCATGGGATATAAAAAGAGAGAGTGCTTTTGCGCGCCGGAGAGGGCGTGCAGGCAGAGAAGAAAGAATCATTGACAAAAGGAGACCGCGACGATGGATACTTTTGAAAAGATCCGTGCACTGCTGGCAGAGCAGCTGGATATTGACCCTGCTAAGATCACGATGGAGAGCGACATTATGAGTGATTTCGAGGCCGACAGCCTGGATATCGTGGACATGGTGATGACGCTGGAGGACGAGTTTGGCATTGAGGTGCCGGACGATGCCATCGAGAATCTGCGCACCGTGGGCGACGTGGTGGAATTTGTGGACAGCCACAAGGGCTGATAACAGTTTTGCAAAAAGGCCCCGCACCCGCAGCGCTGCACACGGCGGCACTGCAGCGGGGCTTTTAATATGAGCTCGTGCGGAACGGCTGGAACACAGGCGTTTGGCGCACGGCTTAGGAGGATATAACAAAATGGCAAAAGACAACAAGAAGCTTGTGCAGGCGATTACCAGCCAGGAAGAGAACTTTGCACAGTGGTACACCGACATCTGCGTCAAGGCAGAGCTGGTGGAGTACTCCAGTGTCAAGGGCTTCATCATCCTGCGCCCCTATGGTCAGGCCATCTGGGAGCTGATCCAGAAGGACATGGATGCCCGGTTCAAGGCAACCGGTCACGAGAACGTGGCCATGCCCGTGCTGATCCCCGAGAGCCTGCTGCAGAAGGAAGGCGAGCTGGTCAATGGCTTCGCGCCGGAGGTGGCGTGGGTCACGATGGGCGGCTCCGACAAGCTGGAAGAGCGCCTGGCGGTGCGTCCCACCAGCGAGACCATGTTCTGCGACCACTGGTCCCGCGTGCTGCACAGCTACCGTGAGCTGCCCATGAAGTACAACCAGTGGTGCAGCGTGGTGCGCTGGGAAAAGACCACCCGTCCCTTCCTGCGCAGCCGTGAGTTCTGGTGGCAGGAAGGCCACACCATCCACGAGACTGCCGCCGAGGCCGAGGCCGAGACCCAGCAGCAGCTGAACTGCTACGCGGATGTCTGCGAGCAGGATCTGGCCATCCCTGTTGTCAAGGGCCGCAAGACCGATAAGGAGAAGTTTGCCGGTGCCGAGGCTACCTATACCATCGAAGCCATGATGAAGGACGGCAAGGCCCTGCAGAGCGGCACCAGCCATTACTTCGGCGATAAGTTCAGCAAGGCTTACGACGTGACCTTTACCGGCCGCGACAACCAGCTGCATCACCCGTTCCAGACCAGCTGGGGCGTTTCCACCCGTCTGGTGGGTGCCATCATTATGACCCACGGCGATGACGACGGCCTGATCCTGCCCCCGGCAGTGGCCCCCATCCAGGTCGTGGTCGTGCCCATCGCCGCCCACAAGCCCGGCGTTTCCGAGAAGGCCGCCGAGCTGGCTGAGAAGATCAGCAAGTATGCCCGCGTCAAGCTGGACGACAGCGACAACGCCCCCGGCTGGAAGTTCTCCCAGTGGGAGATGAAGGGTGTGCCCCTGCGCCTGGAGATCGGCCCCAAGGATCTGGAAAAGAACCAGTGCGTGCTGGTTCGCCGCGACACCCGTGAAAAGATCTTCGTGAGCCTGGATGAGCTGGAGACCGCGATCCCGGCCCAGCTGGAGGCCCTGCGCAAGGACCTGTACGAGCGTGCCCTCGCCAACCGCGAAAAGCGCACCTGGGCAGCCACCACCATGGAGGAGGTCAAGGAGCTGGCCAAGGCCAACACCGGCTACATCAAGACCATGTGGTGCGGCGACTTGGCCTGCGAGATGAAGATGAAGGAAGAGGCTGGCCTGTCCAGCCGCTGCATGCCCTTCGAGCAGGAGCACATCAGCGATGTCTGCCCCTGCTGCGGCAAGCCCGCCAGCAAGATGGTCTACTGGGGCGTGGCCTACTAAGCCGCCCCACAGTCAGAGCCTGATCAGATGAAAAAAGCAGCTTTCCCGTCCAACGGGAGAGCTGCTTTTTTGTGTCTGCCTATTGACAATTATGTATCTACTGTATATACTGTAAATATACAGATGCAACGGAGGCGGCAGACATGAATCTCTTCATCGATAACAAGAGCGGTGCACCCATCTACGAGCAGCTCTACACCCAGATTAAGAACCAGATTTTGAGCGGGGAACTGCAGCCGGAGGAAGCTATGCCGTCCATCCGGGGGCTGGCGCGGGACCTGCGCATCAGTGTTATCACCACAAAGCGGGCCTACGATGAGCTGGAACAGGAGGGTTTTTTGTACGCCGTGCCCGCTAAGGGCTTTTTCGTGGCGGCGAAAAACACCGAGCTGCTCCGGGAAGAGAACCTGAAAAAAATCGAAGCACACCTGACGGAAGCCGTCCGGCTGGCGGCACCCTGCGGGCTGACCAAACAGGAACTGACCGAAATGTTGGAATTGCTGTGGGAGGAATGAACCATGAACGCATTAGAACTGCACGGCCTTGAAAAGCACTACCCGGATTTTGCGCTGGGGCCCATTGATCTGGAACTGCCCGGCGGCACAGTCTGCGGGCTGATCGGTGAGAACGGCGCGGGCAAGAGCACGACCATTAAGCTGATCCTGGACATGATCGACGGGGACGCTGGCACTGTGAAGCTGTTCGGGCAGGAGGGAATCACCCCGCTTGCCAAAGCCGATATCGGCGTGGTGCTGGGCGGCGAGGGCATCCCCACCTGCCTGACCGCGCCGCAGGTGGGGAAAGTGATGGCGGGCATCTATCCCAATTGGGATGCCGCCGTCTACGCCGACTGGTGCCGCCGCTTTGACCTTCCGGAGAACAAGAAGTACGGCGACTACTCCACCGGCATGAAGATGAAACAGTGCCTTGCCGTGGCACTTTCTCATCACCCCAAGCTGCTGCTGTTGGACGAAGCCACCAGCGGTCTGGACCCGGTGGTGCGGGATGCGCTCATCGATCTGCTGCTGGACTTTGTGCGGGATGAGAACCATGCAATTTTGATTTCGTCCCACATCGTCAGCGATCTGGAAAAGCTCTGCGATACCATTGCCTTTCTGCACAAGGGAAAGCTCCTGCTCTGTGAGGATAAGGACACCCTGCGGGAGGAGTACGCCCTCTGGCACGGCACTGCCGGGCAATTGGAGGAGCTGGATAAGAACGCCATCGTCAGCCGTCGGGTGACAGCCTACGGGGCCGAGGCACTGGTGAAGAGGGAACTTGTCCCGGCGGGCAGCACCCTGACACCGGTGAGCATCGAAGAATTGTTTGTGCTGATGGTGAAAGGGGAGAATGTGCGATGAAAGGTTTGCTGTTGAAGGATTGGTATCAGGTCAAAACAAATATGCGGATGATGTACCTCACGGTGCTGGCCGTGCTGGCGATCTGGATCCTGAGCACTTCCGGGGATTCGAGCTTTGCGGTGAATTATTCAGCTGTTTTTCTGGGGATGATGCCCGCCTACCTGCTTTCCTACGACCACGCCAGCGGGTGGACGGAGTACAGCTTTGCCCTGCCGCTGAGCAAGGAACTTCAGGTGGCAGAAAAATATCTCGTGGGTCTGCTTTGCACGGCGGTCTCTGCGGCGCTGAATGGAATTTTCTGCGGCATCCGGTTCTGGATGGGAAAACCGCTTCCTGCGATGCCGATCGGCCTTTTGCTGGGGGCGGGCGCAGCTTCCATCCTGCTGATAAACGGGATCATGCTGCCGCTGTACTACCGTTTTGGCGCAGAAAAGGCGCGGATGCTCTACATGCTGATGTTTGCCGGAATGGGCGCTGCCCTGGGCGGCGGGATGGTCCTGATGGATGCCGTGCCGGAACCGGGCGCGGCCATTGCCATCGTCGGTGTGCTGGCAGCGGTGCTGGCCCTGTATGCCATATCCTGGCGGGTGTCGGTGGCATGGTATGGAAAGTATAAGAAGTAAGCTCTTCTTTGTGCAATATAGCAATAATCCGGTAAAAAAACTGTAAAAGGGGTTGAAAAATCCGGCCCGGCGTAGTATGATAACGGGGCTGAAAGAAAAATCTTACACCAAGGAGGAGTTTGTTTCCATGTCCAGTGACCATACGGATCACCCCAAACAACGCTTCTCCTGCGATGCGGGCCGTGCAAACGTGTTAGCCGCATCCTGAACTGCATGCCCTTTGTACACCGCAGGAGTTGTAACCAGACCGATGCGGTGTATTTTTTATGCCCGAAAACGGGAAACGGAGGGACCAAACCATGCAGAAGAAAAATTATGTGCAGGAAATTCTGGAGATCATCCACAGCGGTCTGCCCCAGGCAGAGCTGGCTGAAAAGCTGTCCGATTACCATGAAAACGACCTGGCCGATGCCCTGACGGCCCTGACACCGGAGGAGCGCCAGAAGGTGTACACCGCACTGGGCGTGGATACGGTGGCAGAGATCTTCTCCTATCTGGACGATGCAGAGCCTTACCTGAAGGAGCTGGACCCCGAGCGGGCCGCCCGGGTCATCTCCCACATGGATTCGGACGATGCCGTAGATGCTCTGGATGACCTGGAAGAGGACGATAAGGCAAAGATCGTCCACCAGCTGGACAAGGATGCCGCCGATGATGTGAAGCTGCTGCTCTCCTATCACGAGGACGAGATCGGCAGCTGCATGACCACCAACTACATCTGCATCCGCAGGGATATGACCATCCGGCAGGCTATGAGTGAGCTGGTGAAGCAGGCAGGCGAGAACGATAACATCTCCACCCTGTATGTGGTGGATGAGAACGAGCACTTTTATGGTGCCATCGACCTGAAAGACCTCATCGTGGCCCGTGCGGAGGAGCGCCTGGAAAAGCTGATCGCCCGCTCCTACCCCTACGTCACCGACCACGAGAAGATCAGCGACTGCATCGACCGCATCGTGGACTACGCCGAGCGCTCGCTCCCTGTCCTGAACGACAGCGGGAAGCTGCTGGGCATCATCACCTCGGCGGATGTGGTCGAGCTGGTGGACGACGAGATGGGCGATGATTACGCAAAACTCGGCGGCTTGACCAGTGAGGAGGATCTGAACGAGGGTGTGTTCCAGAGTGTGAAAAAGCGCCTGCCCTGGCTGATTGCCCTGCTGTTCCTCGGGATGCTGGTGTCCTCGGTGGTGGGTGCGTTTGAATCGGTGGTGGCGGTGCTGCCCATCGTCATCTGCTTCCAGTCCATGGTGCTGGATATGGCCGGCAATGTGGGCACCCAGTCGCTGGCTGTGACCATCCGTGTGCTGGTGGACGAGAACCTGACCACTGCCAAAAAGCTCCAGCTGCTCTGGAAGGAAATGCGGGTGGGCCTGACCAACGGTGCATTGCTGGCCGTGCTGGCGCTGGGCTTCCTGGGCGGCTACATCCACTTCTTCAAGGCCTACGCCTGGGGTGAAGCCTTCCTGCTCTCGGGCTGTGTGGGCGTATCTCTGGTCGTGGCCATGGTGATCTCCAGCCTGGTGGGCACGGTCATCCCCATGCTGTTCCATAAGATCCACATCGACCCCGCCGTGGCTTCCGGCCCGCTCATCACCACCATCAATGATCTGGTAGCGGTGGTGGTCTACTATGGCCTGGCCGCCGTGGTGCTGATTGATCTGTTCCATTTGGGCTGAAATAGAGAAAGGCTGCTGCCGACAACTCCCTCAGTCACGGCTTCGCCGCGCCAGCTCCCTCTTGGAGGGAGCCTTGACGTAATGGCAATCTGTGAAAGCCTCCCTCATTGAGGGAGGTGGCATCGCGTGAGCGATGACGGAAGGAGTTTGGCAACAGCCTCTTTTTACTTATTCTGTATCCAATACCGCTGTGTCAGCGTTCCATCGGAGGAATCGAACTGCTCATCCTCCAGCACGCCGCCGTTGGCGCGGATGGTCTTTGCTGAGGCAACGTTGTAATGGTCGCAGCAGATGCGCACCTTTTCGATGCCTCGTTCTTTTGCCTTTTCCAGCGTCAGGCGAAGCATCTGGGTGGCGTAGCCGTTCTGCCGCTCCGAGGGGCGGACGCTGTACCCGATGTGCCCGCCGTAGGTCAGCAGGTAATCGTTGAGCCGGTGGCGCAGGTTGGTCATGCCAACCAGATGCTCATGCTCGTCCAGAGCAAGATACTCCGTGGCGGGCACGAGACCGGCGGGGGTTGTGGCCGGGTCTTTCAGCTTGCGGAGTTGGGCCAGCCAGGCATCGAAGTCGGCATATTTGTCCAGAGCCGAGGTGCCGTCCATCCGGGAGCCGATGGCCAGAAATTCTTCCCGGTAAGCCATTACCTGTTCCCGGTCGCCCTCATCCGGCTCCCGCAGGTGGATCTTCTGGGGTGAGGTGCGCCGGGTGGCGGTGCGGAAATCCGGAGCCTTCATCAGGCCGTGGCAGTTGCAGTAGAAGTAAAGCACACCTGCGCCCCGCAGGGAGAAGCGGGCAGAGGCATCTCCCTCGGGGTAGAGCTTGACCAGCTGCAGCTTATCGCCGGTGAGGTAGGCCAGAAACGAGATGTAATGGTTTTTCTCCATGGGGTGGTGCAGGGTGACGAAGAGCTCGTCCTCCACCCGCTCCACGGTCAGCTGATGATGCTCGTCGGCATCCTCGGCTTCGGCGATGTCCAGCGCAGGCAGGGTGATGCCGCAGCAGCTCACCACAGCCTGCCCGGTGGCGTGGAGCACATTGCCGCAGAGGGGGCAGACGTAGAGCTTGCTCCGCAGCAGGTTGGCTGCCCGGTTCCGGTTGATGATGGGTTCTCCCTGCATCAGCTCCAGCACGCTGACCCCCAGAGCCGCAGCCAGCGGCTCCAGCAGGGAGATATCGGGCAGACCCTTGGCGGTCTCCCACTTGGAAATGGTCTTGGCGCTGACAGAAAGCATTCCGGCAAGCTCTGCCTGGGTCAGGCCCTTGGCTTCCCGCAGCTGCCGGATGGTGCTGCCTGTGACGTATGTGTTCATAATGAATGAAACCTCTCAGTCTCGCGTTGCTCGACAGCGTACGGGTTGCGGCTCCCAGCATCCACTTCGCACAAAGTATTGTGCTCGTGTCTTGCTGGCCGCGGCCCCAACAACTCCTCCCTTCATCCGCCACTGGCGGCGGTCATCGTCGTTGCCTAATAGGGGAGCCCTTGGCAAGTCGGGCAAGCGTAATTGTTGAACCAGAGTATACTATACAAAAAAACTCCACGCAACCTACGCTGCGTGGAGTTCGTGCTTTCAGGAATTATTCGGCCTCGGTCTCGTCTTCCTCGTCCGGGTCCAGCTCCATGGTGAACACGGCCTTTTTCAGCTTGCCGCAGCCCTGGGCCTTCAAGCCGGATTTGTACGGCTCCCCGGCCAGATAGAGGGCAAAGCGGCCCTCGCAGAGCATTCCAGCAATGCTGGTGCCGGCGGTGCCCACGGTGGTATCAGCGGCTTCGTCAGCGGGCCGGGTGGGGCTGAACTCGCCCAGGGACACTTCAAACAGCTCGCTGCCCTCGAGGTCGGTCTCAAGGGTCAGGTGGTTGTCGTGCCGGACAAAGGGGGCCTTGTCGCTGGCCTGCGGGGTCACGGTGCTCACCATGACCACAGCCTTGTCACCATCGATGCGAGTGCGCCCGGCGGGCAGGTTGTTGATATCCCGCGCCATGATGAACTCGATGACGCTGTCCAGACTGCTGCACAGGCCCAGATAGTTGGGGAGATTGTTCAGGGTATCGTAGATCATGGATCAGTCCTCTTTCGGGTCGGTCAGAAGCTCCTTGATGCTGGGCACAACGCCGCCCAGATTTTGCAGCTCCGACGGGATGATGATCTTGGTGGCCTTGCCGTTGGCGACCTTGGCCAGTGCTTCCAGGCTGCGCAGAGCCAGCACCTTGTCGTTGGGCATGGCCTCGTTCAGCAGGCGGATGGCATCGGCGTTGGCCTTCTGCACCGCGAGAATGGCCTGCGCCTCGCCCTCAGCTTCGAGAATGCGCTGCTGTTTGACGGCATCGGCACGGAGGATGGCGGCTTCCTTTTCACCCTCGGCGGCGGTAATGGCGGCCTGCTTCTCACCGTCGGCCTTCAGGATGACGGCGCGCTTTTCGCGCTCTGCCTTCATCTGCTTCTCCATGGCTTCCTGGATCTCGCGCGGCGGGATGATGTTTTTGACCTCCACGCGGTTGACCTTGATGCCCCACTTGTCGGTGGCTTCATCGAGGATGGCCGTGATCTTGCCGTTGATGACATCACGGCTGGTCAGGGTGTGATCCAGCTCCATCTCACCGATGATGTTGCGCAGGGTGGTGGCGGAAAGGCTCTCGATGGCTGCGATGGGCTGGTTGACACCGTAGGTGTAGAGCTTGGCATCCATGACCTGGAAGAACACCACGGTGTCGATCTGCATGGTAACGTTATCGCGGGTGATCACAGGCTGGGGAGGAAAGTCCGCGACCTGCTCCTTCAGGCTGACCTTTTTGGCAATCCGCTCAATGAACGGGATCTTGACATGCAGGCCGGCCGACCAGGTGTCGGAGTAGCTGCCCAGACGCTCCACAACGTACACCATGGACTGAGGCACGATGACGATGTTGGTGACGACGATGAGCAGGATGACAAAGATGAGCGCGAGGATCACGAACAGCATGATAGGCATAGAGACGCTCCTTTTTTCAGTGGTTGATGGATTCGGTCAGGATGGGTTCCACGATGAGCAGGGTACTGTGGATCTCAGTGACCCGGCAGGCCTGCCCGGGGGTCAGGGTATCGCCGGGGGTGGCGCAGCGGGCGCTCCAGTCCACGCCATCCAGCCGCACCCGGCCTGTCTGCTGGGCAGAAACGGGGGTCAGCACCCGGGCCTCCCGGCCAAGGGCGCGGTCACCGTTGGTGGGGGTGGGCTGCTTGTGCAGCCGTTTGGCCAGCGGCTTGAATGCCAGCAGGCAGACCGCGCTGACCACAATGAACACCACCGCCTGCACCCGGAACGAGTGGGTGAACAGGCAGCAGAGCAGGGCTGCCGCGCTGCCTGCCGCAAACCAGACGGATACCATGCTGAAGGTCATGCCCTCCAGCGCCAGGAAACCGACGGCGGCAAGGAGCCAGAAAATGGGGTCAATGGACATCGAACATCCCTCCTTCTTCGTTTATTATATAATAAAGACGTGGAAATGACAATATGTTGTTATTTAAGGGCGAGTGCTGCTTTGTCCAACCTCTCAGTCGCAGGCTTCGCCGCGACAGCTCCCCTAGTAGGGGAGCTGTCATCGAGCGTCAGCGAAGATGACGGAGAGGTTTAATCCGTCTCCTTATACATAATCATAGTAGCTGTGGTTCGGGTTATGCCCCACCTCTTCCACCACGATGGTGAAGCCCATGGGATTCACCTCAGTGCTCTTGCCGCTGGCAAGGGTCTCCACGATGATATGCTCGGTGCGGTTGACGATGATCTCCGCAGTCTCCACCTTGCCCACCCGCTGGTAGTGCAGGATGCCGTCCTCGGCACGCAGGACCCGCAGCTGGCCGGTGCGGAAGGCCTCGCAGGTGTGGCGGAGCTGTGCCAGCTGTGCCAGCACGGGACGCAGGCGCTGCTCGTGGGCATCCCACCGGAAGAAAGCCCGGTTGAAGGGGTCCCGGTAGCCCTGCATGGCGATCTCGTCGCCGTAGTACAGACAGGGCACACCCGGCAGGGTGTAGATGATGGCGTAGGCCATCCGCAGGCGAAGCAGGCCCTCCTCGTAGGCATCGCCGGTCACACAGCGGCCGCTCTGCCACGCGCGGCCCCGGCCATTGGCGGGCTCGTCAGCGATCACGGTCAGGGCACGCTCGGTGTCGTGGGTGGAGAGGAAGTTCAGGGCGGTATCTATGGCCGGGGCAGGGTAGTGCTCGCAGATGGTCAGGATCTCCGTCATAGCCTGCTCGGCGGGCTTGCCCTTGACGAAATCCAGCACGGCGTTCTTGAAGGGGTAGTTCATCACGCTGTCCAGGCCCTTGCCCAGCAGGTAGGTGCGGCGCTTGTTGAAGCCGAACTTGGTGGTGGCATCCTCCCACACCTCGCCCAGCAGGAACTTTTCGGGGCTGACCCGCTTGACGGCGGCGCGCACCTTCTCAATGAATTCGTCGGGCAGCTCATCGGCTACATCCAGCCGGAAGCCTGCCGCGCCACGCCGCAGCCAGGTGTCGATAACACCGCCCGGGCCGGTGATGAACTCCACATAGGAGGGCGTCTCCTCGTCGACCTCGGGCAGGGTCTCAAAGCCCCACCAGCTGCGGTAGCCGTCCTTGTACTGGGG
>OJKO01000923.1_pt1 | contig 10476 bp, 5 predicted proteins | sample 1596541 | NCBI WGS metagenome assembly OJKO01 (sample SAMEA4350163, study PRJEB24818) | metagenome | biome: human; feature: gut; material: faeces | place: Denmark | collected 2013-09
CAGCCTGAGCGGTACGCTTGCCGTTACGGGTCTGCAGCATGTACAGGTGGCCGTCCTCAATGGTGAACTCCATATCCTGCATATCGCGGAAGTAGTTCTCCAGACGGGTTGCGATCTCAACGAACTGATCGTACACCTCAGGCATCTGATCCTTCAGGTGGCTGATGGGAGAAGGAGTGCGCACGCCTGCCACAACGTCCTCGCCCTGTGCATTGATCAGGTACTCGCCCATCAGCTTCTTTGCGCCGGTGGCGGGGTCACGGGTGAATGCAACGCCGGTGCCGGAACGATCACCGGAGTTGCCGAATGCCATCTGCTGCACGTTGACAGCGGTGCCCCACTCGTAGGGGATCTCGTTCATCTTGCGGTAAACGTTTGCACGGGGGTTGTCCCAGCTGCGGAACACAGCCTTGACAGCCTCGATCAGCTGATCGCGGGGATCCTGGGGGAACGGCTTGCCCTCGTTCTCCTCGTAGATCTTCTTGAAGACGCCGACCAGTTCCTTCAGGTCGTCAGCCGTCAGGTCAACGTCGTTCTTAACGCCCTTGGCCTCTTTCATCTTGTCGATCTCGACCTCGAACAGGCTCTTCGGGACCATCATAACAACGTCTGCAAACATCTGCACGAAACGGCGGTAGCAGTCGTATGCGAAGCGGGCGTTGCCGGTCTTCTTGGCCAGACCTTCCACAGCCTCATCGTTCAGGCCCAGGTTCAGGATGGTATCCATCATGCCGGGCATGGACTGACGGGCACCGGAACGGACAGAGACCAGCAGGGGGTTGGTGTTGTCGCCAAACTTCTTGCCGGTGATCTCTTCCAGACCCTTGAGATGCTCAAAGATGTCAGCAGTGATGGCGTCATTGATCTGACGGCCGTCTGCGTAGTACTGGGTGCAGGCCTCGGTGGTGATGGTGAAGCCCTGGGGAACCGGCATACCGGCAGCAGTCATCTCTGCCAGACCGGCACCCTTGCCGCCCAGAGTATTCTTCATGGTGACCTTGTCGCCGCCGAAGGCATCGTTGCCCTCGCTGAAGTAGTACAGATACTTTTTGCTCATGCGTGTTTACCTCCCATTTGGTGACCTCCGGTGCCACGCCCGGCGGTCTCATCGCACTTTTTTCTCAAAGCTGATGAACATTGTCTTGTGAATGCTAAACTATTATACCAGAAAATTCCCACGTTGCCACCGGGCAAAACACCGAATTTGTTTGATAAATTTTGTGCAATTCCCTTGAAATTTACCCAATTTTCCGCTATTATAAAATGGGAGAAAGTTCGAGAGGTTTTTTGTTTTACAGAGCCATTTTTCCGCATCTGGGATACATGCTGTTATCCATTGAAATTTCCGGTGGAATTCCACCTGCGGAACGGGCCGGAATTTCTCCCTCATGGATACAACAAAATACCACACCTTCCCAAGGAGGGACACTATTTATGGAAACCATTTCCAACGAAGCTCTGGCCGCAGCAAGCGCCAAACTGGACGCTGCCGAAAGTCGGCGCGAGAACATCCTGCTTTTTCACATCGCCAACGGCGTGAACATTGAGAGCCGCACCGTCCAGATCGACGAAGGCGTTGTCATCGCCCCGGGAGCCACCATTCTGGCAGGCACCATCCTGCGCGGCAAGACGGTCATCGGCGCAGGCTGCGTCATCGGCCCCAATACCCTGATCGAGGACAGCACCGTGGACGAGGGCACCACCGTCAACGCCAGCCAGGTCTACGGCAGCCATCTGGGCCCCCACAACAACATCGGCCCCTTCACCCATGTGCGGGTGAACACCGTCACCGACTACGGCGTGCATCTGGGTGCCTATGTGGAGACCAAGAACTCCAACTTTGCCCGCGGCAACACCGTGAGCCACCTGACCTACATCGGCGACAGTGACGTGGGCAAGTACTGCAACTTCGGCTGCGGCACCGTCACCTGCAACTACGACGGCAAGGATAAGTTCCGCACCCAGATCGGCGATTACTGCTTCATTGGCTGCAACACCAACCTTGTAGCCCCGGTCAAGGTAGGCGACGGTGCTTACACCGCCGCAGGCAGCACCATCACCAAGGATGTGCCCGCCCAGGCGCTGGGCATCGCCCGCGACCGCCAGACCAACCTTGAGGGCTGGGCCGCCCCCAAGATGGAGGCCTATATCGCCAAAAAGCAGAAGCTGGAGAAGGAGCAGAACAAGTAACTCTCCCGCTGTTTTATAAGGTATTATACAAAAAGCACCGCCCTGTATCTGTACCGATATAGGGCGGCTTTGTGTTTTTCCCGCAAAACAGATTTCTTTTTCTTCGCGCGTATGTTATACTAAAGAACTGTACCACACATTATTTTAAGCAAAAAGAAAAGGCAAAACAACAACTATGAATGCAAACGACATCTGGCTGATCGCGGGCCTTGGCAACCCGGAAGCAAAATACGATGGCACCCGCCACAACGCGGGCTTTGCCGCGCTGGACTCTCTGGCGGGCAAATGGGGCATCAGCGTCAGCAAAACCAAGTTTCAGGGCCTGTGGGGCCAGGGCGAGGTGGACGGCCACAAGGTGGTGCTGCTGAAACCCCTGACCTACATGAACCTTTCCGGCGATTCCATCGCCCCGCTGGCAGGCTTTTTCAAGATCCCCGCCGACCACGTCATCGTCCTGTGCGACGATATCACCCAGGCCCCCGGCAAGCTGCGCATCCGGCCCTCCGGCTCGGCAGGCGGGCACAACGGCCTGAAGAGCATCATTGCCCGGCTGGGCGGGGAGAACTTCCCCCGCATCCGCATCGGCGTGGGTGCCAAGCCCCGCCCGGACTATGACCTTGCCGACTGGGTGCTGGGCAAGTTCCCGCCGGAGGATGCCAAGGCCATGGCCGACCGCTACCCCGACCTGGAGGCAGCGGCCAAGTTCATCATGGACGGTAAGCTGGGGCTGGCACAGAGCAAGTATAATGGGTGAGGGAGAACCCCCCAGTCGCCTGCGGCGACAGCCCCCGCTAATAGGGGGGCCCTTGGCATTGCGTAAAGTTTTACGGTTTTGCCAAGGCCGCCCCTAGTAGGGGCGGTGGCATTGCGAAGCAATGACGGTGGGGTTTAGCTTTCCAAAAGTGTTTGCTTCGAGAGGAGGTCTACGATGTACGAAGCGCTGCTGAAAAGCACACCGGAATATCAGAAGATCGCGGAGAGCCTGCGCACCCCGGGCCCGGCGGCGCTGTTCGGCCTGCCGCCTGCGGGCCGTGCCCTGCTGTACGCCGCTTTGCAGAAGGATCTGGGACGGCTGGTCTGCATCGTGACCCCCGGCGAGGCCGAGGCCACTCACTTTGCAGACGACCTCAAGGCGCTGGGCCTGACCGCGGCGGTGTTCCCGCCCCGGGACTTCATGCTGCGGCCAGTGGAGGGCGCGGGCCGCGAATACGAGTACCGCCGCCTGTCGGTACTGGGCGCGCTGGCGGGCGGGCGGCTGAACGCCGTCTGCGTGCCCGCCGAGGCGCTGCTGCAATACACGGTGCCCCGGGATGAGTTCCTGCGGAACACTCTCACCCTCAAGCCCGGCATGGTCTACAACCGGGAAGCGTTGGTGGCGCGGCTCTTTGCCGCCGGGTACGTCCGGCGCAGTCAGGTGGACGGCCCGGGCCAGTTCAGTGTACGCGGCGATATCGTGGACATCTACGCGCCGGACATGCACCAGCCCGCCCGTGTGGAATACTGGGACGATGAGATTGATTCGCTGGCCTCCTTCGACCTGCTGACCCAGCGCCGGGACGGCAGTCTGGAAAAGATCTACCTCTCCCCCGCCCGCGAGGTGCTGTTCGGCAGCACCACCGAGACGGCCGAGGCCCTGCGCGAAGCCATCAAAAAGGCGCGGGGCAAAAAGCGTACCGCCATGGAAAAGGCCACAGAGGCCGACCTTGCTCAGCTGGATTCCGGCCTGATGCCCGAAGCCATGGACAAGTATTACGGCATCCGCTACCCGCAGCCCGCCACCCTGCTGGACCATCTGGACAGCCCCATCTTCGTGCTGGACGAGGTGGGCGGCATCCGGGATGCCCAGAAGGCCACCGAGTACCGCCGGGGCGAGGAGCTGACCGGCCTGCTGGAGGAGGGTGTGCTCTGCCCCGGGCTGGACGTGCTCTACCAGACTATGGACGACCTTGCCATTGCGGCCCAGAAACAGAGCACCCTGCTGTGTGAGAACTTCCTGCGGGGGATGAACGAGTTCAAGCTGAAGGACCTCATCAACGTGGAGGCCTTTGCGGCCCCCAACTGGAGCGGCGACCTGGCCTCCCTGCGGGAGGATCTTGACCCGCTGATCGCCCAGGGCTATGCCGTTACCCTCTTCTCCGGCACCCCCAAGGGTGCCGCCGCCCTGACCCGGGACCTGACGGACAAGGGCTACTCCGTGAGCATGAGCCGGGACGTGCGCCCGGCCAAGGGCATCGTGCAGGTGCTGCCCGGCCACCTGACCGCAGGCTGTACCTTCCCCTTTGCCCACGCGGCGGTCATCTCCTCCCGGCGGCACGGACTGGATGAAGAAGCCGCCGCCGAGAACAAAAAGCGCAAAAAGAACAAAAACGCCCTGTCCAGCCTTTCGGACATCAAGCCTGGGGACTATGTGGTGCACCAGAGCCACGGCATCGGCATGTACGCGGGCATCCAGCGTCTGGAAGTGCAGGGTGCCATCAAGGATTACCTGAAGATCCAGTATTCCGGCTCCGATGTGCTCTATGTGCCCGTCACCCAGCTGGACCTGCTCAGCCGCTACACCGCCCCCGGCGACGAGGAAAAGGTGAAGCTGGCCAAGCTGGGCGGCACCGAATGGCAGCGCACCCGCGCCAAGGTGAAAAAAGCCACCGAGGAGATGGCACAGGAGCTCATTGAGCTGTACGCCCGGCGCAGGCAGGCCCAGGGATACGCCTTCCCGCCCGACGGCGACTGGCAGAATGATTTTGAGACCCGCTTTGAGTACGACGAGACCGACGACCAGCTCCACGCCACCGCCGAGATCAAGCAGGACATGGAAAAGCCCTACCCGATGGACCGCCTGCTCTGCGGCGACGTGGGCGTGGGCAAGACCGAAGTTGCCCTGCGCGCGGCCTTCAAGTGCGTGATGGGCGGCAAGCAGTGCGCCCTTCTGGCCCCCACCACCCTGCTGGCCTGGCAGCACTACAACACCCTGCTCTCCCGGATGGAGGCCTTCCCGGTGAAGATCGGGATGCTCTCCCGCTTCCGCACCGCGAAACAGCAAAAGGAGACCCTGCGGGGCCTGCAGTCCGGCAGCGTGGACATCGTGGTGGGCACCCACCGCCTGCTCTCCAAGGATGTGCGCTTCCACGACCTGGGCCTTGTCATCATCGATGAGGAGCAGCGGTTCGGCGTGAAGCACAAGGAGAAGCTGAAGGAAAACTTCATCGGCGTGGATATGCTGACCCTCTCGGCCACGCCCATCCCCCGCACCCTGAACATGGCCATGAGCGGCATCCGCGACCTGTCCACCATCGAGCAGCCGCCCATTGAGCGCCAGCCCGTGGAGACCTTTGTGCTGGAGTACAACGATGTCATCCTTGCCGAAGCCATGAAGAAGGAGCTGGCCCGGGGCGGTCAGGTGTACTACCTGCACAACCGGGTGGACAACATCGAGTCCACCGCCGCCCATGTCAGCCAGCTGGTTCCCGGTGCCCGGGTGGGCATTGCCCACGGCAAGATGACCGAGGAGGAGCTGAACCCGGTCTGGCAGCATCTGCTCAACGGCGAGATCGACATTCTGGTCTGCACCACCCTGATCGAAACGGGCATCGATGTGCGCAACTGCAACACCCTTATCATTGAGGATGCCGACCGGATGGGCCTTGCCCAGCTGTACCAGATCCGGGGCCGGGTGGGCCGCTCCGGCCGCAAGGCCTATGCCTACTTCACCTTCCGGCGGGACAAGACCCTGACCGACATCGCCCAGAAGCGGCTTTCCGCCATCCGGGAGTTCACGGCCTTCGGCTCCGGCTTCCGCATCGCCATGCGCGATCTCCAGATCCGCGGTGCGGGCAGTCTGCTGGGCCACAGCCAGCACGGCCACATGGAGGCCGTGGGCTACGACCTCTATGTGAAGATGCTGGGGCAGGCCATCGCCCGGGCCAAGGGCGAGCCGGTGCAGCGCGACAAGAGCGAGTGCCTGATCGACCTGCGGGTGGATGCCTACATCCCCGAAACGTACATTGCCGACGGGCCGGGCCGCATTGAAGCCTACAAGCGGATTGCAGCCATCCAGACCCCCGAGGATGCCGCCGATGTGCTGGACGAGCTCATCGACCGCTACGGCGACCCGCCGCCCTCGGTCAGCGATCTGGTCAATGTCTCGCTGGCGCGGGTGCAGGCCACCGCCGTGGGCGTGTACGAGGTGACCCAGAAGAAGGACACCCTGGTGCTGCAGGTGGAGCAGCTGGACCTCCGGATGATCCAGGGCCTGCTGGTGGCCTTCAACGGCCGCGTTGTCACCGGGGCCGGCGCAAAGCCCTACCTCTCCGTCACCCTGCAAAAAGAGGAAAAGCCGCTGGAGCTGCTGCAGAGCATCCTCCGGGCGATGCAGGATATTTTGAAAGATTAACGGCCTCACCCTCTCAGTCAAAGCCAATAGGCTTTGCCAGCTCCCCCAAAGGGGGAGCCTCTGGCGGCTCCCCAAGACCTTGCGGGGAATTGCCAAAGCCTCTCCCCTTGGGAGAGGTGGCAGCGCGCTTGCGCTGACGGAGAGGGCGGGCGATCCGAACGACAGGAGCATAACTATGAAAAAGAAACTGATCGCACTTCTTGCCGCCGTGGCAATGGTATTTTCCCTTGCCGCCTGCGGTTCCACCCCGGATTCGGTGGGCACCATCGGCACGGTGGACATCACCTCGGGCCTGTATCTGCTGGCCCAGTACGACGCTTACCAGAAGGCCGCTGATCTGGCCACCTCGGAGCAGGATGCCACCGATGTGAAGGCCTTCCTGAAGCAGACCATCACCGTGGATGCCGACAGCGGCGAGACCGCCACTGTCAGCGACTATGTGAGCCAGAAAACCATGGAGAACCTTGAGACCTACGCCGCCATCGAGACCCGCTTTGAGGAGCTGGGCGGCCAGCTGACCGCAGAAGAGGAAGCACAGGCCGACAGCTACGCCTCCCAGCTGATGGAGCAGTACGGCGACACCTACAAGGCCAACGGCATCGGCCTGAACACCGTCCAGCGGTTTGAGCGCATCCTCATCAAGAGCAGCGACCTGCTGGAGCTGGTCTACGGCGTGAACGGCGAGACCCCGGTGTCGGATGCCGACCTGACCAGCCATCTGGAAAACAACATGTACGAGCTGGCCTATTACACCATCCCGCTCTACAACACCAGCACCTATGCCTCTGCCGATGAGGACCAGACCAGCGAGATGTTGGATTTGGTACAGGATGCCGTGGATCAGACCAATGCCTACGCTGCTTCCTTGACCGGCCTGAGCGATTCCGATTTCAGCAGCGCCCTGCTGGGCTACTTCTCCAGCGTGGTCACCTCCGCCCTGCCGGAGGTCTACGCCGTGCTGGGCTTCACCTATTCCTCCGATTCCAATGCACCTTCTCTGGAGCTCATCGGGGACAGCACCGTGACCTCTGCCTTTACCGCAGAGGGTGCCGCCGACACCATCCGGGGCCTGTCCATCGGGCAGGCAGCGGCTGTGAAGTACAACAGCTACGCCCTGATGGCCGCCCTGCGGCTCGACCCGCTGAGCCTGAAGGCGCTGGACGACCTGCGCGGACAGGTGCTCAACGATATGAAGGGGGAGGAGCTCTCCGAGGCGCTGACCGCCTACGGTGCTTCTCTGGAGCACAACCTGAGCAGCTCCGCCATGAACAGGATGCCCGCTTCCAAGATCGTGAACAGCAGCACCAACTAAGTTTTTATTTATATGCAAAAAGGCTGTTGCCCAAACTCCTTCCGTCATCGCTGACGCGATGCCACCTCCCTCTGAGGGGGAGACTTTCACAGTTCACCGTTACGCCAAGGCTCCCTCCGAGAGGGAGCTGGCACGGCGAAGCCGTGACTGAGGGAGTTACAGGGTAACAGCCTTCTTTTTTATTCTACGATCTTCTCAAACGCCGCTTCCAGCGTCTGGTTCACGGCACGCACAGCGGCGGGGTCGGGCTTGATGGCGGCGCGGTCGTAGGTAAACAGGCCGTTCACCTCGTCCTCCACATCGCTCACCTGGGTGTACACCAGGGCCGAGAGCCCCTTTTTCAGCTGGGGGAGCACCGTTTCCAATTGCAGCTTTTTCCAGCGGGCGGTCAGCTCGGCCCGGCTCTTTGCCGTGCCGTAGCCGTACGCCCTGCGGGGCGGCTCATGGCCGGGCATGGGCCAGGCAATGCCGCCGTATTCGCTCAGGGCCACCACCCGGCTCCGGGGCCTGACCCGGAGCGGGTAGAAATAGTTGTGCAGGGAATCCACATCTCCCCCGCCCTGATCGTACCAGCCGCTGGCCTCGTCCACAAGGCGGGTATCGTCCAGCCTGCGGACGGCCTCCACGGCCCCGGCGGCATCGAACTGCCCCCACCCCTCATTGAAGGGCACCCAGCAGCCCACGCAGGGGTGGCACTGCAGGGCCTTTACTGTGGCTTCCAGCTCCCGGGCATATTCTTCCCTGCCTGCTTCCGTTTCGCGGCCCAGCAGGCCCCAGAGGGGCCTTGCGTCGGGCAGGCGGCGGAGCAGCGGCTGGAATACGTTGGTCAGGTAGGTCACGAACCAGAGCTTGTAGGGCCCGCCGCCGTTTACCATGTCCTGCCAGACGATGAGGCCCAGCTTATCGCAGTGGTAATACCAGCGCTGCGGCTCGATCTTGGCGTGCTTGCGCAGGAGGTTGAAGCCCAGCTCTTTTATGGTCTGCAGTTCCCGCACCACTGCCCCATCGCTGGGCGGGGTGTACAGGCCCTCGGGCCAGTAGCCCTGATCCAGCAGGCCGTTGAGCAGGATGGGCTTGCCGTTCAGGCAGAAGCGCATAATCCCGTGGGCATCCGGCGCACAGCTCCACTTGCGCAGGGCAAAGTAGCTGTGCACGGTGTCGCGCTGCTCCTCCTCTCCCTGTGTGGTGCCCACGGTCAGGTCGTACAAAAACGGGCTGTCCGGGCTCCACGGGAAGAAATGCTCCTCCGGAATGTGCAGGGTCACCGCACCGTCCCGGTCGACCTCGTCGCTGCCCCAGTCCTCGGCAATGGTCACGCCCCCGGCCCGCACCACGGCCCACAGGTTCGCCGCCCCGCCGGGCAGGGAAGTATGGGCTTTCACGGTCACGGTGCGGGCATCATAGTCCGGGGTGACGGTCAGCTCCGTGATGTAGTTTTCCGGCACACGCTCCAGCCAGACAGTCTGCCAGATGCCGCTCTGGGCCGGGTAGAACATCCCGCCGGGCCGGAGGGTCTGCTTGCCCCGGGCCTGCACGCCGGTGCCGGTGGGGTCCTGCACGGCTACCCAGAGCCGGTCATGGCCGGCAGGGTTCAGCGCATCGGTGATATCCAGCGCAAAGGGCCAGTAGCCGCCCCGGTGGCCCCCCACCAGATGGCCGTTGACCTGCACGGCGCAGGCATAGTCCACGGCCCCGAAGTGGAGCAGCACCCGCCCGCCGGTGCCCGCCGGGGGCACAAAGCTCCGGTGGTAGTGGAGCCACGCCCCGGGCTGCAGGGTGCGCCCCACGCCGGAGGCTTTCGTCTCCGGGGAGTAGGGCACCAGAATGTCGCCGTCCCACTTTGCGGGCAGCCCGGCAAAGCCGGTGATGGCGTACTGCCACAGGCCGTTCAGGTTCTCGTAGCTGTCCCGCCGCAGGGCCGGGCGGGGATATTCGGGCAGAGGATGATGCTGCATACTGTCACCGCCTTTTCTGCTCCCATTGTAGCACAGGCCAACCGCCTTGTATAGGCGCAAAAAGCCCCCGCCGCCGGGGTTCCGGGGCAGGGGCCGTGATGCAGCGCTTATGCCAGTTTTGCTTCCAGCCGGGTGCGGATGGCCTGGATGAATTCCTCGCTGTTCACCTGGGTGGGGGTGATGCCCTCCGCCAGGCCGCAGAGGTCTTTGGTCATAATGCCGTCATTGAGGGTCTGCAGGCTGGCGGCCTCCAGCGCCTCGCCAAACCGGACCAGCGCGGGCAGGCTGTCCAGCTCGCCGCGCTTTTTCAGGGCACCGCTCCAGGCAAAGATGGTGGCCATGGGGTTGGTGGAGGTGGCCTCGCCCTTGAGGTACTTGTAGTAGTGGCGGGTCACGGTGCCGTGGGCGGCCTCGTACTCATAGTTGCCGTCCGGGCTGACCAGAACGCTGGTCATCATGGCCAGCGAGCCAAAGGCGGTGGAGACCATATCGCTCATCACGTCGCCGTCGTAGTTCTTGCAGGCCCCGACCAAGCCGCCCTCGCTGCCGGTGACCCCTGTCTCTTATACCCCTCTGACGCTGCCGACGAACCACCCCGTGGAGATCTCGGTGGTCGCCGTTTTACTTTA
>OJKO01000928.1_pt1 | contig 10401 bp, 7 predicted proteins | sample 1596541 | NCBI WGS metagenome assembly OJKO01 (sample SAMEA4350163, study PRJEB24818) | metagenome | biome: human; feature: gut; material: faeces | place: Denmark | collected 2013-09
CTATGCTTCCATGTAGAGATACAGAAAACAATCGCTAATGTGCTAAATGTAGTGCTTGATTGTAGAGTTCACTGCTCCAACAGAAAGACAGGAATCCAAAGTTTGAAAATAATGTACGATTGCTGCAAAATGTTGTCAGTTCAGAACCCTCACTGCTTGCGGTGAGGAGTAGTCAGATGTGGGTCATTGTGATGGGATTACAATTATTATTCTAATTTTTAAAACTTGGTGCTTCATTGCACCTTTTTTTGTTTCTTTAAAAAGAAGAATATTATTGTAAATTGATATTATTCTGAACAAACTTCCGAAAGAATTCGACATAGTTCCGAATAATAGGGCATACTAATAGTAGTAAGATTGGTGGTGTTCACATGAAGACTTGTAAAGAAATGGCTTTAATTTGGGATATTAGTGTTCGTGCGGTTTCGAGTTTATGTAAATCTGGGCGAATTCCTGGTGCTGTTAAGAATGGGAAAAATTGGGAGATTCCAGATAATGCTCAAAAGCCAGTAGATGGTAGGATTTCAAGTGGTGAATATAGTAAAAGAGAGATGACCACAGCTAGAAAGCCTTTGCCTATTGGTATTTCGGACTATGTGCGTGCTCAATCGGATTATTATTATGTGGATAAAACCATGTTGATTAAGGAATTTTTAGATCAAAAGCCATTGGTTTCATTATTCACTAGACCAAGAAGATTTGGCAAAACATTGAATATGGATATGCTTAGAGTGTATTTTGAAAAGACGGATGAGGATACGTCTAAATATTTTAAAGATAAGGATATTTGGAAGTGTGGGGAAGTCTATCGAATGCATCAAGGTAAATATCCTGTGATTTTCCTAACTTTTAAAGATGTAAAGTTTGATTCTTGGCAGGCCACTGTAGAGAAAATTAAATTGCTTCTTCAAGAAGAATATGGAAGGCATCAGGAATTGTTGAGTAGTGATAGGATATCGGATTATGAGAAGGAATTTTTTAATAAAGTATTAAGTGCAACGGAAAATGAAGTGGAATTGTCTTCATCACTTGAAAAGTTATCTAAAATGCTTGCGACGCATTATGGTAAAGCTCCAATCATTATTATTGATGAGTATGACACTCCCATTCAGGAAGGCTATTCTAAGGATTTCTATGATGAAATCATTAGTTTTATGAGAAACTTCTTTTCAGGTGCTTTTAAAGATAATAAAAATCTTTCTTATGGTATTTTAGCAGGATGTGTTTTTAGTGAATTAAATAATTTAACTGTGAATTCAGTGATGGATGAAGCGTATGATCGTTATTTTGGATTTACAAATGAAGAAGTAAGTGAAATGCTAGATTATTATGGAGTTACTGAAAAAGAGAGTGAACTTCAAGAGTGGTATGATGGATATTTGTTTGGAAATGAAGAAATATATAATCCGTGGTCTGTGATCAATTATATTTCGAAGGGGTGTGTTCCACAGGCATATTGGGTAAATACAGGAAAGAATGAGATTTTGGAAGATGTTTTAAAAGTGGCGGATGAGGATGTAACGGAAAAGCTTTATTCTTTGATTCTTGGAGATAAAGTTTTGGCAAGAATTGATCAAAATGTTGTTTATCGTTCACTCACAGATGATCCAGCTAATATCTATAGTTTATTATTGGTGGCTGGGTATTTGAAAACCACTACGAAAGAATTGCAGGCAGACGGTTCTTATTTATGTCAGGTATCTATACCTAATAAAGAGATAGCTTCCGTTGATAAAAGTGAGGTTTTGGCACATTTGATGCAGATTGGTGCAGTTTCAAGAACGACTGCAGATAAGATTGCGGAAAGTTTGTTCTTGAATGATTATGCAAAGTTGGAAAAAGCCATTGCAGAATATATGGATAAAGCAATTAGCTTCTATGATACGGCTAGTGAATCTTTCTATCATGGTTTGGTTTTAGAATTGATTGCGATGATGGAAAGTCAATATAAAATCAAATCAAATAGAGAGTCTGGTAAGGGAAGATTTGACATTTGTCTAATGCCTAGAGATGATAATCATCCTGGAATGATTATGGAACTAAAGTGGAAGAAAAATCTAGATGATAATGAATTAGCTCTATTGGCAGATGAAGCTATTAGTCAGATTGATAGTATGGAATATGATTCTGAGATGAAGAGTGAGGGAATCGAAAAGATATTGAAGTTTGGGATTGCCTTTTCTGGAAAGAGAGTTTGTATTAAAACTGTTTAGAATAATAGTTTTGTATGAAATAATCTTAAAGCTTTGTGATTTATATTTGATAGTGTAATAAAATACACTATCAAATATAAAAGACACCAGATTATCGATTTCAGACGACTAAACTAATGACAATACATTGGTGATTCGAAAATCCCAGTGAGACGAATTATTCGTTTTCTAGTATATAATTAAAGTAAAAGCAGGTTGTGGGATGTTGGAGGAATATTGAAAATGAGAATTCATTCGTATTTAGAAATGTATTTGAAACATGCACAAACAATGTTGGGGGATGCCTTTGATTATGCCATCAATACTTGTCATATACATGGTGATGATTTTGTGAAGATGTTTATTGTAAGTTCTATGAGTAAACGTATTGAAAATGGAGAGCCTGCCTGTGTGGCGGGTAAAAGTGGTATCGAGCTTGTACATGAAATTGTGTTTGTAACCATGCAAAAAGAGTTGGATGTTGAACCTGAAGTAAATTATAGTCGTTCATGTGAGTATTGGATTGGATGGGCTGTTGCCTATTATCAGTGGTATTCAGACAGAAGTTTTAAAGAGATATTTCGTGTTTTAAGTTTTGAAGATTTAAAAAGAATGTATTATACACTTCATGAGGCGGATATTTCTAAGTTTGTAGATATTGTGGATTCGAAAATGAAAGAGTATTATGTGGAAACAAACTTAAAGCGTATTCGAACTACTTATGGTTATACGCAACAAGAATTATCCGATCTTTCTGGTGTAAGTCTTCGTTCAATACAATTATATGAACAAAGAAATAAGGACATTAATAAGGCGAGTGTAGATAAGTTGTATCGTATTTCTAAAGTGTTTGGCTGTAAGATAGAGGATTTGATTGAAAAATGATATTTAGGGGTAGAATGAGATGATTCATTCTACTCTTTTCTTTTTGATTTGAAATAAAAACAACAAATTTATTGGAATTAATAATGTTTTCACATTGGACCTTTATAATTGAAACTGGCTACTGGATGTAGTAACGGTGAACCCTCTGAATGAAAAGGATGATATCTTGAGTTCTCGATGATTCCGATTTTGCAGGAGGACGTGTTGTATGTATATTTATCTGTACATTGATGTTGCCATGTGTTTAATGGCCATAGTAGAAATACTTAGAATTACATTATTGATTATAGAAAAATGTAAAAGACACTAGTTCACCCTCAGCAATGGATTACTAGTGTCTTTACATTAGAATAATTCAGAGTGACCACTATATCCAGTAGTCTTTCTGTATCTGTATTATACCGATAAAGGAATGTTTATGCAAATCTATTGGATAATAGTGTAGTGGAATACACTACTATGGAAAAGTGAAAGACACTCGTTCATGTGAATGAGTGTCTTTAAGGAATTACTTTAATCCAAACAGTGTTTCAATACAAGAATCATCCATTACGCGATCTGTTGGTGGCATATTGGCATGTTCTAGTAGGGAGTCTACGTGGTCTTTAATGGTTACGTCTACAAGTTTATTGACATCGATTCCTCTGAGTTCAAAGAATAGGAATGGGTTTTCGTCGAGTTTGGTTCCAATTCCGTAGAGTACGGCGGCAACGTGTTTGCACATTAAGGCCCAGTCGGGGCAGCTGCAGTTGAAACTGATTTCTCTTTGACTTGGGAAAAGTCCATTTTCGGATAGAAATATTTCTTTTAAACTTTCTGGGAATTGTCCACTTACGAGTTCTTGTAAGTTTTGGATTTGTGAACTACATTTTTCAATGATGTTGTCACAAACTTCTTCTTTTAGTGGGCTGATATTGATTTCTACTTTGTAAGGTGTTTTTCTTGTACCTTGTACACGTGCTTTTACTTTGCCCTTTACAATTTGTAAGTCCACTACAGCACCAGAGCGAACATATCTTTTTCCGCGTTCGATGCGACTGGCATAATCAGCATATTGTTCAATATTTTTACACCAGGCCATGCCCCACCAGCTTTTTGCGATTTGTCTTCCTTCCACAATAATGGGATGCATTTCTTTTCCTTTATTTTTTGCGTTATTCACACTTGCCTGTGCTTTTCTTTGCAGTTCTTCTACGCTCATTTGTGAATATTGCATGCTTGCTGTCCAATATTTTGCCATAATTTACACGTCCAATCTTAATAAGTCCATTAGTTCATTTGTATCCAGTTCGGTAATCCATTTTTCTTGGCCAGAGGCAAGAATGGAATTTGCGAGTTCTTGTTTGGACTCAATGAGTTTATCAATCTTTTCTTCAATAGTTCCATTTGAAACGAGTTTATGTACAAAGACCTCTTTGGTTTGTCCAATACGATAGGCTCGATCGCTTGCTTGATTTTCTACGGCTGGATTCCACCAACGATCAAAATGAATGACGTGGTTGGCAGCTGTTAGATTGAGTCCGGTTCCAGCTGCTTTTAAGGATAGTACGATATATGGAACGTATGTATTTTCATCATTAAATTTCTCAACGATTTCCGTACGCTTTTTAGCAGGAATACCACCATGGATAATATATCCCTTCTTATGAAAAATGGATTCTAGGTATTGGGATAGGGGTTCGCACATTTCTTTATATTGTGTAAACACCAATACTCTTTCTCTTTTCTCATAGATGGTTTCACACAACTCTTTCAACATCGCATATTTTCCACTGTCTTTTGGATTGTAGTTGGTGTCATGAATAAATTGGTCTGGGTGATTACAGATTTGTTTCAATTTCGTTAATAACGCAATTACGATTCCTCTTCTTTGAAGTCCTTCAGATTCTAATATTGCTTGTTCAGCTTTATCAACTTCCTTGCGATACAACACAACTTGTCGTTTGGATAAATCTACGTGTTCTGTGATTTCCATTTTGTCTGGTAAATCCGAAATTATTGTCTTATCTGTTTTTAGACGTCTTAAAATGAATGGGGAAACCATCATCTTTAATTTTGTCATATATTCAGGATAGGCTTGTACTTTTTTTGTATATTCTTTAAAATCAGATGCACTGCCTAATAATCCTTTATTTAAGAAGTCAAATAGGGACCATAAATTGGAAAGATCGTTTTCAATAGGTGTACCTGTCATTGCGATGCGCATATGGCTTGGAATCTTTTTAATGGCACGAGTTTGTTTGGTTGCTGGATTTTTAATGGCTTGAGCCTCATCTAAAATCAAACAGTCCCATACTCTTTCTTGTAGAAATTCATTGCGTAATGCCATCCCGTAGGTTGTTATTGTTATAAATGTGTCTTCATGTACAATATTGTTTTTTCCATGAAGAATATAATATGTCATTTTAGGGGCAAAGCAATCAATTTCTTTTGACCAGTTACCTAGTAGGGATGCAGGAACAATCAATAATACATGTGCGTCTTTCTTTTTTTCATACATCTTCTCTAAAAATGAAATGACTTGAAGTGTTTTTCCCAGTCCCATATCGTCGGCAAGACAGGCTCCAAAGCCTAAATCATTCATTTGGTTTAACCAATTGTATCCACTCTTTTGATAGGGGCGAAGGGTTGCGTTTAAATATTTTGGTTGAGCTTTGTTTTTGATTTTTGAAGGATTCTTTAATTTTCCAAGAATATCCCTTAACCATTTTCCATTTGATATCTGTATACCCATATCGACATCAATATCTTTATCAGTTGACATATATGTTTTTGTCAAAGCTTCCTTTAAAGTAATGGTTCCATCATATTGTTCCATTTGTTCAAGAAGTTGTTGAAGCTTATTATGATTAATTTCTACCCATTGACCTTTAAGCCATGCAAGTCCTTCTTCCATTTTTAAAAGTTCACTAATTTCTTTCTTTGTGAGGGCCTGACCATTCACAATTAGAGATGGTTGTAAGGATAGTATGGAGTCAAAGCCAAACATGGATGGTTTGGTATCTCCAATATTCACATTGATTTTTACAGAAGAATATTTTTTCTTCCACCAATTTGGCACTCTACACTTAATGCCACAAGCCTCAATGTCAGGTACACTCTTTAATAGGGAATAGGCTTCTTTACTTGTTAATTTGATGGGATGAAATAAATCACCGGTTTTCATATATTGGGTAATCAAAGTGTTCTTTTGCGCGACTACGTTTAGGCAGGACAATAAATTCAATAATTGTTCTTGATCGTTTTTATATTCGACTAGTGCATGTTTTAGTGGCATATGAACAATTCGATTTTCTTTGTCTTTTGTGGCATACGTCGCTAGAAACGCAAATGGAAAGTCTGGATCTTCTTCGTTTTCGACTAAATGAAAATAGATTCGTTTCGCGACTTTTAAATCTTGGGATTTTTCCTGAAGATACATTTGAACTGTACCCTTGTATGATTTCATATCCCATTTAAATTGAGAATTTAAGTGTTGAAATATGGTTTGAATCCACTTTTCATCAATATATTCTGTACCAATCGCAAAAGGAATAATGGACATTAAATATTCTAAGTCTTCACTCGATGCTTCTACCTTTGTATCTTCTCTAGCTACTTCGAGTTCAGGACGATTGCTTAGTAGTTCAATGAATTTTTGAGAAAGTTGATACAAATAAAATGCACTAGGAGTTAATCCCTTTAGATTGTTTTCAAACCCCAATTCATAGAGTGCAGAATATTTGTCTTTTTTGAATGATTCAGCCCATTTTGAAGTATTCTTTTCTTTTGTTTCATCAATGTGGAACCCGTTCTTGGTAAATATAAAATTGATTTGTTTCATACACTGTGTATCCTTTGTTTTATTATTTTTCTACATTTTATCATATATATTAAAACAATTGATAAACGCATCAATAAAGTTTTAAAAGTAGTATTGTTGAATGAAAAAAAGATTTTTTTAAAAAATGATGCGATTTAATAATGTTTTCACATTGGACCTTTATAATTGAAATTGGCTACTGGATACAGTAGGGTGGTACCTCTGAAATTAAAAGTAATTTAGCTTGTGTTCTCGGCTCAATTCCGATTATTGTAGGAGGTTGTCATATGTACATTTATCTTTATATTGACGTTGCCATGTGTTTAATGGCTTTAGTTCAAATACTACGACTTACGCTAATAATTATAGAAAAATGCAAAAGACACTAGTCCACCTTTCCCGCAAAGAAGTTAAACTAGTGCCTTAGCATTAGAATGATTTCAGAGTGACCACTGTATCCAGTAGTCTTTCTGTATATAATATTAAATAATCGATATATTTAAATGTCAATGCTAAATCTATCTAAATCAATGAAAATAAGTCGTTTTAGATGAAATAGGAACAATCGCAACAAATTTATTGGAATTAATAATGTTTTCACATTGAAGCTTTATAATGGAAATTGGCTACTGGATGTAGTAACGGTGAACCCTCTGAATTAAAAATGATATCTGCTTGAGTTCTCGACAGATCCTTCTATTTTTTTGCAGGAGGACGTGTTGTATGTATATTTATCTATACATTGATGTTGCCATGTGTTTAATGGCCATAGTAGAAATACTTAGAATCACATTATTGATTATAGAAAAATGTAAAAGACACTAGTTCACGTAAGCACAACGAATTACTAGTGCCTTTTGACATTGTATAATTCAGAGTGACCACTGTATCCAGTAGCTTTTCCGTATATATATTAAATAATCGATATATTTAAATGTCAAGGCTAACTCTATCTAAATCAATGAAAATAAGTCGTTTTAGATGAAATAGGAATAATCGCAACAAATTTATTGGAATTAATAATGTTTTCACATTGAAGTTTTATAATTGAAATTGGCTACTGGATGTGGTTGGTGGTTGCCTCTTGTTAAGGAGATTTAAAGCCTTGAATCTTGAGTTTCAGGTAAGTAGATCCTTCTATTTTTTTGCAGGAGGAAAGCTTATGTATATATATCTACATATTGACATAGTAGAAATACTAAAAGTAACATTGATTATTATAGAAAAATGCAAAAAGCACTAATCACCAGTGACAATGGAAAAAGATTAGTGCTTCGCATTAATTTGATTTCAGAGCAGCCACTGCTTTTCCAGTAGCTTTTCTCTATTTGTATTATAGCTATAAATAGGGGATTATGCAAATGAGATAGTTCTTTTGATTAGAGTTTGTCAATTATTATAAAGGTCATTTAAATATAAAAAGATTGGAGTACGTATGAATAATGAAATAATTAAGTTTGTGAATGGCGATTTGCAACTAGACGTTACTGTATCACCAGATAATGAAACTGTGTGGTTAACTGCAAATCAAATGGCATTATTGTTTGATCGTGATGAAAAAACAATTCGTAAGCATATTAATAACACATTTAAAGATCAAGAAGTTGAAAAAGAGAACAACACGCAAAAAATGCGTGTTGTTGGAGTTAAGCAACCTGTTCCATTTTATTCTTTGGATATAATTATATCTGTTGGATATCGCGTAAAATCAAAAATGGCATTATCTTTCGTAAATGGGCAACTTCCATTTTAAAAGATTATATGATCAAAGACTGTGCAGTGAATCAAAAACGTTTAGATGTTTTAAATAAAATAATCACGATTCAATCCAGGATGCTTGCTTCTACTTTGGGGATTGAAGAAAAAGAAGTGTTGAATGTAATTGAAACTTATTCAAATGCATTATCATTACTAGATGATTATGATCATGGGTGTGTTTCTAAACCAAAAGGTAAAAATTCAATGTATCAATTGACTTATGAAGAGTGTAGAACTCTTATTGATTCAATGGGATATAGTGGATTTTCTTCTGTATTTGGTGTTGAAAAAGAATTGGGTAAATTTTATGAAACCATATATGAATAATGAAGATTTGATTAACGAATTGGTGATTCATAAAAATATTAATCGCGAATCAATTCCAGAAGATATATTTAACGAAAGAGGGTATACTACACTTGTATCTCCTTATAAAAGATTAATTTGTATAAACTTTGACACTATGAGGCATGAATACATATATAAAGAAAATGGTGATTTTGCAGAGTATATTAATTTGGCGAGAATAGATGACTTTATCAGTAACAAATTTAGCATGTATATAGAATGTTTTGAAAAACAGTTTAAAACGTATGTTGCTGAAAAACTATCAGAGAAGCTAAAAAATACAAATTTATCTGGTAATGACTATTGTGAACTTTCTCAATTATCATCGTGTTTGCCAAGTATCGAAAGAATTCAGCATTGTTGTAACATCTCACAGTTAAATTGTCATTTTCGATGTTATGACTTATTGTATTTTGATAAAATGTATAATTCTAATATGCGAGAAATTCAAGCTAACAAAAATATTATTGCGAACAGAAAACGTGCTTTAGATGCCATATTAAGATTAAATACCACACAAGGCTTTTCGTCAAATATGTTAATACAACATAATTTTAATAAGGGAACAATTCCTCCTATGTGGGGAATTGTTCATACACTCTCACTAGGAGATGTGTTGGCTCTATATAATATGCTGAAAATACAAGACAGGGTATGTTTTTGTCAAACAATATATAAAAAGCAAAATATTTCGTACAGAGAAATCAATGCATTATCATCAAATATTAATTTTATAAGAAAAATCAGAAACAATATCAACCATTATGAGCCTTTAATACCAGTATTGTTAAAATATCAAAATGAAGGAAAAGAAGAAACAATATTTAACATTTTGCAGATTCTAAAAAATCTTTATTTTTCAGGAAATATCCATTCAATCAATGTGATTCAGCGAACGAAGTTTCAAAAAATATCAAAATGTGATTACAACAAAAAGCAAGTAACATATTTGAATAAAATTTTAAGAAATATATAACTAAAAATCGATGGAACATCAGTCCATCGATTTTGCACTTTTAAAACAAAAAGGCCCCTCCATTCCAGGTGGACCAGTTCTAGCGTACTAGGTACGCCACTTACACAATTAATATACCATAATTATTTTGAAATACAAGAAAAATATACAATTCCTGCTCCTTATATTCCTTATTGCAATTGACGGCTAATTCGGTGCGCCACTAGCGGTCATACCGGTTTCGAATGACGTTTGAATCGGTGCAACATGACGGACAACCGGTGTAATAGGGCCTCCTTAATGCTATAGTTTGACTGTAGTGAAAGGAGGTCTTTTTGTATGGTGCGCCAGTTCGGTGCAGTTGATTTAGTTAGGTGAAACTCCTAACCTGGTAACTCTTGGAGCAAAGAGGCCAGTATCTAGTCCTTGGGCATTGTATCGTGAGGTACAGTGTTAAGCGT
>OJKO01000934.1_pt1 | contig 10346 bp, 6 predicted proteins | sample 1596541 | NCBI WGS metagenome assembly OJKO01 (sample SAMEA4350163, study PRJEB24818) | metagenome | biome: human; feature: gut; material: faeces | place: Denmark | collected 2013-09
TTGGAATGTTTGAATGATAAGTAGTGTCCATAATTGAAGTATAGAATTAAATAGAGATGTAAACAAGACTTGGCAAATGAAAAGCGCCCATACAAATCATTTTATATGATTTGATGGGCTTTTTTTATATGGGGAGGATTATATGGCGAAACAAGGCTCGATTCAATTGATGACAAAAGGAAGTGTTGCCAAACAAATCATTGGCTATGCAGTGCCTATATTCATTGGGTATCTCTTTCAACAACTTTACGCCTAGAGTATAACTTTCATGAAATATAGGTTGTCATTTGAGTTGATTTTAGGTATTATAATATTGCAGAAGTGTTTTTCTGATTTTGGAGGTCTTACTTATGGTCTTAAGAAGATTTACCACAATTGATAGAGAAGAATTGCTTTTTTAAGCGTGCCTACTATAGGTGCGCTTTTTTTGTTTTGAAAGGAAGGTCATTTATGGAAACAAAGCGTGTTTTAATTGTGATGGGGTCTCGTTCAGACTTACCTAGTATGGAAGGCTGCATGAAACAATTAGACGACTTTCAAGTTGGCTATGAAGTTCGTGTGTTAAGTGCTCACCGTACGCCGGAAGCAGTTTTGGAATTGTCAAAGACAGCGTGTGAACGTGGAATTCAGGTTATTATTGCGGCAGCTGGAGGAGCAGCACATTTAGCTGGAGTTTTAGCTAGCTCTACACCGTTGCCAGTTATTGGAATCCCTATTCAGACATCTGCTTTAGGTGGATTGGATTCATTATTATCAACAGTACAAATGCCTCAAGGAGTTCCTGTTGCGACTGTCGCAATTGGTAAATCGGGGGCAAGAAATGCAGCTATCTTAGCTTGTCAGATGATTGGACTTAATGATAAGTCATTACAGGATAAGATTGTTGAATTTAAAAAAGAACAAGCACAAAAAGTATTAGAACAGTCAATTGTTGAATAAGGAGAAGGAAATGGATACTCGTATTTTTGTTCATAAAAAAGAACAGTTTCAAGTTGAAAGTGAATCGTTAGCGGCTGAATTAAGACAATCTTTATCTTTAAAAGAAGATTTTGGTCTTACAAAATACAATTTATATGATATTTTTGATGCCGACGAAAATGATATTGAATTATTAAAGAAAAATGTTTGTAGCGAAGTTGTTACAGATGATGTATATGATTCTGTTGATTTAACAGGTAAATCATATTTGGCATATGAATTTTTGCCTGGTCAATATGATCAAAGAGCAGACAGTGCAATGCAATGTTTGATGCTTTTGAACAACAAACAAACAGTACGTATTCATTCAGGTACTTTATTAGTGTTCGCAAACCCAGTAGATGAAGAAACACTTAATAAAATCACACATTATATTGTTAACCCTGTTGAAGCACGTGTTAAAGACCTTTCTGTATTAGTGGATGATCAGGACGTTGAAGTAAAAGATGTTCCTGTATTAGAAGGATTTACAACAAAGACGAAAGAAGAATTAGATTCTTTACGTCAGACTTTAGGGTTGGCCATGTCTCAAGCGGACATTGAGCATGTTCAACGTTACTTCGAAAAAGAAGAAAAAAGAGATTGCACAATGACTGAACTACGTGTGTTAGATACATATTGGTCAGATCACTGTCGTCATACTACTTTTGAAACTGTATTAGATGATGTGTGTTTCCATTTGGATACATTATCAGATGAGTTACAGGCTTCTTATGATAAATATTTAAAATTACGTCAGGAAGTTCATGGAAATCGTAAAGAAAAAACATTGATGGACATGGCTACTATCGCCGGTAAATATCTTCGTAAACAAGGTAAGCTTGATGATATGGAGATTACCGATGAAATCAATGCGTGCAGTGTAGAAATTACAGTGGATGTAGATGGAAAAGATGAACAATGGTTGTTGATGTTTAAAAATGAAACACATAATCACCCAACAGAAATTGAACCATTTGGTGGAGCAAGTACATGTATTGGTGGAGCTATTCGTGATCCATTATCAGGACGTAGCTATGTATATCAAGCTATGCGTATTACAGGGGCTGGAGATATCACAAAACCAATTAGTGAAACATTAGAACACAAATTACCTCAATCTAAGATTTCAAAAACCGCTGCTCAAGGTTATTCAAGTTATGGTAACCAAATTGGTTTGGCAACTACATTCGTAGATGAAATTTATGATGATGGCTATATTGCGAAACGTATGGAAGTTGGTGCTGTTGTAGGTGCGGCTCCTAAATCACATGTTAAACGTGAAAAACCAGAAGCTGGCGATATTATCGTTATGATTGGTGGAGCTACTGGTCGTGATGGAATCGGTGGAGCTACAGGTTCTAGTAAAGAACATAATGAAACAAGTTTGGAAAAATGTTCAAGTGAAGTTCAAAAGGGAAATGCCTTGATTGAACGTAAATTACAGCGTTTATTTAGAAATCCTACTTGTACAAAATTAATTAAAAAGGCGAATGACTTTGGAGCAGGTGGAGTTAGTGTTGCCGTAGGTGAACTTGCAGATGGTTTGAATATCAACTTAGATGCAGTTCCAGTTAAATATCAAGGTTTAGATGGTACAGAATTAGCTATTAGTGAATCACAAGAGCGTATGGCTGTATGTATCGAGGCTAAGGATTTTGAAAAATTCAAAGAAGAAGCATATAAAGAAAACTTAGAGGCTATCAAAGTTGCAGATGTAACAGATACAAATCGTTTAGTCATGAAATGGCGTGGGGAAACAATTGTTGATATGTCTCGTGCATTCTTGGATACGAACGGTGTTCGCCAGCACCAGATTGTTGATGTTTGCGAAAATGAATATGATGAACATCCATTTGATGCAGTAAACTCAGATTTAAATACAGTATTACAAGATGCGAATGTCGCAAGTCAAATTGGTTTGGCAGAAATGTTTGATGCTTCTATCGGTAAGAGTACAGTGTTGATGCCTTTTGGAGGTAAATATCAATTAACTCCTGAAGAAGGTTCTGTACAAAAATTACCAGTGCATGGAATGACAAACACATGTTCGGTTATGACATATGGATATGATCCAAAAGTATCTAAATATTCTCCATATTTAGGTGCTAGCTATTCAGTTGTTGAAGCATTAGCTCGTATTACAGCATTGGGTGCTGACTATAAGAAGTGTCGTTTATCAAATCAGGAATATTTTGAACATTTAGGTGCCGATGCACAAAAATGGGGACAACCATTTGAAGCTTTATTAGGTTTGATTGATGCTCAATTGGCATTTGAAACACCAAGTATTGGTGGAAAAGACTCTATGAGTGGAACATATAAAGATATTCATGTACCACCAACAGTGATTACATTTGCGGTAACAACAGCTAAAACAGATGATATTGTTTCGGCTTCATTTAAAAATCCTGGGGACTATGTATATTTAGTAAAGCATACGCCAGTTAAAAATAATGTTCCAAACTATGAACAATTAAAAGAAAATTTTGAAACGGTTCATAAATTAATGCAAGAAAAGAAAATTGTTGCGGCAAGCACAATTAAATTTGGTGGTCTAGGTGCAACTATTGCGAAAATGGCATTTGGATCTAAAGTTGGTGTTGCGATCAGCACAGAAGAAGATGTATATGGATTCAATTTGGGTTCAATGATCGTGGAAGCTACAGAAAGCATTCAAGATGAACATTTAGAATTGATTGGTATTTTAAATGATGATTCTAAGATTGTATTAAATGATGAAACCGTTGAAATTGAAGATGCATTAAAGGCTTGGACAAAGCGTTATAGTGAAATTTATCCAATGATCGTGGATGAAGGAAAAGATACTTTAGAAACTCCATTAAATGATGCAGAAGTACCAATGTCTAAGGAAGTTGTGGAAAAACCAAAAGTAATTATTCCTATTTTCCCTGGACAAAACTGTGAATTTGATACAACAGCTAAGTTTGAACGTGCTGGTGCTGAAGTTAAACAAGTTGTATTTAATAACTTAACTGTAGAAAACATTCAAAAGAGTATCGAAACTTTAGCCAAAGAAATTAGTACAGCACAAATCTTAATGATTGTTGGTGGATTTAGTAGTGGTGATGAACCAGATGGTTCAGGTAAATTTATTGCGAACGTATTAAGAAATCCAAAGATTGCACAAGCAATTGATACAATGCGTGCAAATGATGGTTTGATCTTAGGTATCTGTAATGGATTCCAGGCATTGATCAAATCTGGATTATTGCCTTATGGTGATATTGAAAAATTGGATGCGGAAAATCCAACATTATTTAGAAATAATATCAATCGTCACGTTTCTCATATTGCACGTACTCGTATTACAAGTAATGCTTCTCCTTGGCTTGCAGGTATGAAAGCTGGAAGTGTATATTCAGTTGCTGTTAGTCATGGTGAAGGTAAATTTGTTGCGAGTGAAGAAGTATTGAATAAGTTGATTGAAAATGGTCAGGTTGCAACACAGTATGTAAATGAAAAGGGTGTTCCAACAATGGATGGAAAAGACAACTTAAATGGTTCAAGCATGGCTATCGAAGGTATCTTCTCTGAAGATGGTAAGATCTTTGGTAAGATGGGTCACAGTGAGCGTTATGAAAAAGGCTTGTTCCAGAATATTGCTGGAAATAAAGACCAAGATATTTTCGCAAATGGTGTTCGTTATTTTACACACAAGCAGGTGAAGTAGAATGACGTTGAAAAAAGTAGTTCAAGATTCTTCTGGGATTGTTGGCTTGTTCAATGTAGAACAAGCCGCCCAGAATATCTATTTAGCAATGCATGCCATTCAGCATCGAGGACAAGATGGTGTTGGATTAGCAATTAGTGATGGAGAAAATGTTGTTTGTAAAAAGGGATTAGGCTTATTGTCGGAGAATTTAAAACAAGATACGTTAAATTCTTTAGAGGGGAATATTGCGATTGGTCAGCTTCGAATGGCAACAAAAAATGATTCTCAATTAGAAAATGTTCAGCCGATTATGGTGCGTAGTCACCAAAGATATTTTGCGGTTGTATCAAGTGGGATGATCACGAATGCGATTTCTTTAAGAACGAAATTAGAAAATGAAGGATTGATCTTTCAAGGAACAAGTGATTCAGAATTATTAGCACATTTGATTCAGTTGAATCCAGGTTCTTTTGAAGAAAAAATTGCGAAAGCTTGTCGTATGATGAGTGGGGCCTATACATTTATGGTCATCACAAAAGACAGTTTGTACGTAGTAAGAGATCCTCATGGTATTCGCTCTTTATATATTGCCAAGGTAGATGAAGGATATTGTATCAGTAGCGAAACTTGTTCGTTCCCAATTCTTGGTGGAGAATTTATTCGTGAAGTAAATCCAGGTGAATTGATTTGTTTCAATTGCGAAGGTATGAAGTCTAGTCAGATTATTGAAGAAACAGAAACGAAGGCTTGTGCTTTAGAGTATGTATATTATTCTAGACCGGACAGTGTTCATAATGGTTTAACGGTTCATGAAGTAAGAAAACAATGTGGTTATTATTTAGCTAAAGAAGAGAATATTGAAGCGGATATCGTTGTTGGTGTTCCTGATTCAGCTTTAAGTGCAGCGGCAAGTTTTGCCAGAACATTGAATGTACCATACGAAACAGGATTGATTAAAAACCGTTATATTGGTTCTACATTTATTCGTCCGACAGAACAACAAAGAATGCAAGGTATGCGTGTTCGTTTAAATGCGATCAGTTCGGTTGTTAAAGATAAAAGAGTTTATTTAGTAGATGATAGTGTTGTGAAAGGTTTTACATCACGTCGAATTTGTCAATTATTAAAAGAGGCAGGCGCAAAAGAAGTGCACTTACGTATAGCTTCGCCAATGTTGAAATATCCTTGTTTATACGGAGCGGATTCAACGGCACAAAAAGATTTGGCGGCATTTAACTATACAGTAGATGAAATGGAACAATTGTTCCAGGTGGATTCATTGCGTTTCTTAAGTGTTGAAGACTTTAAAAAGTGTGTGCCTGAAACAAGCTGTTTAGCTTGTTGTACAGGTGAATATCCAGAAGATTTACAAGATTATAAAGATGAGGTAAAGGAGTAGAGTATGGCAGAACATTATGCAGCAGCAGGCGTTAGTTTAGAGGCAGGATATAAATCTGTTGAATTGATTAAGGAGCATGTTAAGAAAACAATGCGTCCAGAAGTGTTAGGAGGACTTGGCGGTTTCTCTGGTGCTTTCTCATTATCTAAAATTAAAGATATGGAAGAGCCTGTATTACTTTCTGGTACAGATGGTTGTGGTACAAAAGTTAAACTTGCGATGGTTATGAATAAGCATGACACAATTGGAATTGATGCCGTTGCGATGTGTGTGAATGATATCGCATGTGCAGGTGGAGAACCACTATTCTTCTTAGATTACATCGCATGTGGAAAGAATGTTCCGGAAAAAATTGCGGACATTGTGAAGGGTGTGTCTGAGGGTTGTTTACAATCTGAAGCTGCTTTGATTGGTGGAGAAACGGCAGAACATCCAGGTTTAATGCCAGAAGAAGATTATGATTTAGCAGGTTTTGCCGTTGGCGTATGCGATAAAAAAGATATGATTACTGGTAAGGATCTAAATGTAGGAGATGTGTTAATTGGGCTTCCTTCAACAGGTGTTCACAGTAATGGTTTCTCATTGGTTCGTAATGTATTTGATATTACAGAAGAATCATTAAATACATATTATGATGAATTAGGTAAAACTTTAGGAGAGGCATTATTGGCTCCTACAAAAATTTATGTAAAAGCATTAAAGCATATTAAAGCATCGGGTATTACATTAAAAGCTTGCAGCCACATCACAGGTGGTGGATTCTATGAAAACGTACCTCGTATGTTAAAAGAGGGTATGGGTGTTGAAATTGATACAAAGGCATTCCCAAAACCTCCAATTTTTGATTTGATTCAAAAAAATGGAGATATTTCTACGAAAGAAATGTACAACGTATTTAATATGGGACTTGGCTTTGTGATGGCTGTGGATCCATCAGATGTTGAAAAAGTTCAAGTTGCCTTAAATGAAATCAATGAACCTAGCTATGTGGTTGGTAAAGTAACTGAAACAGGACAGGTAGATGTCCAATGGTAAATATTGCGGTATTTGCGAGTGGTTCAGGTACTAACTTTGAAACAATCTTGTCACATATTGAAGATGGTTCTTTGCATGTGAATTGTGCATGCTTGATTGCGGATAAAGAAAATGCGTATGCTAGAGTTCGTGCGCATAATCATGGAGTAGAAGAGTTTTATTTTAATCCAAAGGGATATGATGGTAAAGCGGGTTATGAAGCGGCAATCTTAGAGGTATTAAAAGAAAAAAAGGTTGATTTGATTGTGTTAAGTGGATATATGCGTTTTATTGGACACACTTTATTAAGTGCTTATCCAAATCGTATCATCAATTTACATCCGGCTTATTTACCTGAATTTCCAGGAGCTCATAGTATTGCAGATGCGTATGAGGCAAAAGTAGCACAAACTGGAGTTACAGTTCATTTCGTAGACGAAGGTGTAGATACAGGTCCTATTATTCGTCAAGAAAGAGTAGCAATCGACCCATCTTGGGATCTTGAAACATTAGAATCGCATGTACATGCGATGGAATATGATTTGTTCTGGCAAGTCATTGAACAAGTCGCAAAAAGTATAGAGGAGGAAAAATAATGAAGCGAGCATTAGTAAGTGTATCCGATAAAACTGGTTTAGTTGAATTTGTACAAGGATTAGTAGATTGTGGATATGAAATCATTTCTACTGGAGGAACAAAAAAAGCCCTTGAGGCAGCTGGAATTCATCCAATTGGAATCAGTGATGTGACTGGTTTTCCAGAAATTATGGATGGTCGTGTGAAAACTTTACATCCAAAAGTTCATGGTGCATTACTTTGTGTTCGTTCAAACCCAGATCATGTACGTCAATTACAAGAATTAGGAATTGAGTATATTGATTTGGTTTGTGTGAATCTATATCCTTTTAAAGAAACTGTATTAAAACCAGGTGTAACACACGAAGAAATTATTGAAAATATTGATATTGGTGGTCCTAGTATGCTTCGTAGTGCTTCTAAAAACTATAAAAGTATTCCAGTTCTTTGTGATCCAAAAGATTATGATAAAGTTCTTGAAGAAATTAGAGAAAACCAAGAAACAACATTGGAAACGCGTGAGCGTTTAGCTGCAAAAGTATTCCGTCATACAGCTCGCTATGATGCGATGATCGCAGATTATTTAACGAAGAAAACACATGAAGAATTCCCAGAAAGTATGACAATTACTTTTGATAAGGTTCAAGACTTGCGTTATGGTGAAAATCCTCATCAAAAGGCTGCTTTCTATAAAGGAATGAATCCTCAATATTCTTTGGCAAATGCGACTCAGCTTCATGGTAAAGAATTGTCTTACAACAATATTCAGGATGGAAATGCGGCTATTGAAATCTTAAAAGATTTTGAAGGTCAATATGCAGCTGTAGGTGTAAAACACATGAATCCATGTGGAGTTGGTATTGGTGAAAATATTGAAGCGGCTTGGGATAAAGCTTATGAGGCTGACTCAATTTCGATTTTTGGTGGTATCGTAGCGTTGAACGCAAAGGTTGAAAAGGGATTGGCAGAAAAATTATCTAAGATTTTCTTGGAAATCATTATTGCGCCAGACTTCTCTGACGAAGCGTTGGAAATCTTAACTCGTAAGAAAAATATTCGATTAATGAAATTAGATACTAGCTTATCTGTTTCAAGTGCGTTAAAATATACAAATGTTAATGATGGTCTATTGGTTCAAGAGATGGATCAGCATACAATTAACGAAGAAGATTTAAAATGTGTGACAAATCGTAAGCCTACGGAAGAAGAAATCAAACAATTGTTGTTTGGTTGGAAAGTTGTTAAGCATGTAAAATCAAATGCGATTGTCTTGGTAAAAGATGATATGACAGTTGGTGTTGGTGCAGGACAAATGAACCGTGTTGGTGCAGCTAAGATTGCGATTGAACAGGCTGGTGAAAAGGCAAAAGGTTCTGTATTGGCAAGTGACGCTTTCTTCCCAATGCCAGATACAGTTCAAGAAGCTATCAAAGCGGGTGTGACTGCAATTATTCAGCCAGGTGGATCTATTAAGGATCAACTTTCAATTGATGAATGTAATGAACATGGCATCGCAATGGTATTTACAGGGGTTCGTCATTTTAAACATTAATATATAAAAGAGTCTGTATAGACTCTTTTTCATAGTTTGGAAGGGTCTATCATGGATAAGAAAAACAAAATTATTATTATTTCTCTATTATCTGCATTATTAATTGTACTATGTGTATTTGCGGTTGAAATGAAGAACACTGAGAAAAAGGCATATCAGGGGATATCTGAAATCGGAGAAGATCAAAATACGGAAGTTGAAAATAAAGATAATAGTCAATTTATTGATATGTCTTTGGCAAAAGATATAGAAGCGTATTTTCAAGAGAATGGTATTGATCATGAAAAAGTAGCATACTGTATCACAGATTTAGAACATAACATTAAATATAGTATGAATGAGAAGGATGAGCTTATTGCAGCGAGTATTTATAAATTACCATTGGCAATGCTATATTATGATAAAGTAAATGAGGGTGAGTATACATTAGATTCAACGTTTACATATAGTGGATATATGCATGAGGATGCAGGGGTTATTAGTTCGGATTATGGTATCGGTAGTCAGGTTCCTTTAAGTGATCTTTTAAATGATTTAATAATATATTCTGATAATGATGCGGGTCATATTTTATATGAAAATCTTGGGGGCTGGAAAGAATATAAGGAAGCAATGACAAAATATACAGATTCTATCAGTGAGAATTATTATACAATGGATAATGTTACAACGGCTAATACAATGAATGATGTGGTGACTTATTTATATGATCATAAAGAAGACTATAAAGGTTTGATTAAAAATATGGAAGAGGCAGAACCAGGTGAATATCTAGATAGGGATACACAATTGAGTATGCCTCAAAAGTATGGTATGTATGATTCTGCTTTAAATAGTGTTGGTTTTGTAGAATGTAACACATCATATAGTATAGTTGTTTTAACGAGTTTAGGGGATAAAGGTGCCGATGTTATGGCAAATATCAATCGTATTGCTTATGAGCATTTTAAATAGAGTTGAAAAGCTCTATTTTTTTCGTTTTCTCGTTGTAAGCGTATACAGTAAAAAATATGAAAAAAAGTTAAAAAAACATTTGACGAAGTGAAAAGTATTTGGTAATATAGATGAGCACTGCTGAGGTGCAGATGATCTTTGAAAACTGAACAGGAAATAAAAATACAAACTAAAACGTCAATTTCGAAACAAACAATTGTAAAGAAAGATGTCAGAGA
>OJKO01000945.1_pt1 | contig 10265 bp, 10 predicted proteins | sample 1596541 | NCBI WGS metagenome assembly OJKO01 (sample SAMEA4350163, study PRJEB24818) | metagenome | biome: human; feature: gut; material: faeces | place: Denmark | collected 2013-09
CAGGAAAGCCGCGCCGTTGTTCATGGCATGGAGCAGAACGACCGAAAAGATCGAATTGGTCTCGATGTAGATGAAACCCAGGATCAGGCCCATCACGAAAGCATTGACCGCCAGCGCCGGATGTCCGTGCAACACGGCGAAGAACGCCGACGAGAGGAACAAAGCCGCTACGACGCCGTACTTGGCCCGCACCGACTCGAGAATGATGCCCCGACAGAGGAACTCCTCCAACAGAGGAGCCATAACCACCAGCGTAATGATCGCCCAGAAGCCCCGGCCGTAAACTGCGGACGAAGGCATCGGAAGCAGCTCCACCACCGGTTCGATGACGATACCGGCAGCCAGCATCATCACCAGTCCCCAAAGCAGCAGAACCGGATTGAGGCCCCGCGCCGAAAAGCGCAGCGTCTTGCGCGTTCCGTGCCGCAAGCGGCGATAGAACAGCGTGAAAAGAATCATCAGTCCCATCGTCACCAGGTAGGTGAAAGCCGTAAAACGCGCCAGAGCGTCCTGTTGTTCGGGCGTCGGAGCGACGTTGCCGCGCAACAAGTCCCAGTCCGGAAAATCGAACCCGGCGAGACGGGCGGCAAGCAGTCCGACGAATTGCAGCAAATACCAGATTCCTACCAGAGCCAACAGGTCGATAAGGGTCGGAAATCGATATTTATGAGCCGGTTGCGGCGTTTGTCCCCGATCGGATGTTCCGGGAGTATCCCCAACAGGAGCTTGCGGACGGACATCGGACGGAGTCGTGGAATCGGTATGTACCATAGCTTCTATGTTTTATCTTCGGTATAAAGACCTGTTTTACGCTTCGAAGATAGGCATTTTTCGGGTATCGTTATGGTTTTTCCCGATAAAATTCGTATTTTTGGCCGGTTATAACCCGTTAAAATCAGCAAACATGGCAAAGGTCATCGCATTGGCCAATCAGAAAGGCGGCGTGGGCAAGACGACCACGGCCATCAACCTCTCGGCGTCGCTCGCGCTGCTGGGCAAGAAAGTTCTCCTGCTGGACGCCGATCCGCAGGCCAACGCCACGTCGGGACTGGGCTTCGATATCAACCTGGAGGGCATTTACGAGTGCATCACCGGAGCGAAGACGGCGGCCGACGTAATCCTCCAAAGCCCGGACGTAAAGAACCTCTGGCTGCTCCCCTCGTCGATCGACCTGGTGGCCGCCGACACCGAGCTACCGAAGATGGAGAACGGACACCACGTGATCCGCCGCATCGTGGAGAGCGTGCGCGACCGTTACGACTATATCCTGATCGACTGCTCCCCCTCGCTGGGCTATACGACGGTGAATATCCTTACGGCCGCAGACACGGTGCTGATTCCCGTACAGTGCGAATACCTCGCGCTCGAAGGGCTCTCGAAGCTGCTCAACACCATCCGCATCGTCAAGAACGGACTGAACCCGGCGCTCGAAATCGAAGGCTTCGTGCTGACGATGTACATGCGCAACCGCCTCAACAACCAGGTGGTGAACGAAGTTCGCAACCACTTCGGAGAGCTGGCCTTCGACACAATAATTCAACGCAATATCCGTTTAGGAGAAGCCCCCTCGCACGGAAAACCCGTCATCTTGTACGATGCTTCCGCCGTCGGGTCGGCTAATTACCTCACGTTGGCCAAGGAGCTCCTGAAACGCAACCGCAAAAGCAATCAAAAAGCAAAATAGCATTATGAAACAGAAGGGATTAGGACGCGGTCTGGACGCCATTTTCGGGAGCGAACACCTGGATGCCAGGCTCAAACCGATGACCGAAATGGCGGAGATCTCCGTTTCGGCGATCTTCCCCAACCCCACGCAGCCGCGCACGGAGTTCGATGAAGAGGCGCTCGAAGAGCTGGCCGACTCGATCCGCACGCTGGGCGTAATCCAACCCATCACGGTCAAACGCACCGACGACGGACGCTACCTGATTATCAGTGGCGAACGCCGCTGGCGGGCCGCCCGCAAAGCCGGACTGGAGTCCCTGCCCGCCTATATCCGCGAAGTGGACGACGAGAACCTGCATGCTATGGCCCTGGTGGAGAACATCCAGCGCGAAGACCTCAACGCCATCGAAATCGCCCTGGGAATGCAGCGGCTGATCGACGAATGCAACCTCACGCAAGAGGCGCTCTCGGAAAAGGTCGGCAAAAAACGCTCGACGGTGTCGAACTACATGCGCCTTTTGAAACTGCCCAACGAAGTACAACTCGCCCTCAAGGAGGGGCTTATCTCGATGGGACACGCCAAAGCGATCGCCGGAGCTCCCGAAGAGTTGCAACTGCGCCTGCTCAAAAAGTGCATCCGCAAGGGACTCTCCGTGCGCCAGATCGAGGAACTGGTCCGCGCACTGACCGACCCTGCGGCAAAACCCGCAGCTCCGGCCGAAGACGAGGAGTATCCCGAATCGTATGCGCGGCTGGTGGAGCAGCTCGAAAAATTCTTCTCGCAGGAGATCAGCATCAAACGCTCGAAAAACGGCGGCGGTCGCATCGTGATCGACTTCTCGGACGACCGGGACATCGACCGCTTCATCGAAAAATTCGAGAAAAGAGGCGCTTCCGCCGAAATCCGCAACAATAAATAGATGAAACACACCCGGGGATATATCCGTCTGTTGGTGCTTTTCGCCTTTCTCGCATTGTGCGGAGCAGGCGAAGCATCGGCCCAAGTTCCGTTGGACCGTTACCGTAGCGCGAAAACTTTCGTGCGCAGCGGTCTGATGCCCAAACCGGACAGCCTGGCCAAAAACCATCTTACGGACTCTCTGCTACTGATGCGGGTGGACTCTCTGCTTCAGGACAGTACCCTGCGCGATTCGCTGCTGCGTTCGGGCATCGATTCGCTGCGGCTCCGGGATTCGCTGGCTGCGAGACTGCACCCGCAATTCGTCCCCGACTCGGCCCTGCTTCTGAAAACCGACTCCCTGCCCGCAGCACTCGGAGCGCCCGACTCGCTCGCAGGCCGAAAAGACCTCCGCCCCCGGCGCGATACCATCTCGCTGTCGGGCGTAAGTTGGATCTCGCTGGTAGCGCCCGGTTTCGGACAGATCTACAACAAGCAATATTGGAAGCTGCCGATCCTCTACGGAACGGTAGGTGCGGGACTGACCCTCTTCTTCCACGAAAACAACACCTACAAACCTCTCAAACGACAATACAACGCCCTGCTGGAAAACGGTACGGCCCGCACGGAGGAGTTGGACGACGTACAGTCCCGTATGATCCGCAGCAATACGCGCAGGCAGATCTATCTCGGGCTTACGGTCGCCTCCTACCTTTACTTCCTGGGCGATGCGGCGGTCAACTACCGCTACGACGCCTCCCCCGTAAAGAAAGCCACGACACTGGCCACGATCTTCCCCGGTGCCGGACAAGTCTATAACAAAAGTTACTGGAAACTGCCTTTCGTCGTAGGCGGACTGGCAACCACGATCTATACCATCGACTGGAACAATCGCGGCTACAAGCGTTTCAAGAAAGCCTACTCCGATCGTAGCGCCTACGACAAAGCCCTGGAAGAGCACCAGAAAGACCCGGAGCACCATCCCGACCCGCCTGTAGCCAAGGGCGAATTCGGTACTAAGTACTCAGCGGAATTTCTCAAAAACCTCAAGGACAATTACCGCCGCAACCGCGACTTATGTATCATCATCACTGCCGGACTTTACGTGCTGCAAATCATCGACGCCCATGTGGACGCTCATCTGAAAAGTTACGACATTTCGGACGATTTAAGCGTAGAGTTCACGCCGGCGGTGAATTACGTCTATTCCCCGACCGTCGGCGGACACCGCCCGACTTTCGGATTCAACTTCAACCTGAATTTCTGATTCCATCATGAGAAAGATCCTCGCCTGCACCCTCTTTCTTTCGATCCTCCTCGGCTGCGCGACCGCAACCGCCCAGAGCCGCAAAGAGCGCCGTGCCAAGAGAAAAGCCAAGACCGAAAAGCAGGCTTCGAAATCGACCCATACTCCCGTTTCGGTCAAACCGGAGAAAACAGTGACAGAAAAAACGACCGTACAGCAAACGGAGCCTTACTGTCCGGAACTGAATCGCAATCTCACCCCGGCCCAGATCGACTCGCTCGTGGCTCTCTGGCGGGAAAAGCAGACTCTGCAATCCTACGATACGTTTTTCAACGACTACATCGACATCGACAGCCTCGCTTCCTCGAGTGACACGACCCCCGATTCAGTCTATGCCAACCGCCTGCGGGCACTCGTATCACCGGTGCAACTCCCCTTCAATCCGATCGTCAAAAACTACATCCGCCGTTACGTCGATACCCGTTACGGGACAATCAACCGGGTGTTGAGCCTCTCACGCTACTATTTCCCGCTGATCGAGGAAGAGCTCATCAAGGCCGACCTGCCCGTCGAGCTGCGTGCCCTGCCGATCATCGAATCGGCTCTCTCGACCACGGCCACCTCTCCGATGGGTGCTGTCGGACTGTGGCAATTCATGCCCGCGACAGGCAAAAGTTACGGACTGGAGATCAATTCGTTCGTCGATGAACGTCGGGACCCGGTGCAAGCGACCCGCGCCGCCTGCCGTTATCTGAAGGACCTTTACAGCATCTACCACGACTGGACACTCGCCATCGCCGCCTACAACTGCGGCCCGGGCAACGTAAACAAAGCCCTGGCCCGCGCCGGCGGAGGGACGACCTTCTGGGACATCTACGAATACCTGCCCCGCGAAACTCGCGGGTATGTACCGGCCTTCGTCGGAGCCTCCTATGCCTATGCCTACCACCAGCAGCACGGTATCCAGAGCGAAAACCCGCCCATGCCGCTGGCGACCGATACGATCCGCGTCACCCGCCTGCTCCACCTGGGACAAGTAGCCTCGACACTCGACATTCCCATCGAAACTTTGCGGACACTCAATCCGCAATACAAAATGGACATCATCCCGGCTACGATCAAAAGCTACACGCTGGTACTCCCCCAGCACTACCTCTGCCAGTACATCGCCAGCGAAGAGGAGATTCACCGGAAGGACTCCACCTATCTGAAAGAGTACATCAATCCGGCCAACATCGAAAAGAAGAAACTCGCGGACGCCACCCCCGCATACACCACCTACACGGTCAAGCGAGGCGATACGCTGGGTGCGATCGCCCGCCGTTACAGAACCACTACGGCACAAATCATGAAGCTGAACAAGCTGAAAAACGCCAACAAGCTGCGGGAAGGCCAACGGCTCAGGATCCCGATCCGCCGATAATCTTCGTCCGATGAACACATCGACCGATACCATCGTCGCTCCCGCCACCGCTTCGGGCGGAGCCATCGCCGTCATCCGATTGAGCGGTCCCGAAGCCATCGCCTGCTGCGACCGCATCTTTCGGGGGCGCAAACCGCTGGCCGAAGCCGCCGGGCACACCCTGCACTACGGCGAAGTCATAGACGGGGACAGAACGATCGACGACGTAGTCGCGGCCATCTATCGTGCACCGCACTCCTACACGGGCGAAGATGCCGTCGAGCTATCGTGTCACGGATCGCCCTACATCGTCTCCGAAATCATCGCACTCCTGCTTCGCTCCGGCGCTCGTATGGCGCAACCGGGCGAATTTACCATTCGGGCCTTCCTCGCAGGCCGGATGGACCTCGCGCAGGCCGAAGCCGTCGCCGATCTGATCGCCTCCGATTCCCGGGCTTCGCACGCCATGGCCTCGACCCAGATGCGGGGCGGATATTCGGCGGCACTGGGTGCGTTGCGCGACGAACTGCTGCAACTGGCCTCGCTCCTCGAACTCGAACTCGACTTTTCGGAAGAAGACGTTCAATTCGCCGACCGTGCACGCCTGCGGGAGATGATGCACCGCATCGAAAGCGAAATCACCCGCCTGACGGACTCGTTCAGACTCGGCAACACCATCAAAAAAGGGGTGGCTGTCGCTATTGTCGGAGAACCCAACGTCGGCAAAAGCACCCTTCTGAACCGTCTGCTGGGCGAAGAGCGGGCCCTGGTATCCGACATCGCAGGCACCACACGCGACACGATCGAAGAGACGCTCAATATTGACGGCGTTCTGTTCCGCTTCATCGACACCGCCGGGCTGCACGATACCGCCGACCGCCTGGAACAGATGGGCATCGACCGCACGCAGGAGATGATCCGCCGCGCACAAATCGTACTTCAGGTCGTCGATGCGACCTGCCCGATACCTCCCGCCATACAGATTACGTCCGAACAGACTCGCTTGCTCATCGTCAATAAATGCGACAGCCCGGATGCACGTATCACCGAATCGAAGGTATCCTCCGGCTGCGGGATCGAATATAGAGTATCGTCGGCAAACCCCGACACTCTTTTCATCTCGGCAAAAACCGGCGAAGGAATCGAACGGCTCCTTGCCAGACTCCGCGCGACTTTCGACACCGGAAGCATCTACGACGGCGATCCCGTCATCTCGAACAGCCGCCATCTGGAGGCCCTGCGCCAAGCCCTCGACGCCCTGCACCGAGCCCTCACGGCCCTCGATGACGATCGTTCGGCCGACCTCTTAAGCGAAGACATCCGCCAGGTCATCCACCACCTGGGCACCATCACAGGCGAAATCACCAACGACGATATTCTCAGCCAAATATTCTCGAAATTCTGCATCGGAAAATAGGTAGTGATTACCAACGATTAGCATATATCACCAATGATTATTAAGGCGTTCATTTTGAGCGCCTTTCTTTTTAGCCTTATAAGTGATGGTTATCGTTTATAGGGCTTTTTCCGCTCATTTTTGTACCGCATTTGTTGCTCGCTTGTTACTCTCCGATTTTAGGTCGGAAAGGTCGTGGAGAAAGTTGACTGTGGTTGACTATGATTGACGATAGTTGAACAAAATGGAGAAATAACAAGAGAAATAAACCTCTAAAAAGTAACGAATATGGCAACAAGTAAAATGAAAACCAAAAAGGTATGCGAGTGGTGTGGCACAACATTTTATGCCCAAAAGCTAACAACACGCTTCTGTTCTCATCGGTGCAATAACCTTGCATACAAAGAAACGGTACGGCAGAAGAGAATACAAGAAGTAGAAACCAAAGTCCAAACGATCATCAGTGAACAACCCATATCCGATTTCAAGGATAAAGAATATCTATCGTTCAAAGAAGCTGCGACTTTATTAGGGCTGAGTAAACAAGCCGTATATAAAATGGTATATGCCGGAAAGCTGCAAGCATTCCGCATCAGTAGCAGGTTGTCTTTTATCCGTAAAAAAGATATTGACCGGATGGTAGAAGCTCGTCCTTATGAACAACGACATCCGAAGGACACTATTCCCATCACTGATTTCTATACCACAGCCGAAGTGAAGGAGAAATACCATGTAAACGAGTCATGGATATTCTTGGTAGCTAAGAAGAATAACATACCTCGGACTTTCAATCGTGGCAAGACCTACTGGAGCAAGAAGCACATGGACGCTTACTTTACCAAGAAAGCCCCGAATCCCGACATTACAGAATGGTACAGCACACAGGAAATGCAGGAGAAATTCGATATGACCTTATCTGCTATCTACACTTTTGTTTCCAAGAACGCCATCCCGAAGAAGAAAGAAGGCATCATGGTTTATTATTCCAAGAAGCACGTGAATATAGCCAAAGGTGTGGCTGCACCCGAAGAACCACTGTATTATACGGTAGCCGAAGCAATGGAGAAGTTCAATCTTACCCGTGACCAACTCTATCATTATGCGAAATATCATAATATCCCAAAGGTCAAGAAGGGCAAATACACACTTATCTCCAAACCTGAATTGGATAAGCTACTTGCAGCCCCAAAGATTGAATAAGTTATTTATCGGTGAATGTTGTCACCATTGAATCACCTTATTCCTTTGCACCAAACAAATGTAAGACTCTAAATATTAATCAGTATGACACACACGTGTACAAAAGTAACAGTTCGTCAGAGAGCGATTCGGAATAATCGCATCTCCTTGTATCTGGATTATTATCCGGCAGTTCGTAACCCTGAGACGATGCAGATGAGCCGTCGGGAATATCTCGGCATCTACATCTATGCCCATCCTAAAAATGAAATGGAACGGGAATTCAACAACGATATGCTGAACAAGGCAGAGGCTATCCGTTGTATCAGAGTGCAATCGCTCATCAATGAAGAGTTCGGCTTCTTAGACAAGACCAAACAGAAAGCCGACTTTCTCGCCTACTTCAAAAAGATGTGCCGAAGCAAAGACCAGAAATGGACGTTTGTCTATCAGCATTTCTACAACTTCGTCAAAGGGCAATGTACCTTCGGCGAAGTGAATGTGGATTTATGTAAGAAGTTCCGTGAGTACCTGTTGAGTGCCAAGCAGCTCAAACACAGCAATCGTCCCATATCTCTCAATTCGGCATCCGGCTACTACTCTACTTTCAGAGGATTGTTGAAGATTGCTTACCGAGACAAATGGCTTCGAGAAAACATCAATGACTATCTTGACAAGATTGAACCACAAGATGTGAAGAAAGAATATCTGACACTGGACGAAGTGAAGCAACTTGCCGTCACTCCTTGTGACATCCCAGTTCTTAAAGCCGCCTCATTGTTTGCTTGTCTGACAGGTTTACGCATCAGCGATATTCTCAATCTTCAATGGGAAGATTTTGCCATTGCTCCCGACCAAGGCTATTGCTTGCGTATCAGAACACAGAAAACCCAAACAGAAGCGACACTCCCCATCAGTTACGAAGCCTACGAACTATGTGGTACGCCCGACACAGGCAAAGTATTCAAGGGCTTAAAACGGAGCATGATTAACTATCCGCTGAAGAACTGGCTCAAAAAGGCAGGAATAACGAAGCCGATAACCTTCCACGGATTTCGTCACTCTTATGCGGTCATACAAATCTCTTTAGGCACGGATATTTACACGGTTTCAAAAATGCTAACCCACAAGAACGTTTCCACTACTCAAATCTACGCAGATTTGGTCAATGTAAAGAAAAGAGAGACAGCCAATAAGATTTCATTAAAATGAATATAGCCATGAAACGAGGAATCATAACAAACAACGGACATGGCATCCATATTTCTGATGGAGAAGTATGGATGACCGCTTGGGAGATTGCCGACTTGTTCTATACAACAGTTGGATCAATCAATTCCCGTTTAAAAGCAATATTGAAAGCCAACGTCTTAAAGGGGTATGAAGTTTGCCAATACATAAAGTTGGAGAATGGGAATAGTGCCGATGTGTATAATCTCAACATGATTATAGCCCTATCCTATCAAATAGACACTGGACATTCTGCTGAATTCAGAAAATGGCTTATCAGTAAAGTTGCCTCCAAACAAAAGGGCATATCTCTCTTTATTCCTATAAGCGCAGCTAACATACACAATTGCTAATACCTTTGCTAAAAGTCCAACTTGGTTTTTTTTCTACGTTGGACTTTTCTTTTCTATTTTGGCACAGTTGACCTAGAATAATACTACCTTTTGGTGACAAATGCTGCCACTTTCAGGGAAATGTATTTATACATCTTGCTAATGATATATATTTGCACACAAACGATTAGCATATATTATTATGAAGCAGAAAAAGATAGAACATATTACTTTGAATCTGATTGTTTTCGGGACAATCGCTATCATTGGTGTTTTAGCCCGCCAGACCGTACTTCACTATGGTTGGGATGAGTTCAGCAGTTACCTCATTTTAGTGGTATGCTCCATTATCATGGGAGCTATCTATCTCAATCTGCAAATGGTATTCAGTCAAATTCTTTCGCCAACAATAGAAAAGTGCTTTATGAGATTTGAGTGCTACCGCAATAAGTTTGTGGTAGTTGAAACTCCAATTGCACGCGCTGAACTTGTCGAAAGTTCTATTATTTCGGAATCCTGCATTTCAGAACCAAAAATTGAAATAGAAACGACATCTGACACAACAGAAGAAGTTTCTATTTCATCGTGTTCCAAACTCAACGAAGAAGTGGCAGAGCTTCCAAAGGAAGAAGCCACACCTTCTACCATCAACAATATATCCATCGAAGAATCCAATCAGCCAACAGAATACGAGATATTCCGTGCCAACGCTATGGCTGAAAAAGAACGAGCATCGCAAGAAAAATTAGATAAAGTTCTCTCATATACGAAACAGAACTTGGCTCTCTACCTTAGGGACAGTCGCGAAATAGGCTTAAAATTATAACAAATTGATTGTCAATGTGATAAAAATTTCATATCTTAGCTACAGGAATTAAAAATTCCTCCGAACACCCTGGAAAAGTGACTTTCGGAGG
>OJKO01000951.1_pt1 | contig 10180 bp, 10 predicted proteins | sample 1596541 | NCBI WGS metagenome assembly OJKO01 (sample SAMEA4350163, study PRJEB24818) | metagenome | biome: human; feature: gut; material: faeces | place: Denmark | collected 2013-09
GTCTCCAGCACGGGGTCGGTGTAGTCGAGCATCTCGCGAAGCAGCCACATGAGCGGCGGGATGCGTTTGGTGACGTTGCAGAACTCGATCATCTGGTCGTGCGCCACATCGGGGGTGTGGTTGAAGACGAAATTGGGTTTGATGATGTTCTTGTAACCGAAAGTGAACAGGTCGGTGGTTGCTTTGTTCACCGCGTCGTGCCAGAAGTTTTCCGAAACATAAGCCATGCCCTCCATTGTGTCACGCACGCGAAAAAACGGCAACGATGCGGTTGCGCGGGTGCGGTCGGATCCGGCGGGTGGGGGAGAGTGCGGTAAAAGTGATGTTTTGTTCGTTTTTATGGAAGTGATGTGCGCAACACGCAAGTCAAACATTACGAAACGCACATATTGGTTTGGTTTATGCGCGAACATGTGCGATAATGTTCACATGATATCCTCACAACGTCAACATCTGATACTGAGCCGTCTGCGTACGCGCGGCGCAGTGCGCATCACGGCGTTGTCTAAGGAGCTCGGCGTTTCCGCGATGACCATTCGACGTGACATCGCCGATCTCTCTGACAAAGGTCTGCTGAAACGCGTGCATGGCGGTGCCGTCAGCACCAGCGCATTGCTCAGCGAGCCGCTGTTCTCTGTAAAGTCACAGATGGACATTGGTCTCAAGGACGCCATCGCACGTGAAGCGGTGCAATATGTGGCCCCCGGCGATGTGATCGCCATAGGAGGCGGCACCACGGCCTACGTGTTCGCGCAGCATCTGCTGGAAAGCCAGCAGGCGTCGGGCATCACCATCCTCACCAACTCGATTCCGGTCGCCGAGCTCGTGCAGGCGTTGGAATCCAAGGATGTGGAGGTGATCGTAACGGGCGGTGTCACCACGCGGTCGAACTCGCTGGTCGGGCCGATCGCCGACAAGGTCATCGCGTCGCTGCGCGTCAACACCGTGTTTCTCGGCACCCATTCCGTGTCGATTCCCCGTGGCTTCCTCATGCCGAACTCGCTGGAGGCGGCCACCGACATGGCGATGATGGGCATCGCCGACCGTACGGTCATCCTGACCGACCACACCAAGTGGAGCTGTACATCACTATCGTTGTTCGCCCGGTTCGACCAGGTGGACACGGTCATCACCGACGATGGCCTCGACCACGAGTCCATCGCCAAGACAAGGGATTTGGTAAAGGAACTCGTTCTGGCGCACCAGAGCGAACACACCGAAGAAAGTGAGTGACACCATGGCAGAAATCACCAACTACACCCCGGGAGAGTATGCGAAGGAGCATATCCGCATCACGCCGACCACGCTGGCCGACGGACGCGACTTCTTCTATCTCGACGACGATCCGGAATACGTCTCCGGCGCCAAGACCCGCGAGCTCAAGGACCCGCGCCCGCTGGACTACCGCTTCGCCCCGCACCTGGACGCCGACGGCAACGAAGTGCCGTACGCCGCCCCGCAGATGCGCCGCGACCCGCTGACCGGCGACTGGATCCCGATGGCCTCCGCCCGCATGAACCGCCCGATCACCGCCGGCCCCGGCGCCACCGCCAAGGGCAACCCGCTGGCCGCGCGCAAGCCCGGTGACCCGTACCAGGACGGCGAAGTGCCGGACACCGACTACAACGTCGTCGTGTTCGAGAACCGTTTCCCGTCGATGGTGCGTGTGCCCGGTGTCTCCGAAGACGTCACCTACGTCGACGGCAACCCGCTGTGGGAGAAGAAGCTCGCCGCAGGCCGCTGCGAAGTGATCTGCTTCGACCCGGACGAAGACGGCCTGCCGGCGGACCTGCCGGTCTCCCGCCTGCGCACCGTCGTGGAAGCATGGGCGTTCCGCACCGCCGAAATCTCCAAGATGGAGGGCATCGAGCAGATCTTCCCGTTCGAGAACCACGGTCAGGAAATCGGCGTCTCCCTGGCGCACCCTCACGGACAGGTCTACTGCTACCCGTTCATCGCACCGAAGATGGAAGCCGAACTCAAGCAGACCGAAGCCTACCATGAGAAGACCGGCGGCAACCTGCTCAAGGATCTCATGAACTCCGAAATCGAAGCCGGGGAGCGCATCGTCATGCGCAACCACAGCTGGGTGGCCTACGTGCCGGCCGCAGCCCGCTGGCCCCTCGAGGTGCATGTGGCCCCGGTGCGCGACGTGCTCACCCTCGACGAGCTCAACGACCAGGAACGTTGGGATCTGGCCGTCATGTACTCCACCCTGCTCAAGCGCGGCAACGCGTTCTTCGACAAGGGTGACGGCAAGGGCATGGACCTGCCATACATCGCAGCATGGCACCAGGCTCCGATCCACGACGCACGCCGTGAAAACTACCGCCTGAATCTGCAGTTCTTCTCGTTCCGCCGCGCAGCCAACAAGATCAAGTATCTGGCCGGATCCGAATCCGGCATGGCCGCATGGGTGTCCGACACCACGCCGGAACTCATCGCCAAGCGCTTCCACGAGCTCGGACCAATCGATATCGAAGGCTGAAAGCCAATAAAACCCAAAGGACAAAACACCAATGACTGCTGTTGAATTCATTGAGCCGCTCTCGCACGACGAGGGTGTGAAGAACGCGACCGACCTGTTCCGAGCCACCTACGGTGAGGAACCGGCTGGCGTATGGGCCGCACCGGGCCGTGTGAACCTGATTGGCGAACACACTGACTACAACGCGGGCCTGTGCCTGCCGATCGCACTGCCGCACCGCACGTTCATCGCGCTCAAGCCGCGTGAAGACACCAAGGTGCGCGTGGTTTCCGACGTTGATTCCGAAAACGTTACCGAAGCCGACCTCGATGGTCTGCAGGCCGGTGGTGTGGAAGGCTGGGCCGCCTACCCGGTAGGCGTTGCCTGGGCATTGCGCGAAGCCGGCTTCGATGCGGTGCAGGGCTTCGATGCGGCATTCTCCTCCTGCGTTCCGCTCGGATCCGGTCTGAGCTCCTCCGCAGCCATGACCTGCTCCACCGCCTTGGCACTGGATGACGTGTATGGTTTGGGTTATGGCGCATCCGATGCCGGTCGTGTGACGCTGATCAACGCCGCCATCAAGTCGGAAAACGATATGGCGGGTGCGTCCACCGGTGGTCTCGATCAGAACGCATCCATGCGCTGCACTTTCGGCCATGCGTTGCGTCTTGATTGCCGTCCAGAGCTGAGCCCGCTGGAGAACGTCTCCCAGCAGGAATTCGATCTCGACAAGTACGGTCTGGAACTGCTGGTGCTTGACACTCAGGCTCCGCACCAGCTCAACGACGGCCAGTATGCCCAGCGTCGCGCCACTTGCGAGAAGGCCGCCGAAATCCTCGGCGTGGCCAACCTGCGTGTGGTCGCCGACGAAATCGCTAAATCCGAGGATCCGTTCCAGGCACTCAAGGAAACGCTCGACAAGCTGGAAGACGACACGATGAAGAAGCGCGTGCGCCACGTCATCACCGAAATCGCCCGTGTCAATTCCTTCGTGCGTGCCTTCGCCAACGGCAAGATCGACGAGGCAGGCCGACTGTTCAACGCGTCTCATGATTCGCTCGCAGCGGATTATGAAGTGACTGTGCCCGAGTTGGACATTGCCGTGGATGTGGCTCGTGTCAACGGCGCGTACGGCGCACGTATGACCGGCGGCGGCTTTGGCGGCTCCATCATCGCGCTGGTGAACAAGGGCCAGGGTCACGAAATCGCACAGAAGATTGCTGACCGCTTCGAAAAGGAAGGTTTCAACGCGCCTCGCGCCTTGCCGGCGTTCGCTGCGGCTTCCGCGAGCCGCGAGGCTTGATCGCAGAAGCCGATGCAAAAACGCGCGTTGGCGCACGCCCATGAAAAAGGACGTGCGCCAACGCGCGTTTTTGCACGATTTACTTGTGGACCAGATGGCGCACAGCGTATCCCACGGCGATGACCAGTAGGTACGATGTCGAATGCTTCATCCCGGCTCCCGGTGCGGCTACGTGTTTGGCCTGGTGCTGTCTGTGATCGTATTCGTGCTCCCCTCCTTCTTTCTGAAGGAGGGGAGCACCTTTCGTAAGTAGCGACGTGTCGACTTGGTGGCCGTCATGTTCGGCTACGTTTTTGTGCGTACAACGGACGGGTTGTACGTGTATTTGATGAAAAACGATATGTTATACGATTAACGGCGTGTCGCGATGTGGGTGATTCCGGTGTTCTGCAAGAACGGCAGTATGGAGCCGAAGTTTACGTTTGCGACGCTGGGGGGACTGGTTGATGAGAGTGCTAACTATTGAGATAAACGATTAACGTTTGACATTAAACGATTAATGATTTATAGTGTTAACCACCGCAAAGAAACAACCACAAAGCAAGTGGCTGACGGGGTCGTACCGGTGCGTCTTACATCGGTACGAGGAGGAAACATCAAGGAAGAAGGAGCCTAATCATGGCACGAAGAAGTGTTCGCCTGTTGGCATCAATAGCTGCAGTCGCGACTATGGTCACGACGTTTGCCGCATGCGGCAACAAGCAGGCCACCACCGACGAGAACGGCAAGCCGATCGTCAATATTCTTGTCCGTCGTAACGTAACCGACCACCCCATGCAGGACACTCAGTACTTGAAGGATCTTGAAGCCGCCTGCGACTGCACCATCAAGTGGCAGGAAGTCGCCGACAATGCTTGGGACCAGCAGAAGAGCGCCAAGATGGCCGCCGGCGAATTCCCCGACATCGGCCTGAGCCTGTTCAGCATGGTCGACGCGGCCAAGTACAGCACCTACTTCGAGGATCTGAAGCCGCATCTGGATAAGATGCCGAACGTCAAGAAGTTCCTCAAGAACAACAAGGGCGCCGAAAAGTACGTCACCGACGGCACGAAGATCGCCATGCTGCCCTCCGATCGAGGCAAAGGCTACGAGGTCTCCGGCACCCACATGTTCATCAACAAGACCTGGCTGGACAAACTGGGCCTCCAGACGCCGACCACCTGGGACGAGCTCGAGAACGTGCTCAAGGCCTTCAAGAGCGACGATCCGAACGGCAATGGCAAGGCCGATGAGATCCCGATGAACATCCGCAGCGTCGGCTTCGGCCTGTGGAGCCCGCTGACCCTGATGAACTCCGAAGGCGTGGTCACCTCCTTCATGGGCGGTGGCGCCTCCGAGCAAGGCTATTATGTGGACAACGGCAAGGTCAAGAGCTACTACACCTCCGAAGCGCTCAAAGACGTCGTCTCCTACCTGCACGAGCTGATGGCCCAGGGGCTCATCCCGAAGGACGTGCTCACCCGCGATGATTCCCAGTACAGTTCGCAGACCGTCAGCGACGGCAAGACCGCACGCACCGGTGTCTCCTTCGGCTGGTCCAACTACTCCGAGTACGGCAACGCGCTTAGCGATCAGTACGTCACCCTGCCGCCGCTGAAGAAGGACGCCTCCACCCCTGACTCCCAGGTCAAGTGGGATTACTCCCAGGACGCCGCACGCTGGGCCTACTCCGGTTCCGGCCTGACCGTCAATCCGAACGCCGCCAACCAGGACGCCATCTACAAGGTGATCAACGCCATGTACGGCGAGAAGCTTTCCGTGGCTGGATTCTTCGGCTCTATTCCGGATATCGTCTCCGATGACGGTGACCACCAGTACACCATCGACAAGGCTAAAGCCTACGCCGAATATCCTGACACCCGTGCCATCGCATTGCAGGATCGTTTCGGCGGCTGGATCCGCGACGACGTGAAGATGGTCAATGACACCAACGCCGATCAGGTCACCGCATCCGATCTGGCCGTACGTGAAGCACGCAACCGCGTCGACGGCATCAAGGACGTAGTGCCGATCTACGTGCGCCCCGACACCGAGGATTCCAACACCCTGCAGAACAACAACACCGCCATCTCCAACTACGCGAACAACCAGATCGCGAAGTGGGTCCAGAAGGGCGGCATCGACAAGGAATGGGATGCCTACGTGAAGAAGGTGTCCGAACCGACCCTCGGCCTCGACGCCAACATCAAGATTTGGCAGAAGTGGTACGACAAGTACACCAAGTAGCCAAGTAATACCGCGGGGTCCATCGCACGGGTTCGTTTCTCTCCCGTGACTGCCGCCGGACCCCGCATTTTTGTTCCCTAGCAATCATCCTAAATTGGAGACCAACATGAGTGCACAAACATCGCAAGGCGTTGCTGCACGGACCGTGGCGATGGAAGCGGCTCCCGACCGCAAGAAACCAGGTCTGCTCGATCGCATCGCCGACCACTTCCGCCGCTACTGGCAGTTGTGGATTCTCACCGCTCCCGCCCTGTTCTTCGTAGGCCTGTTCGCCTACGTGCCGATGTGGGGCATCCAGCTTGCCTTCCGCGAGTTCGACCCGACCAAGGGCCTGACCGGCGGCAAGTTCGTAGGGCTCAAATATTTCAACGAATTCTTCCATAACCCGCTCTTCGGCGAGATCATGACCAACACCGTCCGCATCTCCCTGTGGACGCTGGTCATGGGCTTCATCTTCCCGATCATTCTGGCCCTGCTCATCAACCAGATCGGCTCGAAGAAGATCAAGGGCTTCGTGCAGACCATCACCTACATGCCGCACTTCATCTCCGTGGTGGTCATCGTCTCGATGCTGAACATCTTCCTGTCCCCGGGCTCCGGCATCCTGGGCCGCTTCTTCGGTGACGAATCGCTGATGGGCTCCACCAGCGCCATCACCGCCGTCTACTGGATCTCCGAAGTCTGGCAGCACGTCGGCTGGAACTCCATCATCTACCTGGCCGCGCTCGCCGGCGTGGACACCTCGCTGTACGAGGCCGCGAAGATCGATGGCGCCGGCCGTCTGCAACTGATCCGTTACGTCGACCTGCCGGCGATCATGCCGACCTGCGCAATCCTGCTCATCATGAACATGGGTTCCGTGCTCAACGTGGGTTTCGACAAGATCTACCTGATGCAGAACTCGCTGAACATGCCGGCCACCGAGGTCATCGCGACCTACACCTACAAGATCGGTATTCTTAACGGCCAGTATTCGTATTCGACCGCCATCGGCCTGTTCAATACCTTGGTCAACTTCGTCTTCCTGATCACCGCGAACGCGATCTCCAAGCGCGTTTCCGATACGAGCATTTTCTAGGAGGCAGCAATCATGTCTGCAACAACAACCGGGGCCGTTTCCCAAAGCAAGAACGATATTCCCTGGAACAAGCATGTACGTCAGAAGAAAACGCCAGGTGATCTGGCCGTCGACTTCGTCATCGTGCTGCTCCTGGTATTCACCGTGGTCGCAGTGCTCTACCCGCTGTGGTTCGTGGTCATCGCGTCGTTCTCCAATCCGAACGCTGTGGCCGGCGGTGAAGTGTCACTGCTGCCTAAGGGCGTGACCTTCGCCGGCTATGCGAAGGTGTTCACCAACCATCGCATCTGGCAGGGCTATCTCAACACGATCATCTACTCGGTGGTCGGCACCGCGGTCAACATGGCCGTGACCATCCCCTGCGCTTTTGCACTGTCCCGCCGCGAATTCAAGCCGCGTCGCGTCATCATGTTCCTGTTCACCGTCACCATGTTCGTCAGCGGTGGCCTGATCCCGAACTACTTGCTGTACAAGGCCCTCGGCATCAACAACACCATGTGGGTGTTTATCCTGCCGGGCGCGGTCTCCGTGTACAACGTGATCGTGGCACGCTCCTTCTTCGAAACCTCCATTCCGGAGGAGCTGCATGACGCGGCGCAGATCGACGGCCTGAGCTACTTCGGCTACTTCTTCAAGATCGTGCTGCCGTTGAGCTCCGCCATCCTCGCCGTCATCGGCCTGTACTACTTCGTCGGCCACTGGAACGACTTCATGACAGGCTTGATCTACATCACCGACGACACAAAGCAGCCGTTGCAGGTGGTCTTGCAGCAGTTGCTGCTGGTGGCACAAGGCACCGGTACGAACGTCAACGCCGCGGCCCAACAGCAGGCGGCCGACCAGATCAAGTTCGGCATCATCATCGTCTCCACCCTGCCTCTGCTGGTGCTGTACCCGTTCCTGCAGAAGTACTTCAACAAGGGCGTAATGCTGGGCGCCGTCAAGGGCTGATTGAAAGGGATTCGCCATGCTCGCTCGTTTTTCCGTGGCCTATGAACGGTTCTGCCGTCTGCTGCTCACGATCTTCGTGGTGAACATCGCCATGCTCGTGCACACACTGCTGGGTGCCGTGGTGCTGGGATTCTTCCCATCCTGCGCCGCCGCGCAAACCACGTTCCGCACGTGGCTGCGTGCTGAGGATCGGTCGATGCGTGCCAAGGAAGTATGGGGCATCTTCCACGGCGCATGGAAAAACGAGCTCAAACAGGCGAATCTCTTCGGCTGGCCGTTGGCCGTATGCTGGGTGGTGCTCGCCATCGACTACTACATGATGAACTGGCATGCACGCGGAACGTTCGACGTGGCGGTTTCCGGCGTACTGTTCGTGCTGGCACTGGTATTGCTGGCCTTCACCATGCTGGTCTGGGTGGTGCGCGCGAACTATGACGAACGTCCGCTGTGGATCGTCCGCACAACACTGACCATGATCGTGGCCCGTCCGCTGTGCACCCTGCTGCAGATCGGACTCGCACTGCTGGCGATCCTTGCCTGGGCGCAATGGCCGGGTCTGCTCATGGTGTTCGGCATGTCGCTGCCGATGTTCTGCACTGCGTGGATCGTGTACTCGTTCGGCCGGATTCCGGGAATGGACATCCATGACCGGGAGCAGCCGGGCATCCGATACGCGAAAAGCTGAACGGCAGAGTGTCGCCAAAGAAAGGCGGGCATACAATGGAATCCGCTTCACAAAGCCGCCAAGCAGACAAGGCAAAACCATTGGTATCGATCAAAGACATCGCAAAAGAGGCCGGCGTCTCCATTTGCACCGTGTCATTGGTCATGAACAACAAGGACCGCAATCGCGTCAGCAAGGCGGTGGCGCAACGAGTGCGCGGAACGGCCCAATCAATGGGATACAAGCCGAACTCCGTGGCGCGTACATTGCGCACCAGCAGGTCGTATGTCCTCGGCTTTATCACCGATGAGATCGCCACCACGCCATATGCCGGGCGCGTACTGGTGGGAGCGCAGGAGGCAGCGCGCAAACTCGGCTATATTCTGCTCACCGTCAACACGGGAAACGATCGGGAACTGGAGAACCAGGAAATCGCGGCCCTGCGGCAGTACCGCGTGGACGGTTTCCTGTATGCCATGATGTACCACCGTGTTGTGGAGATCCCCGCCGAACTCGAAGGCAGCCCCACGGTCGTCGTCGACGGCGAAGACGAGAATCGCAAGATTCCCTCGATCTACCCCGACGACGAAATGGCAGGGTACGATGCCACCAATCGGCTGATTCAGGCCGGCTGCAAACGCATCGTTTACTACGGTTCCTCAATCACCATTATCGCCCAGGGGGAGCGGTTCGCCGGGTATCGCCGAGCGCTCGCGGACGCGGGCATCCCCTTCGACGAGCAGTTGGTCGTCAATGTGGAAGAGGCCACAAACGCCGCTTCGGAAGCCGGTCGCGTGTTCGACGAGATCAAGCCGGACGGCATCTTCTGCTTCAACGATGTGCGCGCGACCTTCATCTACGAAGCCGCGCGAGAACGCGGAGTGCGCATCGGAACCGATGTGTCGGTGATCAGCATCGACAACCAGCCGCTCATTACGGACGTGCTCAAGCCCGCGTTGACCACCTTGGAGCTTCCTCACTACGAAATGGGCTTCGAAGCGGTGCATCAGCTGGTCGCCATGATCGACGATGAAGCCGCCACGGAAAGCCTTGCACGCAGTGAGGATTCGATCAGGCGTTTGGAGAACGGCCCGATGACACCGTTGCGTTGCCGCATCATCGAACGCGATTCGATCGTTTCCTGACGGCACTGCGTCTTTGAGTATTTCCATCCATTTTCCATATTCATTTCACACGTGTAGAGGGGTCTACTATGTCGAATACCTATTCCATCTCCGTCGAAACCGGCGGCTACCGGCAGCTCGATCTGTTCGCCGAACGCTGTGGCGCGGGGAACGCCGTCTTCACCGTTGCGGCCGGCAACGACGTCGCAATCGCGGCGCACACCATGCACATCCCCGAACGCAACCTTTAATTCTCCCTCGCGGTGCCGCAGAAATCCCCCCTCCCCGTTGCGGCCACCCGCCAGCTTGTACGACTCGGTCACCCTTCCCGACTCCATTACCCTGTTGACCACGGCCTTCTGCACGC
>OJKO01000953.1_pt1 | contig 10154 bp, 9 predicted proteins | sample 1596541 | NCBI WGS metagenome assembly OJKO01 (sample SAMEA4350163, study PRJEB24818) | metagenome | biome: human; feature: gut; material: faeces | place: Denmark | collected 2013-09
GTGCGCGTCGTGGTCGCTTGGTGTTTGAACGTCCACAAGGCACGTTCAGCGTAGAAACCCCTGCATTTATGCCGGTGGGTACTTATGGCACGGTAAAAGGCATGACACCAGAAGAAGTGCGTGCGACAGGTGCAGAAATTTTGCTTGGTAACACGTTCCATTTATGGCTTCGTCCAGGTCAAGAAGTCATGCGTAAACACGGTGATTTACATGACTTTATGCAATGGCATCGCCCGATTTTGACTGACAGTGGCGGCTTCCAAGTATTCAGTTTAGGTAAATTACGTAAAATCACGGAAGAAGGCGTAAAATTCCAAAACCCAATTAATGGTGAGCGTATTTTCCTTTCGCCTGAAAAGTCTATGGAAATTCAATATGATTTAGGGTCTGACATCGTGATGATTTTCGATGAATGTACGCCTTATCCTGCGACTTTCGATTATGCGAAAAAATCCATGGAAATGTCTCTTCGTTGGGCAAAACGCAGCCGCGATCGCTTTGATGAATTAGGCAATAAAAATGCGCTATTCGGTATTATTCAAGGCGGCGTATTTGAAGAATTACGTAAAGTATCACTAGAAGGTTTAGTGAATATTGGCTTTGACGGTTATGCGGTGGGCGGTTTAGCAGTAGGCGAACCAAAAGAGGACATGCACCGCATTTTAGAATACATCTGCCCACAAATCCCGGCTGATAAACCGCGTTATTTAATGGGCGTGGGTAAACCAGAAGATTTAGTGGAAGGTGTACGTCGAGGCATTGATATGTTTGACTGTGTAATGCCAACTCGTAACGCACGTAACGGCCATTTATTCGTGACTGACGGCATTGTTAAAATCCGTAATGCAAAATATCGTGATGATACCAGCCCATTGGATCCAGAATGTGATTGCTACACCTGTAAAAACTACACCAAAGCCTATTTATATCATTTAGATAAATGCGGTGAAATTTTAGGTGCACGCTTAAATACCATTCACAATTTACGCTATTATCAACGTTTAATGGCGGAAATTCGTCAAGCTATCGAAGACGATCGTTTTGATGATTTTGTCGTGGAATTCTATGCTCGCATGGGCAAACCAGTTCCACCATTACAATTAGCGGATAACTCATAATTGCTGAAAGTGCGGTAGAAAAATGAAGCGTTTTTTGACCGCACTTTTTAACAAAGGAAACCTTATGCAAATCCTCGAACCTCAACAATTTGCCACTTGGAATGAACCGATTGATATGCTTTATGCCTGTCATAGCAAAGTGAAACGCTTTTGCAAGCAACTTACGATTCTTCCTAGCTACTTAGAAAAAAATGGCGTGAATCAAGCCGTATTAAATGATGTGAAAACCATTTTGCAGTATTTTAATCACGCGGCACCACTTCATCATGATGATGAAGAAAAAGACTTTTTCCCCGCTTTAATTGAAAAAGCACCTCAAGCAAAAGAATCGGTGGATGAATTAGAACGACAACACGTTACCTTGCATGAAAATTGGGCAAAGCTTTCGGAGCAGCTAGAAGAATTGATTGCAGAGAAACGTACCGATGTAGATGAAAGACTGATTACGCTATTTGTGGCGAGCTATGATAGACACATTGCCCTTGAAGAGCCGCTATTTGAGCTTGGTAAGCAATATTTATCCGCAGAACAACTCACTGCTATGGGCAAAATTATGTTTGCTCGTCGCCAAGCTTAAACCATGAAATATCAATTAAATTTGACCGCACTTTCCTGCCCGATTCCGCTTTTAACGGCGAAAAAAGCTTTGGCAAATTTAGCGCCAAATGATGAATTAGTTTTGCAATTAAATCGTCAAAGTGCGGTCGAAAATTTTGTTGTTTTTTGTGAAGAAAATCAATGTGAATTAGTGGATCAACATTGGCTTTCTGAGCAAATCTTCGAAGTTTGCTTGAAAAAAATCAATTAATTCCAAAATTCTAGTTGTTATTGCCTTCATCGGCTTTTACTGAATGCCGTTTTATGGTATTTTACGCACACTTTTAACTTTTCATTTTATAAGGAAAACACAATGGAAGCACAAAGCCCAATGTCCACGTTATTTATTTTCGTGATCTTCGGTTTAATTTTTTATTTTATGATTTACCGCCCACAAGCGAAACGTAACAAAGAACACAAAAAATTAATGTCTGAATTAGCGAAAGGCACTGAAGTATTAACTGCTGGTGGTTTGATTGGTAAAATCACCAAAGTAACCGAAGGTGCTGAAATTGTTATCGCTTTAAACGATACTACTGAAATCACGATTAACCGTAACTACATCGTTTCAGTATTACCGAAAGGTTCTGTAAAATCTCTCTAATTTAAATTCCTAAAGGGAAAACTATGTTAAATCGTTACCCATTATGGAAGAATCTAATGGTGATCCTTGTGGTCGCCATTGGTGCTTTATACTCTCTTCCAAATATCTATGGTGAAGATCCAGCGGTGCAAATTTCCGGTACACGCGGACAACAAGCAGACACCACCGCATTAACTGAAGTACAAAATGTACTGAAAGAAAATAACCTTCCAACTAAATCTATCGTTCTTGAAAATGGCTCTATTCTTGCCCGTTTCACCAACACAGATGACCAACTTCTTGCCAAAGATAAAATTGCAGAAAAACTAGGCAACAACTACACCACGGCATTAAACCTTGCACCGGCAACACCGGCTTGGTTAAGCAGCATTGGGGCTAACCCGATGAAATGGGGTTTGGACTTACGTGGTGGCGTACGCTTCTTAATGGAAGTGGACATGAATTCTGCGCTTGCTAAACGTCAAGAACAGTTACAAGACACATTACGCAACGAATTACGTAAAGAAAAAATTCAGTTTACGGCGATTAAAAATGGCGACAAATTTGGTACAACAGTCACATTAGAAAACGCAGACCAAATGTCAAAAGCAGCGCGTATTATTCGTCAGTTACACCCAACATTAGACGTGTCTGATATTGGTGACAACACCTTAAACCTTGCTCTTTCTGAAGCGGCATTAACAGAATCACGTAACTTAGCGATCGAGCAAAACTTAACGATTTTACGTAAACGTGTCGCTGAATTAGGCGTAGCGGAAGCGGTTATCCAACGTCAAGGTGCAGAACGTATCGTAATCGAATTACCGGGTGTTCAAGATACTGCACGTGCAAAAGAAATCTTAGGGGCAACCGCAACACTTGAATTCCGCATTGTGAATTCATTAGTGAACCCTGAATCGGCTGCACGTGGTATGTTACCTTCTGACACAGAAATCAAATATGACCGTCAAGGTAGACCTGTTGTACTTTACAAACGTGCGGTATTGGGTGGTGAACATATCATCAACTCAAGCTCGGGTTTAGACCAAAACACCAGCACGCCACAAGTAAGTGTAACCTTGGATAGTGAAGGCGGCGAAATCATGTCGCAAACCACTAAGAAATACTATAAAAAACCAATGGCAACCTTGTATGTAGAATACAAAGACAACGGTAAAAAAGACGAAAATGGCAAAACCATTTTAGAGAAAAATGAAGAAGTCATTAACGTCGCAACCATTCAAGGTCGCTTTAGTTCTAACTTCCAAATTACGGGTGTAAGCAGCTCTGCGGAAGCACAAAACCTTTCTATGTTATTAAAATCAGGTGCTTTAATCGCGCCAGTGCAAATTGTTGAAGAACGTACAATCGGTCCTTCTCTTGGTGCACAAAACGTAGAACAAGGTATTGATGCAAGCTTCTGGGGCTTAATTGCCGTCATTGTCTTCATGCTGATTTACTATAAAATCTTCGGTATTATCGCAAGCTTTGCCTTGGTGATTAATATCGTTTTATTAGTTGGTTTGATGTCTATCCTACCAGGTGCAACACTCACTATGCCGGGGATTGCGGGTATCGTATTAACCCTGGGGATGTCGGTGGACGCCAACGTACTTATTTTTGAGCGTATCAAAGAGGAGATTCGTAATGGTCGTCCAATCCAGCAAGCCATTAACGAAGGTTATAACGGTGCATTCACCTCCATCTTCGATGCAAACTTAACTACAATTTTAACGGCAATCATTCTTTATGCTGTGGGTACTGGCCCAATTCAAGGCTTTGCGGTAACTCTTGCATTAGGTGTGGCAATTTCAATGTTTACAGCAATTACCGGAACACGTGCTATCGTGAACTTCCTATACGGCGGTAAACGTCTTGAAAAATTATCAATTTAGGTAGGATAAGATGAGATTATTTGCAAAAGATAAAAACGGACATTTTATCCGTGAAGTGAATGGGATTAAATTGCCATTCCCTCTCACTGAATTTATGAAAGTGAGATTTGTGGGATACGCATTTTCTGCGATTTTAATGGCGATTTCCCTCTTCTTCATTGTGACAAAAGGCTTCAACTGGGGCTTGGATTTTACCGGTGGTGTGGTATTTGATACTCACTTCTCACAACCGGCTGATTTAGAGAAAATCCGTGGCACATTAAATCAAAATGGTATTGCAAGCCCGATTGTACAAACAACCGGTTCTGTACAAGACGTGATGATCCGATTACCAGCTGACAATAACGATTCTGCCATTGGTGATCACGTTAAAAGCATGCTTCAAACGATTGATCCAAATATTCATATTAACAGTATTGAATTTGTGGGTCCAAACGTCGGTGAAGAACTGGCTCAAGGTGCTGTTTATGCGACCCTTGCGACTTTGGCAATGATGTTAATTTACGTTGGCTCACGTTTTGAATGGCGTTTAGGTTTTGGTGGTATTGCCTCACTTGCGCATGATGTGGTGATTACACTCGGTGTATTCTCTGCATTACAAGTCGAAATGGATTTAACCTTCGTGGCAGCAATTCTTTCCGTTGTAGGTTATTCCATCAACGATAGTATCGTGGTATTCGACCGTGTGCGTGAAAACTTCCGCAAAATTCGCCGTGTAGAAACCATTGATATTATTGATATTTCCCTAACGCAAACCTTATCGAGAACCATCATGACATCTCTCACAACGCTTCTTGTTGTGATTGCCTTGTTCTTCTTTGGTGGTCCATCCATTCATAACTTCTCATTAGCGTTATTAATTGGTATCGGTTTTGGTACTTACTCATCAATCTTTATCGCGATTGCGATTGCTTATGATATCGGCCTACGCCGTGAACATATGATTCCACCAAAAGTGGATAAAGAAGTAGATGATTTACCTTAATCTTTCGAACAGGATATAAAAAGAAAGCCACCATAATGGTGGCTTTTTTATTGTTAAAATCATGTGGTTTTTGACCGCACTTTATTCGTTTACATCACCTAATAAAGCTGCATATTTCTTCGTTGATTCTGAGCTTTCCAAGGTGATTTTAAACGCCATTGTCAGCGGCACAGAAAGTAACATACCGACTGTACCGAGCAACCATCCCCAGAAAAGCAACGAAAAGAATACGACCAAGGTAGAAAGCCCTAAGGTTTTTCCCATCATTTTTGGTTCAATAATATTACCGATCACAATATTTAATACAATAATACCGACGGTTACGCCCATGCCTACACCAAATCCATTTAGCAATAACGCTTGAACAATAATAGGTACTGCTGCAATAATCGAACCAATATTCGGAATGTAATTTAATAAGAAGCTTAAGGTTGCCCATAAAATCGCATATTGCACACCCGCTACGTCCAACAAAATCCACGTCGAGACGCCGGTAAGTAAACTAATCACCGTTTTCACACCAAGATAACTAATCACACCATCTAAAATACGATCAATGTGATGTTCTTCCGCGACAACATCATGTTCATTGTCACTTAACACTAAAGCAAGTTTATGCTTCATGGTTGGTGCTTCAAGCAGCATAAAAATCACCGCTAAGATCAACACAAAAACATTCGTCACCACGCCAGAAAAGTTTAATAATAAACGGCTCACAAAGTTCATGATCACACTTGGATCAAAATGTTCCATAATGGCTTCGCGAGAAATTACAATCGGCAATTTCAGTTTTTGAGCTAATGCCATGGCGTCATTTACACGCTCTGAAAGCAGCACTTTATATTGAGGAATTGAGCGAGTGAATTCCTGCACACTGCTGTTAATTAATCCCGCCAGGAAAAAGAATACAATTAAAATCAAAATAAACAACAAGGCAATCGCAATACCATGTGGTACTTTGCGTTGTGTCATTGCTTTAATCACTGGCGAACAAATAATTGCAATAAATAATGCCAATAAAAAAGGCACGACAATCTCTGCCGCCAGTTTAATTCCCGCAAACACAATCACTAAAGCCGCCATGGCGACTAAAGTGCGGTTAAAATTTAAGTTTTTTTCCACTAAATGGCTTCCTCATTTTCTTCGCCTGTACGAACACGAATCACGCGTTCTACATTATAAACAAAGATCTTCCCATCACCGATTTTCCCTGTTTGGCAAGTTTCAACAATGGTTTCAAGGCATTGTTCAAGTAAATCATCTGGCACGACAATTTCGATTTTCACTTTAGGCAAGAAATCTACCATGTATTCCGCACCACGATAAAGCTCTGTATGTCCTTTTTGGCGACCAAAACCACGAACTTCAGTCACGGTCATTCCGCTAATGCCGATATCAGATAAATTTTCACGCACATCATCTAATTTAAATGGCTTAATAATGGCTTCAATTTTTTTCATCTTATTTCTCCAAATTTTCACGGCGTGCGGCTTTCGGTCGGAAGCTTGTAATTACTTCAGGCTTGGTATCAATATAAATACCATCGATTAATTGCAAACAATAAGGCACCGCACTAAAAATCCCTTTCACTAAAACTTTGCCTTGCTCATCTTTCACGCCTTCTAAGGTTTCTTTGATGGCTTTCGGCTGTCCTGGTAAATTCAAAATTAAGCTATTTTTACGAATTACACCAACTTGACGAGATAAAATCGCTGTCGGCACAAAATGTAAACTCACTTGGCGCATTTGCTCGCCAAATCCAGGCATTTCACGATCGGCTACCGCTAACGTTGCGTCAGGTGTCACATCACGTTTTGCCGGCCCTGTCCCGCCCGTGGTGAGCACCAAATGACAATGGTGCGCATCCACTAATTCTTTCAACGTTTGTTCAATTAATGGCTGCTCGTCTGGAATTAATCGAGTTTCTACTTCAAAAGGATCCACCAACGCTTGTTCTAACCATTGTTGTAATTCGGGAATCCCTTGATCTTGATACACACCACTTGATGCGCGATCTGATACTGAAACCAAACCTATTTTTAAAAGTGCGGTCATTTTTTTCCTCATTTTTATACACTATAAACAGCGTCATTCTACCCTATTTTATCTTTTACTAAAGCATAAAAAAGCCATTTAGCTTTCACTAAATGGCTTTCATTTTACAAATTATTGTCTGGCTTGAACTTTGCCATCCACATAATCCACTGTGACCACTTTACCTGGTAATAATTGACCAGATAAGATTTGTTGTGCCAAGCTATTTTCGATCTCTTGCTGAATTGCACGTTTCAATGGACGTGCGCCATAAATTGGGTCATAACCCACTTCACCAATGAAATCTAATAACGCTTCGGTAAACACTAATTCGTAACCACGAGTTTCCATACGTTTTGCTAAGCGCTCTAATTGGATACTTGCAATCGCACGGATATTTTCTTTACCAAGCGGATGGAATACCACAGTTTCATCAATACGGTTGATGAATTCCGGACGGAAATGTTGGCTCACCACTGACATCACTAAGGCTTTCATTTCACCATAGCTTTCGTCTTTGCTACCCTGGATTAAATCAGAACCCAAGTTAGAGGTCATAATCACCACTGTGTTACGGAAGTCCACAGTACGACCTTGACCATCAGTTAAACGACCATCATCCAACACTTGTAATAAGATATTGAATACGTCCGCATGGGCTTTTTCCACTTCATCTAACAAAATTACCGAATATGGACGACGACGTACAGCCTCAGTTAAGTAACCACCTTCTTCATAGCCTACGTAGCCTGGAGGCGCACCCACTAAACGAGATACGCTGTGTTTTTCCATAAACTCTGACATATCAATACGCACCATCGCATCTTCGCTGTCAAAGAGGAATTTCGCCAACGTTTTGCAAAGCTCGGTTTTACCTACACCAGTTGGACCTAAGAATAAGAAAGAACCAATTGGGCGGTTAGGATCTGAAAGCCCTGCACGGCTACGACGAATCGCGTTTGCGACAGCATCGACAGCTTCTTCTTGACCGATCACACGTTTGTGTAATTCTTCTTCCATGCGTAAGAGTTTTTCTTTCTCGCCTTCCATCATTTTAGAAACTGGAATACCCGTTGCTTTAGAAAGCACTTCTGCAATTTCCTCATCAGTCACGCGATAGCGTAATGGGCTCATTTCTTTGCCTTCGCCAGTTTCAGCGGCAGCAAGTTGTTTTTCCAATTCAGGAATACGACCATATTGAAGCTCAGACATTTTGCTTAAATCGCCAGCACGACGTGCTTGTTCCATTTCAGTTTTTGCCGCATCTAACGCTTGTTTGATGTGTTGAGAACCAGAAAGTGCTGCTTTTTCTGATTTCCAAACTTCTTCAAGTTCAGCATATTCACGTTCTTTATCAGAAAGCTCTTTTTCTAACATTTCTAAACGTTTACGGCTGGCTTCGTCCTCTTCTTTTTGTAATGCCTGTTGTTCCAATTTTAATTGGATGATACGGCGTTCAAGACGATCGAGTGGCTCTGGTTTAGAGTCAATTTCCATACGGATACTAGAAGCCGCCTCATCGATTAAGTCGATGGCTTTATCTGGCAATTGACGATCGGAAATATAACGGTGTGAAAGCGTTGCTGCTGCCACGATTGCCGGGTCAGTAATATCTACATGGTGATGGATCTCATAACGCTCTTTTAAACCACGTAAGATCGCAATGGTATCTTCGACACTTGGCTCATCCACAAAGACTTTTTGGAAACGACGCTCAAGTGCAGCATCCTTCTCGATATATTGACGATATTCATCTAATGTAGTCGCCCCCACACAGTGTAATTCACCGCGCGCTAAACTTGGTTTTAATAAGTTACCCGCATCCATTGCACCGTCAGTTTTACCTGCACCAACCATGGTATGGATTTCATCAATAAAGAGGATCACTCGACCTTCTTCTTTTGCAAGTTCATTTAATACCGCTTTTAAACGTTCTTCAAATTCACCACGATATTTAGCACCTGCAATCAAGGCACCCATATCTAAAGAAAGAACACGTTTGTTTTTCAAGCCTTCCGGTACTTCACCATTGACAATACGTTGTGCCAAACCTTCTACAATAGCGGTTTTACCTACACCAGGCTCACCGATTAATACTGGGTTGTTTTTGGTACGACGTTGCAATACTTGAATGGCTCGACGAATTTCTTCATCACGACCAATCACCGGGTCGAGTTTGCCACTTTCAGCACGAGCTGTTAAATCAATCGTATATTTTTCAAGAGCTTGTCTACTTTCTTCTGCATTTTGATCGTTCACGCTTTGTCCTCCGCGAATATGTTGAATCGCTTGTAAAATTTGTTCTTTTTTCGCACCACATTTTTTCAAAATGTCATTTAATGCGCCACGCTCTTCAAGCGCTGCCAATAAGAACAATTCACTGGAAATAAATTTATCTTGTTTTTGTTGTGCTAATTTGTCACATAAATTCAATAAGTTGAGTAATTGACGAGAAATTTGTACGTCACCGCCGTTACCTGACACTTGTGGCAATTTATTCAATTCTGCGTTTAATTCATTACGTAATAACGCGACATTCACACCACTTGCTGTCAAAATCGGTGCAATTGAACCGTCTTGTTGATTTAAAAGTGCGGTCAATAAATGCACTGGTTCGATAAACTGATTATCTTTACCTAGCGCCAATGATTGTGCTTCACTGAGTGCTTGTTGGAATTTTGTGGTAAATTTTTCAATATTCATATGCTTATCTTCTCCTGATTAAATTCTTGGGGTCATCCCCTTTACGAGTTATTAAATAAGACCCTTTTTTGGTATTTCAAGAGAAAAAATCAACAATTTTTAATTTTTTCTATCAAACTTTACTTCTTGATAGGTTTAAGCGACTAAGATTTGATGAAGTGGCACGTCCCACGCTTCAGTTGGAAGCTGTTCGACTTGCTGACATTGATGGGCTAATCCCACAGGGATAAAAGAAGCAT
>OJKO01000955.1_pt1 | contig 10118 bp, 8 predicted proteins | sample 1596541 | NCBI WGS metagenome assembly OJKO01 (sample SAMEA4350163, study PRJEB24818) | metagenome | biome: human; feature: gut; material: faeces | place: Denmark | collected 2013-09
ATGAGTAGGTGCGGAAAGGGTGTGAATGTTTGATTTACGCGCTATGATGTGCCCTTGCATAGAGAGCCTGGCGGAATGGTAACGGTCGCCGGGACACGTTTTTGAAAGGACAATCATGTCAGAAGAACTTCGTTCCATCCCGCCCCAACACGGGTCCTTTGTTTTTACGTCGGAGTCGGTGACCGAAGGTCATCCCGATAAGATCGCTGACCAGATCAGCGACGCCGTCCTCGACGCAATCCTCGCCAAAGAAATAGAGCTCCAGGAGCAGGGCTATATCGCCCCCAACGGCGTGCCTGCCAACGTGGAGAACGTCCGCTGCGCCTGCGAGACCCTCGTGACCACCGGCACCGTCATCGTCGCCGGCGAGATTCGCACCCAGGCCTACGTCGACGTTCAGGAAATCGCCCGCGGCGTTATCCGCCGCATTGGCTACAACCGTGCCAAGTTCGGTTTTGACTGCGACACCTGCGGCGTTATGAGCCTCATCCACGAGCAGTCGCCCGATATCGCCCAGGGCGTCGACGAGTCCTTCGAGACCCAGACCGGCGCGACCACCGACCCGATCGACCTGATCGGTGCCGGCGACCAGGGCATGATGTTCGGTTATGCCTCCAACGAGACCAAGACCCTCATGCCCATGCCACACTACCTGGCAAGCCGCCTGGCCGAGCGCCTGGCAGCCGTTCGTCACGACGGTACCCTCGCCTATCTGCGTCCCGACGGCAAGACCCAGGTCACCGTGCGCTACGAGGACGGCAAGCCCGTCGAGGTCACGACCATCGTCATCTCCACGCAGCACGCCGCCGAGATCGAGGACATGGGCAAGATCAAGGCCGACCTCATCGAGCACGTCATCACCCCGGTCATGGCCGCCGAGAACATGCCGTGGGACAACGCGGACATCTACGTGAACCCCACCGGTCGCTTTGTCGTGGGCGGCCCCATGGGCGACACGGGCCTCACCGGCCGCAAGATCATCGTCGACACCTACGGCGGCTACGGCCGTCACGGCGGCGGCGCCTTTAGCGGCAAGGACTGCACCAAGGTCGACCGCTCCGCCGCGTATGCCGCGCGCTGGGTCGCCAAGAACGTGGTCGCCGCCGGTCTGGCCGACCGCTGCGAAGTCGAGCTTGCCTACGCCATCGGCGTTTCCAAGCCCCTCTCAATCATGGTCGACACCTTCGGTACCGCACATGTTGCCGAGGACAAGATCGTCGAGGCCGTAGAGAAGACCTTCGACCTGCGCCCGGGCGCAATCATCCGCGACCTGGACCTACGCCGCCCCATCTACGAAAAGACTGCAGCCTACGGTCACTTCGGCCGAGAAGACGCCGACTTCACCTGGGAAAAAACCGACCGAGTCGAAGAACTCAAAGCAGCCTGCGGCCTGTAAGCCAACGGCAAAAGCTGCAGCCAAGAAACAACGCACCAAAAGAAGTACCGGCTCCAACTGGTACTTCTTTTTTATTTAAAGGTGGTGAAGATGATCCGACCTGGGACATGGAATAGGTCATAGGCCCATAAATTTCGCAGCAGAGCGACTCCAACCATGTATCCTAAGTTCCGAGGGCTTTAGTATTTGGTCGATCGCGAGTTCCGCACGAGCCGGAGAGCACTTAATGTGCTCTCCGTGCGAGCAGGACTGCTCGAGCAGGCGACCAAATACTAAAGCCCTCGGAACGGCGGGAAAGAGTATGCCCCGCCCCTCGGGACGACGGGATAGAACAGGAGCACCCATGGCAGGCAAGCCGCAAACACTAGCAACGACCTCGGCATTCGAGATCTTGGGCCCCGTCATGGTCGGCCCCAGCTCATCGCACACCGCCGGCGCCCTGCGCTGCGCCCAAGTTGCCGCCAGCCTGCTGGAAGGCCGCATCACCAAAGTCACCTTTGGCCTGTGGAACTCCTTCGCCCACACCTACCGCGGCCACGGCACAGACCGTGCGCTCGTCGCGGGCATACTGGGCCTCGACACCGATGACGAGAACATCAAGCAGGCCTTCGACCTCGCGCGCGAGCAGGGCCTCGAATATCACTTTGACATCAAGGGCGACGACGCGTCCATCCACCCCAACACCGTCGACATCGACATGGTCGACGACACGGGCGCCACGGCACAGGTCCGCGGCGAGAGCCTGGGCGGCGGCAAGATGCGCATCAGCCGCATTAACGGCGTCGGCGTCGACATCTCGGGCATGTATTCCACGCTCTTCGTGGCGCACAAGGACGTCCCCGGTGTACTCGCCGCGCTCACCAACCTGCTCGCCTACGCCCATGTAAACATCGCCTTCTGCCGCACCTACCGCACCGAAGTGGGCGGCCAGGCCTACTCCGTCTTTGAGACCGACGGCGCGCCCGACGACACCGTCGTCCCCATGCTGCGCAAGCTCGACAATGTCGATTACGCAACGTTTATCGAGCTCCCCGGTTCTGCCTCGTCGCTCTCCCCCGGCGTCTCGGCCAAGGAAATCTTCGACGACGGCGAGCAGCTGCTCGATGCGTGTGAGGAACTGGGGCTCAGCATCGGCGCCGTCATGGCCGTTCGCGAGGCACGTCTGACCGGCGAGGCGCACGCCGTCGCTGCCATGCGCCGCGTGCTCGACGTCATGCGCGAGGAGACCACGGCCCCCATCGCCAATCCGCAGCGTTCGCTTGGCGGGCTTATCGGCGGCGAGGCCAAGCTTGTCGAAGCCACCGGCCGCAACGATTTGAGCGCAAGCCTGATGGGCCCCGTTCAGACCGATGCCGTGGCCCGCGCGATGGCCGTGCTCGAACGCTCCGCCACCATGGGCGTGATCGTCGCCGCCCCCACGGCAGGCTCAGCGGGTGTTGTGCCCGGCTGCGTGCTTGCGCTCGCCGATCGCCTGCAGCTCGACGACGAGCAGGTCATGGACGCGCTCTACTGCGCAGCCGCCATCGGCCTCAACCTCACCACGAGCGCCTGTGTTGCCGGCGCCGAGGGCGGATGCCAGGCCGAGGTGGGAAGCGCCGCCGCATGGCAGCCGCCGCGCTGGTGCAGATGCTCGGCGGCACGCCCGAGCAGGCGCTCGACGCCAGTTCCATCGCACTGAGTAACCTGCTGGGCCTCGTTTGTGACCCCGTCGGTGGCCTCGTGGAGGTGCCCTGCCAAAACCGCAACGCCATCGGCGTGGCAGCGGCCTTTAGCTCGGCACAACTCGCCCTCGCAGGCATTAAGAGCTTGGTGCCGTTTGACCAGATGGCACATGTCATGCTCTCGGTGGGCCACGCGTTGCCAGCCACGCTGCGCGAGACGGCAAAGGGCGGCATCGCGCAGGCTCCGGCCGCACTTTCGGCCTGTGCAAAATGCGGCGTGTGCGGATAGCGACAAAGAACGACTCAAAGGTGGGACAAATGTCCCACCTCTTTTGAATGCCACCGTTTCCGTACCACAAACAGCAGGGCAATCGCTATAATGCAAGCCCAGTAAAAACACGATGAACCGCAAGGCGAAAATCGAAGGATATGCATACGATGTCGCAAAACGATCGAACTCAACTGATTCCCGATCCGCAGCAGCCGAGCAGGCACGCCGGCGGCGTTCAGTCGCCGCGTCCTATCGCGCCGAGCCACGGTCAGCAGCGTGGTGCGGCAAACGCTTCTCAACGCCCGAACCAACAGCGACAGCAGCGTCAACAACGTCAGCAGCACCAGGCAAACGGCAATGCGCCCAAGCAGCCCCCCACGCACGCTCGAGGCGATCGCGGCCCCGCGCGCAAGTCCGCCGGCAACAATAAGTCGGGCAAAAAGACGACGCTCTTTGTCGTCCTGGGTCTAATCGTCATTGTCTATATCGTAGGCGTCGTAGCATTTTCGCAGGTAGCCTACCCCAACACCACCATCGCCGGCGTCGACGTCTCGTTCTCCAACGCTTCGTCTGCCGCCACCAAGGTCAACTCGGCATGGAAGCACTATAAGCTCACCGTGACAGGCGATGACTTTAACTGGACCTATCAGCCCGAGTCCGATGAGCCCATCGTCGACGGTGAAGCTGCCGCAAAAGAGATTATCAGCCACAACGAAGCCTTTGTATGGCCGGTCCGCCTTGTGGAATCCTTAAGCGGCAAGACCAAAACAACCGCTACCTCCAACGAAGTCGATCTTGATCAAGACGTCGACCTGTCCATGCTCTCCGACACCTTTGACCAAAAGAAGTTAGAGAAGGATCTGGGCGCCGCCATCGACGAGTTTAACGAGGGCCGTTCGGGCACGTTCGAGGCCAATAGCTCCTATGACGAGCAGGCCGGCAAGTTTGCCGTCGAAAAGGCGCGCTCCAACGAAAAACTCAACCGCGAGCATGTCATCAAGTATGCCGAGCTCGAGCTTGCCTCGCTGGCCGAGACCGTAGATCTTTCCAAGCTCGGCAACGATGCCTATGAGCCGCTCAATGGAACGCTGACAGATGATCAGATTCAGGCCGCATGCGATGCCGCCAACAACTTCCTAGGCGTCAACGTGACCCTTAAGCTCAACGGCGAGGATGCCGGCAAGGTTGACGGCGCTTCCGTGTTGCAGTGGATCAGCTTTGCCGATCCGGCCAACCCCACGCTCGATACGTCGCAGATCAGCAGCTGGGCAGCCGAGCTCGCCAACGGCTTTAATACCGTGGGATCCACTCGCTGGTGGACGCGCGCCGATGGCAAGCAGTGCGCCGTCGAAGGCGGTGACTTTGGTTGGTCCATCGACAGCAGCTCGCTCGCCAAGCAGGTCGAGGACGCCATTAACAACAAGCAGACCGGCGAAATCGAGATCAAGTACTCCCAGAAGGCCGACACCTTTACCGCAAAGGGAGAGCCCGACTGGAAGGCATACATCGACGTCGACCTGTCCGAGCAGCACGCGCGCTACTATGACGAGAACGGTAATATCGTTTGGGAGGCCAACTTTATTTCCGGCAAACCGGGCGAAGACGCCACCCCCGAGGGCGTGTGGCAAATCAACAGTAACGACGGCGGCAGCACCCTGATCGGAGCCAAGGACCCCGAGACCGGTAAGCCCAAATACGAGAGCCCGGTGAGCTACTGGATGCCATTTGAGGGCAACATGATCGGCTTCCACGATGCCACCTGGCAAAACGACAAGAGCTTCGATAACGCCGAGTCGTACAAGTGGTGCGGCAGCCACGGCTGCATCAACCTGCGCCTGGCCGACGCCAAGGCACTGCACGATTGCATCAAAGTCGGCCTGTGCGTGGTTGTCCACTCGTAGTGCAACGCGCGCATTCCTACAACGTGGAACCGCTGCGACCAATCTAACAGTTCCGAAAGAAACCGTCCTATGCGCCCGCCCCAACCGGTGGGCGCATATAATTATCGAGGTTCTTTCTATAAAGGAGACGCTATGCCGAATGTCCCCACGATCACCCCGGGCCCAGATAATACCGAGCGCACGCCCGAAGGTGCCACCGAAACGTTTCCTCTGATTACAAACGTACATGCCGACAAGCAGAGCGGACGCGCGAACGATACGGCCGAGATTTCCGATGAAGAGGCATATGCCAAGCTCAAGGCAAAGCGTGCCGAACGTCGACGCAAAAAGCTGATTCGTCGCGGTATTGCCGCCGGCGTCGTGGGTGCCATCGCGCTCATTGCCATTGTCGCAACCCTGGTTATCAATGCGCAGCCACAGGGCGCTAGTGGGCCTGTGACTGACATGGTGACCGAGGGCACGTTTACCACAACGGTCGAGGCGAAAGGCCAGCTCAAACCCATTTCGTCCTCAGTGGTCTCCCCTTCTGTCGACGGCACGGTCGATTCTATCAACGTGCAGGCAGGCCAATCCGTCAACGAGGGCGACGTGCTTATGACCATTAAAAACGACGAGCTCGATCGCAACGTTGCCGAGGCGCAGCGTGCAGTTGCTGCCGCTCAAGAAGACCTCGCCAACGCGCAGAAAGCCGCAGCTGCCGCGCAGGCCACCCCAACGACGGACGTCGAGGGAGCTTCCGCAGCGGCTGGCGTCTCCGCCGCATCAGCGGACACGAACGCCGTATCGGCCGCGCAGCGCAGCCTCGCATCGGCCCAGGCAAACCTCGACCAGGCGAACGCCAAGGCCTCCAGTCGCACGGTCACGGCCCCGAGTTCGGGTAGCATCGTGAAGCTCAATGCCAAAGTGGGCGCCACGGTAACAGGCGGCATGATCATGGGCGAAAGCGATACGAGCGGCGGCAAGCAGTGCATGCAGATCGCCGACCTATCTAAGATGAAGGTGACCGTGCAGGTGGGCGAAAAGGACATCGCCAAGATCGCCGTTGGGCAGAGCGCCAACGTCACGTATCCCGCGTTTCCCGATATCGTGAGCCAGGGCACCGTCACGGCTATCGCGTCGGTGGCAAACTCCGACGCCGCCAACGGTGGCGGCGGCAGCGTAACCTTTAACGTCGACATCCTCATCGAGGCGCCCGACGCGCGCCTGAAGCCGGGCATGACGGCCGAGGTCTCGGTGGTGACCGAGCAGCTCGACGACGTGGTGATGGTGCCGACGATGGCGCTCATGACCAAAGACGGCGAACACTATTACGTCAACGTGGCGACTCATGACGAGGGCAAGCAAACCCGTCGCGTGAAGGTGACCGTCGTGACGCAAAACGACAACGAAGCCGTAGTCGGCAAGACGCAGGTCAAGCGCGACGACCAGGGCAACGAGACCAACCCCAACGTGCCGGTTACCAAGTTGCGCGATGGCGACACCCTCGTCATGGACACCGGAGCGGACGCAACGGCTGACGGCGGCTACGGCGCGGATTCGGGCAGCATGTCTGCCGACGAGGGCATGTAATGCGTCCCGTTATCGACATCCGCAACGTGCACCGCATCTTTGAGAGCGAGGCAGGTTGCGCCCACATCCTGCATAACGTGAGCCTGGCGGTAGATCCCGGCGAGTTCGTCGCCATTACCGGCCCTTCGGGCTCGGGCAAGTCAACGCTCATGAACATCCTGGGCTGCCTGGACAAACCGACGGCGGGCGACTATTACCTGCAAGGGCTCAACGTGGCCGAGCTCGATGATGACGAGCTCACCGAAGTCCGCGCCCTGAGCATTGGCTTTGTCTTTCAGAGCTTCAACCTGCTGCCGCGCCTGTCGGTTATCGAAAACGTCATGCTGCCGCTGGCCTACACCAATGTGCCCCGTAGCCAGCGCGAGATGCGCGCCGTGCACGCGCTGCAGGCCGTCACACTACCGGTCGACCACTGGGACCACCGCATATCCGAGCTCTCGGGCGGCCAGATGCAGCGTGTCGCCATCGCACGCGCCCTCGTCAATGACCCGCCCATCATTCTGGCCGATGAGCCAACGGGAAACCTAGACTCCGCCACTGGAGCGCTTGTGATGGAGACCTTCCATAGACTTCAGGAGCGCGGCAAAACCATCGTGCTTATCACACACGACCCCGGCATCGCCGCCGAGGCCGACCGTGCCGTGACCATCCGCGACGGTCGCATTCACGACGGCGCGTATATTCCACATGCACCGCGGACCCTGCGCAGCGCCGTAGATAGCCTGCCAATGATTTCCGCCTCCGCCAACCCGCCGAAAGGAGTGGTGGCATGAGCGCCCGCGATCTCATCCAGGAAGCCCTTCACTCGCTCGAGGCCAACAAGGGGCGCAGCCTGCTCACCATCCTGGGCATTGTCATCGGCATCGCCTCGGTTATTGCCATGACTTCGCTCATCGGCGGCATCCAAAATAGCTTGGTCAACAGCCTGGGCCTCAACGCAGCTCGTATGGTTCAGATCTATTCGTCCCAAGAACTCACCGATTCTGACGTTCAGAAGCTTCAAAAACTAGTGCCGCAGGTAGAGCAGATCGGAATTGTCGACAGCGCGTACACCGAGTACAAGACCGGCGATAAAAGCTATACCGTCATGGCACAAGGTGTCGATAGCGACATGCTCGACGCCGTGGGGGCCAGCAAGCTCGTTGCGGGGCGCACCTATTCCCAGGCCGAGTCCCAATCAGGCTCGCGCGTGGCGCTCATCAGCCGCAACGGCGCCGATCAGCTTTACGGCAACGAACAGGATGCGCTGGGGAAAACCATCAAGGTTTCCAACGGCGAGGTGCAGATTGTAGGCGTGATTGATGGCGGCAGCGACTCCATGGGCTCGCTCACGCTGTATATGCCACGCGAAACCATCTCCGGGCTGTTTAGCGACGAGAATCCTTCATTCCCCAGCGTGACGGCACTTGCCGCCGAGGGCACGGACATGGATGAGCTTTGTAAGACCATCGAGTCCAAGGTGCGCGCGATGAAGGGCATCGAGGAGGAGGATGAGTACGACAGTGTATCGGCGACATCCATGAAAAGCGCCATCGATGCACTCAACTCCTTTATGGGCGCATTCTCGCTCATCATGGGCGCTGTCGCCAGCATCTCGCTGCTTGTCGGCGGTATCGGCATTATGAATATGATGCTCACCAACGTGACTGAGCGCATCCGCGAGATCGGTATTCGCCGTGCTCTGGGCGCCAGTCGTCGCGATATCACCGCGCAGTTTTTGGCCGAGTCTTCGGCATTGTGCATCACCGGCGGTCTGCTGGGTGTCCTGATTGGCTATCTGCTGGCCTGGGGCCTCGCGATGTTTGCCTCCGGATCCGGGATTCTTGGCGAGCTCGGTGCCAGCGGGCAAATCACACCGAGCTTTTCAATCGCCACGGTGCTGCTGGCCTTCGCCGTCTCCGTCGGCATCGGCGTAATCTTTGGCTTCTACCCCGCTCGACGCGCGGCAAAGCTCGACCCGGTGGAGTGCCTACGCTACCAGTAAGCCACCACCAACAAGTTGCGGTGAATTAGGGACTGAATATGCTGTCTAGCAGCAAAAACAGATACTATTTCACCGCAACTTGTTGAAGGGCTGCTTGCGCCAGTTCCGGGCGTCGTCCTCGAGCTATTGGCGGATGACGGGCTTGTACGGGTCGAGCTTGCTCGGGGCGCTCCTCTTCGCGAGCGGGAGGGCGCGCAGATGCGGCGAGCGCCTAGCGCGCGAACTCCCGTAAGAGCGCGTCTTCCACTTCCCGAAGCGAAAGGGCCCCGCCTCCCTCGGCGGGACGGGTGACCACAATGCAGCGCGCTCCCACGTCGCGCGCGGCGGCGAGCTTCTCGGCCGTGCCGCCTACGGTTCCCGAGTCCTTGGTCACAAGCCACTGGGCGCCCACCTGCCGAAGCATCGCCTCGTTGAGCTCGCGGGTGAAGGGCCCCTGCATGCCGATGACGTGCGACGGCGAAAACCCCGCGTCGATGCACTTCGTTATAGCACCGGGCAGCGGGAGCACACGCACGAAGAAGCGCTCCGCGAAATCGGCGACGCGCGTGTAGGGAGCAAGCTCCTTGCTCCCCGTCGTGAGAAGCGCGCGACCCGGGTTCTCGGAGAGAAAGCGCGCCGCGCAGGCGATCGACGCGACCGACACGACGCCTTTGGGAAGCGCCTCGACCGGGCGCGCAAGGCGCAGGAATCGTGTACCCACGGCGAGCGAAGCGGCCCGGATGTTGCCGCTTGCGAGCGTAGCGAAGGGGTGCGTGGCGTCGACGACGATGCGCGCGCCGGAAAGCTCGCGCTCCATGTCGGCCTCGTCGAGCCTGCCCGCATGTACCTCGATGCCCGGAAGCTCGCCCAAAAGCTCGCCTCCGTACTCGGTTGCCGCGTAGGCACGGGCGGGGATGCCCACCCCGCTCGCCCATTCGCACAGAAGGCGGCCCTCGGTGGTGCCGGCGAAGATGCGCAGCGCCGGCGCGGATGCGGGGGCCGTCACTTCGGGCCGCCTGGGCGCGTGATCTGGTAGAGCAGCGCGTTCATAATGGCGGCCGCCACGGTCGAGCCGCCCTTGCGACCCCTCGCGACGATGGCCGGCACGCGTCGCGCGAGTAGCTCCTCTTTCGCCTCGACCACGTTCACAAACCCGACCGGCACCCCAACGACGAGCGCGGGCGCGATCTTCCCCGCGTCCATGAGCTCGGCGAGGCGCAGAAGTGCTGTGGGAGCGTTGCCGACGGCCACGATGAGCGGACCCTCGATGCCGCAAGCTTTGTCCATGCTAGCAACGGCGCGAGTCGTGCCCGCGGCGCGCGCAGCCGCGGCGACATCAGGGTCGGCCATGTAGCAC
>OJKO01000958.1_pt1 | contig 10100 bp, 9 predicted proteins | sample 1596541 | NCBI WGS metagenome assembly OJKO01 (sample SAMEA4350163, study PRJEB24818) | metagenome | biome: human; feature: gut; material: faeces | place: Denmark | collected 2013-09
GATTTATACAGCATGGATATGTTCGGGGAAAGTATAGAGGGATATAAATATAGGACACCTTATCAAGTCGTAAAAATGATAAACCCCAATTCAAAAGAAGATATGGAATTATTACGGGAAGTATTGAAAAATAACCATTTTGATGATGAGGACGAATAACTTTTTTCCTCTTTGTAGAAGATACAGCAAACAAAAAGCCCAGTAAAGAGTGCAAAGCACCACCAATGGTGGCAAGGCTCTTGACAGGGCTTTTCCTTTTCTGTGGTGGGTAATCAAGAGGAAGAAAGAAAAAGTATGTATTTTCAATGCAGAAAATATTTAAAGGATATGCTGATTTTTATTGTGGCGGATATATGGAACTGTTATAATATGGATATGAAGAAAAAGATAAATTAAAAATTCAAGGAGAAACTAAAATGATTGTATTTTGGATAATCGGAATTTTGTTTTTAATCGTAGGCTTAATAGTTAGTGTTCCTAATCTTATTAAATTCATCAAATGCAAGGAACATACAACCGGTAAAATTGTAAGTATTGATAGTTCATCAAATGGAAATGCCAGAGCAGTATATGAATATATCGTATCTAGTAGCAAATATACAAATAAAACAAACTGGACTCCACAGCATATATTTCATCTTGATGGAGAGTGTCATGTTATTTATGATAAGAATAATCCAGATTATTCTTATATCAAGCAAAGTGGACAATATATTCGTTGTATTGTAGGTATACTTTTTGCAATGATTGGAATAGGTGTATTGTTACTGGGGATATTTCTTATTACTGTCTTATAGCGGTACAATGTTTTTTGCTTTGATGATTTTTTAGAAAGTGTGAGGTGCTTATTTATGAGAAAGAAAAATTTTTTATTTATAGTTGCAATGGTGTTTATACATATGTTATCAGGGTGTGGTAAGAGTTCAACTTCTGAACCAATCACTACCACTAAGTTTAAAACTATAATGGAAGAAAAAGGGTTGGAAGTTACAGATAAAACAGATAGTGCAAAAGACCATTCTTATCAAGAAATATATGTTGCCGTAGATAAAGAAAAATATTCATTTGAGTATTATTTTATGAAAAATGAAAAATCAGCAACTAATGTGTATAAATATGCAGTTGATAATCTAAATAAAACATATAAAGAAAATAATTCTGCTAAAATTACAGAAAATGAAAACAATACCCAATCGGTCTATGATGTTACGGCTTCTGATTACCATTGTAAAGTTATAAAAAAAGAAAATACTGTTTTATATGTGACTGCTTATCCCGAATATAAGGAAGATGCAGAGAAACTTGTAAAGGAATTAGGATATTAGTAATTAAGAAAACATGGGAGTTACGCAATAAATTTGTAGTATCTCCCATGTTTTTTGAATATCATATCAAGGCTCATTCAATCGTGGTAAATTCGTGGTAAAATGAGTGTTTTCTGTACTTCAAAATGCTTGAAAGTGTAGTGTTTATGCGATTAAACAGAAATCAGATATAAAATTTATAAAAAATTAAATACAGAGAATTCTAAAGTAACGTTAGAAGAGGGGACGTTGACGATTAAAGTTGCAAATGAAAAGACTGTAACGACAGAGATCACTGTGGATAAAAAATGGTTTAGAGCTGACGGAACTGAGTTTCACCCTCAGGATGGGGAGATTTCTTATAATCTGATACAGGTTTTGACTACGGAAGGAGGGGAATCTTCCGAAAAAATATATAAATCGGGAGAAACATTGACAAGTCAGGACGGTTGGCAAAAAACTTACTCAAATCTGCCGGCGGCAGACATAAACGGCAATGGAGAAAAAGAAATCTGCACGTATTATGTGAAGGAGATTTTGATTGCAGATTATAGTACAAGCTACAGTAACGGCAGCGTCGGTGAATCAGAAGATCCGTCGGCCGCGGCGCTTTCGTCGGGAACTATCACTGTTAAAAATACGGAAAAGATGAAATTCATATTACCTGAAACAGGTGGAACGGGACGTGGGATTCTGTACATTGCAGGAGTGTTTCTGTTAGGGATTTCTATGATTCTGTTAGGCAATAAAAATAGTTCTTTTTATGAATGCTTACATAAGAAAGGGTGACTTTTTGTATGAATTTGGATGAGCGGGATTTAAAAAAGATCAAATCTTTACATGTTATGTTGAAAATGCCAATATGGATATTGGAAAAAGAAACAAATAAAGTTTTAAAAAGCTATGAATCAATTTATAAGCATCCTATTTCTTACGGATTCAAAGAAAAGAATATCTCAGAAGAAACAGTGCAGTTCTACAGTGGAATATTAAATGAAATTTTTTTGTGCCTGTGGTATAAGGATATAAAAATAGTAATAGGCGCTTTTAGAATTAATAATGTTACAAGGGCAGATTTTTCACATGTTTATAATAATATGGATGATGAAAATAAGAAAAATTTGTCAGAAACCGAGTGTTGGGAATATTATGAAGCGCTTCCGGTATATCCGTTGGGGGATATCAGAGATTATTTGATCCTTTTAGGGTTTTTGTTTGATATGGATCTGGAAGATATCTATTCGGAAGGATTGCACGAGCAAGTAGCGAAAAACAAGTTAGAACTGGAGAAAAAGCCATCTGAAGAAGAGGTATATGACACTTTCCGTGTAGAGCGATATACATTTTATTATGAAAATAAGATCATGAACCTCGTAAGTCAGGGAGATATTCAATTATTAAAAAGTGGTCTTACAGAATTAGGAACGAGTGTTTTACCGATTTTAACGAGCAGTTCTTTAAAGACGGAAAAAAACTATACTGTTATTATTTTGGAAAAGCTGGCATCGTTGGCGATTCAGGTAGGAAAGGATATCGTGTCAGTAATCAGGCTGAGAAACTTTTATATCAAAAAGGTAGAAGAGCAAACAGAATTTGTAGGAGTTTTGGCTACGAGAGACAGCGCGATCATTCATTTTACAGAAGAACTTCACGGTGTATCGAATCAGGCAAGAACATCCCTCATCCGGTGTGTTCTGCAATATATTAATCTGAAAATCTATGATAACATCAAGGTGACGGAGCTTGCAAAACAATTTTATTTATCAGAAAGCGCGCTTCGCAGCAGATTTAAAGAAGAGATAGGCGTACCTATTAACGAATATGTAAATAAAAGAAAGATTGAAGAATCAAAGATGATGATCTGGTCGGGAATTCCGGCAGGAGAGATAGCAAGGCGCTTGAGTTTCTATGATCTGTCTCATTATTATCGTACTTTTAAAAAATACACAGGCGTGACACCACAGCAGTTTAGAGATACAAATATCATAGGACAGGAAATGTAATAATAGGCGAAAAGTTTGAGTAAAATCAGCTTTTCGCCTGTTTTGTTTTTGTAAATATCGGGTGTTTGGTAATTAAGAAGAAAAAAATGTTGTTATGTACACGAGGTGGTCAAACGGTACATTGAAGCGGGGGGGGGTAATAATATATGCTAACTCTAAAGCAAAATAATATAAAAGCTATACAGTTTTATATACACGGAAAGGAGGGGGGATATGCAGTTAAACAGAACAACAGATTACGTAGTAAGGATTGTGTACTTTTTAAGCAATGAAAACAGGATATTTACTTCTGAAGAGATTTCCGAGGCAATAGGGTGTTCAAGAGGTTACGTTATATCAATTTTAAGAAAATTATCGAAAGAAGGACTAGTGGAGGTGATCAGAGGAGTAAAGGGCGGTTTTCGGTTAAAGAAAAGACCGGACGCAATCAGTTTGTTTGATGTGATAAAAATCATGGAAGATACTATTTGTATCAATCAGTGTTTGAATGAAGAGGAAAATTGCAATCTAAAAGCAACCGATTACTGCCCGGTGAGACGGTTTTATCTTTCATTGCAAGAACAAATAGAATCGGAGTTAAAACATATGACATTTGAAATGCTGAGAAAATCGGGGGGCGGATAGAATATTTTAATAGTTCTTAATCAGGCGGGTAATGCAAAATGAAGTCAAATGAAATCGAAGGAATCAGATAGGAGGATTTATGGAAACGTTAAGAAAAATTATTGAAGAAAAAAAGCGAAAGGGAGAAGAAAAAAAGCCGTATTATGGAATACGCAAACTAAGCGTAGGTATAGTTTCCTGTATGTTGGGCCATCTTCTCTTTTTTGCATCGCCTGTAGTTGTAAGCGCTGTTGAAGCAACTCCGGAAGATGTAAGCATCATTCAGATGCAGTCGGTGAAAGGCGAAGCGATCGAAAGATCAGCGACGTTGGTTGCCGTTACCGGAGCGACAGGTATCAGGGCGGCTTCCGGAAACATAGATTCGGAGAATTTGGGATATGCTCCGAATGCAAAGTATAGTTTTCAGGATTTAAAATTCGATCCTGAAAAGCTAAGTAAAACCAATTCCGCGCGGCAGATCCAATTTAAAATCTACGGAAAGCACAATATTGCCGCTTCAACAGATAACTGGAAGATCAATCTTCAAATCGATGAAAGAATCGCAAAACATGTAATAGGAATCGAAGTTGAACCAAAAAGGCTGACAGAAGCAAATCCAAGACCGATCAGAAGAGCGCTTACGAGAAAAAGCGATACGATAGGGCGAATGACAAATATATGGGAAGTAAATTATATCAGATCTGAAAACGGAGTGTTTGCAGGAGGAGAGACGACAGATACTCAGACTGCGCATAATGGAATTATTTATCTTGATAAACCGCTGAATAAAATTCTTGAAGAAATCGGAGATGAAAATCTGACAAACGAACGGCTCTTTTACAGAATTTATTTGACAAGCGTTCAAGATAAAGGAGCTATTGTTCCGGGCATTGCTTCTACAGGATTTTTCAAAATTAACGGTCTGGATATCCAGATCGAAACGATAGAATCTAGCGGCAATGAAAAATGGTTTAAGCATGCGGCTGTTGAAGGCAGATATGTAAGAAGTGATAAGTTTAAAAATCCTGGCGGAGCGATTAATCAAAACGGAGCTATCGTCGTAGATCATAAGATATCGAAGAATACTAACTTTGCTTATATAAGCGCAAAGAACAAACCGTGGACTCTTGAGTATGGAGTCGATCCGAGATTGGTAAAATATATTGGAGGTATCGAGCTTTATTACATGGATGCAGCTGATTATGTGAATCCGGATTATTCTCTAAAAAACAAAGCAAATCGCAAAGTTCGAGATTTGTCGATCGTAAGAACAGCAGGTCATAAAAAATATGGTTATGGTGATATTACAGAGAATCAGTTTACGCAAATAGTAGATGTTCATGGAGGACGACCCGAACCGATCACGATAAGATATGTCTATAAGCTTAATAAGCCAATCAATGAAATTTTGGAGGAATTAAGAAGAGAAGCCGGAGTAGAAGAAGGAGAAGCGTTTGGTAAAGATTTTATATTCAGCGCATGGATTACAGATAAAACAAAAGATGCTCTGATAACGAATACATACGGTACAGGCTACTATAGAATTCAGGATATTGACGGTGATGGAAAGCTTGATGAGGAGGAAGCAAATAATGAGCAAAGTCCTTATATCGGCGTTCCGAAAATTACAGCTCCTTATGAAGGTGATAATAAAGTAAAAGCTGTTGTGCATTTTAATGAAAATGCCGGAAAGGGAAATAAAGCTCAGCTGATCAATAAAAACGGAGTTGTCGTTGCTACAATTAATAATGTAGATGCAGAGGAAAACGGCATACCAAAAACAATAGATAGAGAACTTGAATTTACGGTTACTGATTCAAGTGTATTAGGTAAAGCAGGAGATAAACTTACCGTTAAGATCATTCCTTCAGATGAAAGGTATGAGAAAGCGGAAGAAGCAGAAACAAAGGTAAAAGAAGCGCCAAAAGCAGTCAAAGATCCTCTCAGAGTTGTCAAAGGAAAGGATTTAACAGAAGATACGGTATTAGCGAAAAAAGGAGTAGAAAATTCAAATAAAATGCCGGGAGGAACAACATATCGGTGGAAAACTGCTCCGAATACAAGTCAGGCAGGAAATACGACTGGGATAGTGTCAGTAACTGTTCCTGACAGAGAAGAAGCTTTTGAAGTAACTGTTCCTATTGAAGTGTTTTTAGCGGATGCAGATAAATATACTCCGCAGACAACGTCGATTATTAAAGAGTATGGAACATCAACGACAGAAGAGGAAATTATAGGCGCGGTAACAGTGCTGGGATATCCGGAAGATACAGTGGATGAACTGGAAATAGCACTTGATAATGCAACTCAGATTCCGGATGGGAATACAGCAGGGGATTATCCTGTAGATGTAACAGTTACTTATCCGGATGGAAGTGAAGATAAAGTACAAGTAACAGTTACAGTAAAAGAACAAAAAGATAATGAGAAGTATATTCCGGAATTCGATCAGATTAATAAAAACTACGGCGAAGCAACAACGGAAGAGGAGATCAAAGGTGCGCTGAAGGAAGAAAGCGTACCGGAGAACACGGAGGTCACAGTGAAGAATCCGGAAAACCTTCCGGACGGAATGACAGAGGGAACATTCGAAATAGAAGTGACGGTAGAGTACCCGGACGGAACAAGCGAAGATACGACAGTGCAGGTAGTGGTGACGGATAACCGCACGGATGCAGAGAAGTATACGCCGGAATTCGATCAGATCGAGAAAAACTACGGCGAGGCAACAACGGAAGAAGAGATCAAAGGTGCGCTGAAGGAAGAAAGCGTACCGGAGAATACGGAAGTCACAGTGAAGAATCCGGAAAGCCTGCCGGATGGAATGACAGAAGGAACATTCGAGATAGAAGTGACGGTAGAATATCCGGACGGAACAAGCGAAGATACGACAGTGCAGGTAGTGGTGACGGATAACTTTTTAGTTGTCACTAAAAATCCGCCAAAACAAATTGATGGACAGAGAGTAGCTGAAAATACAAATGTAATTACAGCAAATCTGACATTTACTGTAGAAGGTGTACATGATGAAGGATTAAATTCAGGTCTTTCCATTGATGAAAATGGAAATTTGACAGGAACGCCAAAACTTAATTGGGGTGACAAGAATTCCGACACTTATGAAGAACAGACAGTAGTTCTTCATGCAATAGCAACAGCGGAAAGTGGTAGTAAAAAACCTGTAACAATATCGGTAGTAGTTCAAAGAGATACGGACGGAGACGGAGAGCCGGATATCACGGATACAGACGATGATGGAGATGGATTTACGGATATAGAAGAGGAAGAAAAAGGTACTGATCCAAAAGATCCAGACTCAGTTCCGCAGGTTGATCCGATTGTTGCGCCGACTATAGGAGAAATAGAAGATCAGACTGTTGTAGAAGGAAATGCGATCACGCCGGTAACTCCGGAGGTGACAGAAGGATCGAATGTAACAGTGGAAGGTCTGCCGGAAGGAGTGATGTTTGAGAACGGAACGATTCAGGGAACGCCGAAAGTGACATGGAACGGATCGGAAGAAAGCAGAGCAATTACAGTGACAGTAAAGGCGGAGAAAGATGGAGCGACTGCCAGAGAGACTTTCGTGATCACAGTTCAAAGAGATACGGACGGAGACGGAGAGCCGGATATCACGGATACAGACGATGACGGAGATGGATTTACGGATATAGAAGAGGAAGAAAAAGGTACTGATCCAAAAGATCCAAACTCAGTTCCGCAGGTTGATCCGAAGCCGGTCAAACCGGATCAAAAGCAAGATCCTGAAATTTCTCAAAATAAAGTAGTGAACAATGTGGTTAATAATTCTTATAAAAAGCCGATTTCCAATGCACCAAAAACAGGGGATTTTGGCAATGGAACAGGATATACAGGTTTAGCTGCATTGGCTGCGGGATTGATGCTTCTTCTTGGAATAAAGAAAAAAAGAAAAGAGGAAGACGGTGAAGAATAAGATCTGATATGATCACATTAAAACGGTGTAGCAATTTGCTATGCCGTTTTATTGTGACAGCTATGAACCAAATCTCAGGTTAGCCAGATACATTGGTGATCGAAATTAAGCCATTATGGCTGCCAATCGAAATCAAGAATTATGATTGACAAAATTGCATAAATAGAGTAAAGTTTAGTTAGTTAAAACTAACTAAAAGGCGAAGAAGATTATTATTTTGAGGAAACGATTTGCTTTTTGGAAAATGTTTAAGGAGAAATCAAAGAGACTATGTCAGAAGAAATGCTTGTAAGTTATTGCTCGCCCACTTTATCGGGGCTTAAAACAGGAAGTCTTTTTTCGTGTCCATGTGATTCTAAAAAAAAGATGTCCGGAGAAATAAGTAATTTTAATCAGAAGTTGTCAAAAAAAGGAATCCGAATTCTTCCGGTACGCATATCAGGCAGGAGAGCTTTGATTTATGTTTATCGTCCGGAAAAATTAAAGCAGGATTTTTTTGATGAGAAAGTGCAGACGATTTTAGCACATAAAGGGTATGACTGCACAAACCAAAATCGTTGTGTCTGCAGATTGGTTGAAAAACTGCGGAAGGATTCAGAATTTCCACATGAGATTGGTTTATTTTTAGGATATCCGGCGGAAGATGTCAAAGGATTTATAGAAAATAAGGCGGCTAGCAGCAAGTGCTCGGGATGTTGGAAAGTATATGGGGATGAACAAACAGCAATGAATCTCTTTGAAGAATACAGGAAGTGTACAGAAATCTGCTATAGAAAATGGAAAAACGGCGCAGATGTTGAACAGCTTACGGTTTCTATATAATCATGAATTCAGAAGAGCCGATAGAGAATGAAAAAATCCGCTTTAATAAGTTGAAAAAATTCATATGGATTTCATATGGAAAATATGTAATAATTTGCTTATTAATTGAAAAAACAAAAAAGAAAGGGGAAAAGTATGATTATTACGACAACACCTTCTATTGAGGGAAGAAGAATTGTAGATTACAGAGGAATTGTTTTTGGCGAGGTTGTCTCAGGTGTGGATTTTGTCAGAGATCTGGCGGCGTCTTTCACGAATTTTTTTGGCGGAAGATCAGGCGGATACGAGGAAGAACTTGTGACGGCAAGACAGAATGCGCTTAACGAGATGGCTCAGCGGGCGGCATCGGCAGGAGCGAATGCTGTTGTGGGAGTTGACGTTGATTATGAAGTTCTCGGGGCTGACGGAAATATGCTGATGGTGACAGTGAGCGGAACGGCAGTGGTTGTAGAGTAAATCAATTTTTACAAGGCAGCAGGGTCAGAAAAAGATCAGGAATAGGATTTGGGAAAAGGATCATGGAGAAGCGTCTGCATGGTCTTTTTTGCTTTCCGCTAAGAAATATAAAATCCCGGATATACAGAAGAGAGAATATGATGTAATATAGTATGGATATAGACTAAAGAAAAAGATAAAGGTGATTTTGTGAGAATCGGTAAAAAAAGTTCAAAAAGAGAGAAAAAGGCAATGTCTGTTTCGCTGTATGCGAACTTGATGTTTGTCGTAGTGGAGCTTGTAATGGCGATAGTGACAGGTTCACAGGCTGTTTTGCTGGATGGTGTATATGACGGAATCGAATTCGTTATGCTTCTTCCGTCTATCTTTTTAATACCGCTTTTATATAAGCCGAGTAACGAGAAATATCCGTTTGGGCATATGCAGATGGAGACTGTGTTTATCGTTGTAAAAGGAATAACAATGATCACTGTTACAGTCGGTTTGATCACGAACAGTATCAATATATTATTTCACGGCGGGCGGACAGTTGATTTTGGAGTTGTAGCGTGGTTTGAGCTGTTTGCTTGTGTTCTTGGCATAATAGTGACATTTTATCTGAAGAGGAAAAACAAAGCGATGAATTCCCCTCTTATTACAGTAGAGATGCAGGGGTGGAAGATGGATAGTATGCTTTCCCTCGGAATGACAGCCGTATTTTTCCTTCCGGTTTTCCTTCCGTTTAAAGGAGTAGGTCAATTAACTCCGTATTTGGACCCGTTTATCACGATCGTGCTGTCTATGATCATGCTTCCGATCCCGGTTAAAACGGTGTTTACCGGAATCAGGGATCTGTTGTTGATCTCTCCCGAGGAGGAAACAGTATCAGAGATCAAGCAGACGGTGGAACCGATCATACAGGAAAGTAATTGTGTGGATATTTATTATGACATTGTCAGAACGGGAAGAAAATTATGG
>OJKO01000971.1_pt1 | contig 10012 bp, 7 predicted proteins | sample 1596541 | NCBI WGS metagenome assembly OJKO01 (sample SAMEA4350163, study PRJEB24818) | metagenome | biome: human; feature: gut; material: faeces | place: Denmark | collected 2013-09
GTGTGGGAGAGTAGCACGCCGCCGCTTCAAACGTATCGGGCCTCCCGGTCGAGCCTTTGACTCCCGGGAGGTCCCTTTTTTCATGCTCTCTTTCCGGGCTTCCCGGCGGGCGTCGCTCCAGGAACCCTTTTTTCGTATCTTTTCCCATGCTTACCGAATCCCGTTGCCTATTGGATTCCATCGGCGGCAATATAGCATCTACAGTGTGCGAAATAAGAAGTATCCGTAGTAAAGGCAGCCGATCGCTCATACCTGTTGCACAACCTTGACACGTATGCCCAACTCTGCAAACCAGCAGTGCGACACGCCGATTTGGTCTTCTGCCAGTCCTGTTGTATTCTAGTCAAGTTGCGCTTAACGGATAGACACCGGAAAGCGTTGCATAATTGGAGAATTCGCCTAGTGGTCTATGGCGCACGCTTGGAAAGCGTGTTGGTGTAACAGCCTCACGAGTTCGAATCTCGTATTCTCCGCCCGGATTGGAACCCTGGAAACCGTTGGAATCATTCGGTTTCTGGGGTTCCTTCTTTTCCACTCCGTTTTCCGGTTCCTTCCAGATTCCCTCCGAATGCTTCTTTCATTGGCCTCGGTTTTTTGAATCGTCCCGTATCGCAAGTCTCGCGTGTACGGGCCGGCATCCAGGAAAGTCTCTGATTGCCATGCTGCGGCTTATTGGTGCCAGTCTGTGGTCTCAATAATGGGATTGTTTGCCCTCATATGTCGATATTTGATTGCGATTCGGTGGGGGAGTTGCGTACATCGTCGTTTTACGCGCACTTTTGCGCTGCGCTACGTTACGCTCGAAATCGTGACGTTGAGAGAAAGAAGCACGACGATGGTTGACAAGACGGCTGCCGGCAGCCAGCAGACTGACCAACGCGATGCTGATACTCGTGACTCTCTGGCGGCGCTTGCCCGACGCCGTTCGAATTCATCGCCAATTGTATTGCAGAGTGATGTGCAGGCCGCTCCGCAGGAAAAGCAGGAAAAACAAGAAAAGCAGAGCGAAGCTGGGTCTGCCTTGCAAACGGGCGAGGATGCGAATGATGACGTGAATCGTGCGGAAGAATCGCAAACCGTGAAAGAAAAAGACGCTGTGGATGGTCCTGATAATACGCAGCAGCCGCAAATGGCATCCATAAGCGCCATCACAACGCAGGTTTTGCCACCAAGCTTTATTCCGACCGCAACCGGTCGTATTCGTCCCGTAACGGGCGCTTTTCCCGCAGTTCAGTCCGCTTCGCAGACGGAACAGGCGCAGCGCAGGCGATCCATCCGCTCGTTGGCCGCGGGGTCGTTGCGTAGAACCAACATCGGCAATGCTGAAAAGGCCGGCGATGTGGGGAGCGCGGGTAGTACCGGACGGACGGCGGGGAATGGCGATACGCCGTCGCCGCGAATCGCCAGCAGTGCTCCCCATTATGCGAATTGACCAGTGGACTGATCAGAACGGCCAACGTAACAAATCAGTGGAAATACTGGACATACGCACGGTACGCGCGCTTCGCGCTGCATTGTGCGTCGCTGTACTACGTCATTCCAATTGAATCGCAACAATGCGTATAGCAGATGAAAAGCACATACGAAAAACGCGCATGAAAAAACGGTCCCGATATATTCGAGACCGTTTTTCATGAGTCGATGAAGCAAACGCTGTCCGGCAGCGAGCCGGCTCAGTCTTCGCTGGTTTCGCGCTTATACTGCACGAACGTCTTCATGGCGTAGGCAAGGCCGGCAAGCAGCAGAATGGCTGCGCAGGCAAGGGAAATGCCGATGCCGGTTTGTGCAAGCTGTCCATATTCCGACTTGGTCAGCGCGCCGGTGGACGCGGCGGTTTGATCGCCGGAAGCTGTGACGGATCCAGTTGCAGCACCATTCGCGCCAGTGTCGGCAGCCGTGCGCACAGTGCCAGTGGTGCCGTTGACTCCAGTAACGGTCGTACCGGCATTCGTTCCAGCCGTGATGCCATGCGTGCCGGTAGCAACGGATGAGCCGCCCTGCTGACCCGTCTTGGAGTTCGCGTCCTTCAACGCCGCGATGAACGACTGATGCCACTGGTGGCTGCTTGCCGCGAACGCATCATGCTTGGTTTTAAGCTCGTCGTGAGTCTCTTTCATGTCGGCATGCATCTGGTTGAGGTGGGCCTGCGTGTCCTGCATATCCTGATGCAGAGCGTCGTGACGCTCCTGACCGCGCTTGACCGCGCCATCGATCGCATTCTTTATATCCTCGCGGTCCTCCTGGTAGTTCTTCCAGGCCTGCTCGCCGTACTGGCGAAGCGCGTCGGCGTCCTCGTGCGCGTTCTGATGCAGCTGCTCGGCGTGCTGCTTGGCGGTATCGATGTCCGACTTGATCTGCTGGTTGGTTTTGCGCACATGCTGTACGGCATCGCACGTTTTGTCGGTGCACACGGCCATATCCTGGTCGATCTGCCCGCTGATGGTGGTGCTGCCGGCCAGTCCGTCCGTAGACGGTGCGACTTCACTGGCCGAAGCTGCGGAAGGCAAGGCGGCCATGCCGATGGTTAATATTCCCGCCGCTGCAGCTGCTGCAATACGATTCCTCATGGTGGTTCCTCTCCTGCGCACGTTTGCATTCGATCTGTGATTGTGCGCTCGCGTTCGTTCCGTATGCCATAGTAGGAGGGGAATGTGCCTAAATAAACCGGTGGAAAAATGACATTTGTCTAGTTTCTGCGATGCTGCAGCAGTCTTCATAGTTTAAGCGGGAAACCAGAATCCAAACCAGAAGCCGGAACAGCCTGCTCAAAACATGACCAAGCAGGCCAAGCAACGGCTCAGACCGCCCGTACTTATCCCGCCCGTATTGGTTTATCTAGCGGCGGCCCCCAACAAAGATCACTCAACAATAGTGATGAATGGGCTAGCCGGCAGATTAAAGCCGTTGTACAGCATGCTCGCGCACTTCGGATTGCCGCTGAACAGGTAACGCACCTGGGTTATACCGCTGAGATTGTCAAGTGGCGTTCCATTGGCCGCGCTGAGCACCACCTGGTTGCCTCTGATGATGGCGTTGGCCGGTACCCATTGCCCGGAAGAGTTGGCAACCTCGAATCCCTGCAATGCCGCAGTCGTTGGGATTACGATATTGCTGATACCGTCAAGAGGGGTCGCTTTCGAATTCTTCGTATAATCGGGTGCGCTCGCGCTTGCGCTCTTCGTATAGTTCGGTTGCATCGCTTTCAGTCCGCTTGCGGTGCCGATTTGGAAAGACAGGGCGATTTTGCCGTCCACAGTATGCCGTGCACGTTCAATAAGCGGTCCGTTAGGTACGCTGACAGCGTTTTTCGTACCGTTTTCCATGGCGAGGTACTGCGCGGCCATACGCGCGCCCAGAATATCCTTGCCGAGTGGATGAATCAGCGCGGATGTGCCTTTATCGGTGTCAAGGGAAACCGTCATCGCCACATTGGAACGGTCTTGCAGATTCGCGTTGTCAAGCGTGGTCCGTTGCGCCTCGCGCACGTTCTGCGTGTACTGATAGTTCGGCCATCGCGCAAGTTGCACGTACAGGAACGGCAGATCCTTCCGTTCGAACACGCTACGGTACTGGTTGATCAGCGCGGTCATCTGCGATTCGTATTGCAAAGCAGTTCCGTAATTATTGGCGTCATCGCAACCTTGATACCACAGCACGCCCGCCACATGGAATCCCTTCAACGGCGCGATATGGTTCGCATAAATATCGCCGCCTTGTACATGCCGGCGAATAGGCGTGCCACCCCACGCGGTCTGGATGATGCCAATCGGCACATTGGGGTGCTTGGCGCGCAACTGCATGGCGAATTGCTGAGCCAGATAGCTGAGGTGCAGTGAATTCGTGGAATCTGCAGTCAGCCATGCATCGGCGCTCTGATTAACAGCGGACAGTGGAAAATCAGTGTCTTCAACATCATGATTTGCGATGACAAATTTCACGTTGTCATCTACGAGCGGTTTTGGCAAATCGCCTGTCGTGATTAGTCCATTGCCAAAATTGTAAGTAGCGTTTTCGTAATACTGCACATAGTTGAGTTCCATATTCGACTGGCCAGCGGCTACGAAGACGTCTCCCACATACACTTTGGCCAGTTTCAGCACGGTTTTGCCGGCGTACTGCACTTGCAGCGAATACGGATTGAGACTTGCCTTTTGCGCGCTCAGCGTGCAGGTGAAACTGCCGTTTTTCGCTACCTTTGCCTTGACGCTCTCGGAGGTTTTGCCTTGCGTAAGTGTCGCTGACAGTTTCGAAACGTCGATGGGGTTGCTTTCCGTGGAACTGACGTTGCCTTTGACTACGATTGGCTGATCGCGCTGGAACACCATATTGTCCATGTAGTATGAGGGCAGCTGCACATCAACAGTGGCCGCAGTATGGGCGGTGGCGGTGGATTGCGATCCGGTTTTACCGGTTGCCGTTCCGTTGCCCCATTTGGGGCCGCACCCGACGATGATGGCAACGACTATTCCTACGGTTACGATAACGGCAAGTGCCGTTCTTGCCAATCGTTTCGTATTCAATTCTGATTTGCCTCGTTCTTTGTCAACGCCCGCTCGAAGGTTCTGGCCTGTTTGTCATATGCGGCTCGTTCGGTGTTGGCTTTGCTGGTGGTCCCGGACGGGTCGGCTTTGCAGTCAAGCGCCTTCGGCGATTTGACTTCTTCCTGATACAAGGTGCTGAGCTTTTCCAGATCATATGAGGAATCCATGCTGGAAAATGCGTCGACAATCTTTCCCTTGAGCTGGAAATCCTTGGAATATGAAGCGTTCATGGCGGCAACCGCGTCTCTGCAATCGTTGATGGCATTCAGTTCGCGCATTTTCTGCGATGTTCTCACGCCCATGACGCCGAAGACCACAATGCATACCGCAACGACGATAACGGCTACGATGATGGAACGGCGAATCAAGTTCTTGACATGGTTATGTACCCAAGTGTCGCCATCTTGCACGCCTTGCGATATGGCGATTTGGAATGGATCTTTGGTGTTTGTTTGATAGGAAACCCCTGATGCGTCTGTTTCAGGCTTTCCGTTACGATTGGTGATGTTAACGGAATTGTCGGGTTTGCTGGTCCCGACGGTCGCGGTACTGCTGAAAGTCCGGGGCTTGCGGACGTTACTTGCTTGACTGTCAGCTTTATTTGGCTGCCTTTCGTGCCGTGCCATGCTTCCCTCCAGGAGTCCGTGATACCGTTCTGATGTTGTCTATTGGAGGTGGTCCGACAAGGTCCTCTGTTCCCAAATGACAATACATAAGGTATGTTACCCGTTCCACTTCCGAATGCCAGCACTTCATGTTGTGGCATATTCGGTAAATGTGAAGTTTGGTTTGGAATCCATCTGCTTTATTTTGAGTGGGGACATCTCAGAATACACTTAAGTTTTGCGTGTGCAATTGCGTCAACGCGTGAAATGCGTTTTGTGAGAGAGGCTGACGATGATATCGCCGAAAAGCTTGATGAAGATTGCGACCACCGCTTCCGTGGTTGCAATGACGGTTTCCGTTGCCGTGGTGCCGGCTTACGCCATGCAGGATATTGCGATTGAGGATGCGCAAAGTTCTTTTGCCGCAACTGTGGATGATGCGCAGAATTCGTCAAACAGCATGCCGGACAATCCGAACGCGACGCTGCCGGAAACGGTAAGCGAAAACATTTCGGACGATTCCACTGTGGTTTCGGAGAACCTTGCGGTTACGCCGGAAGGTGATGTACAGAACATTGAGACCGGCGAAACCGTGACGGACGCTCAGCTGGTCGGCACGCAATCGCAGCAACCTGATCCACTGGCCAAAACGGATGGCGAATCATTCATTCCGGTGAGTGCCTCGGATGTGAAAGATGCTGTGGAACAACCTGTGAAACAGTCTGCGGAGCAGTCGTCCTTGAAGGGTGGCTCGACTGTCCGGCTCGCTAAATTCGAGAGCAACGAATACGGAGCACACTGGGGAACCTACAACGGAACAAAGGCGTTTTTCGATTATAGGAACAACCTGTTCGTTCAACAGGCCAAGGGCGTGATTGATGTTTCCTCATGGCAGGGTGACGTCGATTGGGCCAAGGCGAAAGCCGACGGCGTGGAAGGCGCAATCATTCGTTTGGGCTATGGCTGGGGCAATGACGCCGATACCAAAGCGCAACGTAACATCAACGAATGCAAACGTCTTGGTATTCCTTTTGGCATCTACTGGTATTCGTATGCATACGATGCGAACTGCGCACGTGCGGAAGGCAATGATGTGGCTGCCAAACTCCGCCAGATGGGCGTGAGCCCGAACGATCTGAAATACCCTGTGTATTACGACCTTGAAAAGTGGACGTGGGCTGGTCATACCCCGCCGACCAATCCGAATGTTTATAGCGGTATGGCCGACGCCTGGTATGGCGCACTGCAGTCCGCCGGATACAAGAATCTCGGTGTGTATTCGTATACGAGCTACCTGCAAGGCCCGTTGAACAATTCGAACATCTACGCAAAGACCCGTTGGGTGGCGCAATACGGCGCCCGAATGGAGTTCCCCTCATTCGGTACCAACGACCGTGGCTGGCAATACACCAGTTCCGGCCATATCAACGGCATCAGCGGTTCCGTGGATATGAATGCTTTTGGTAATAAAGCGACCAACGTCGCATCGGGAAAATGGGTGTACAAGGACGGTCGCCAGTATTGGCAGGAGAAGGATGGCTCATATGCTCAAGGAAAAGAGATATATGACCCATCGACAGATGCTTGGTATTGGATAGATGCAAATGGCGTTATGGCTCAGAACAAAGATGTGTATTTGCGTTCGAATGGCGGTAAGTGGGTTCGCTATGATTCGAACGGCCGGATGGTTAAAGGTGAGGATTTCAGGTATGGAGCTTGGTACAATTTTGATTTTACGACCGGTGCGATGAGTAAAGGAATGACATATTTGTCCGATGAGGACAAATATGTCTATTACGATGAGACTACTGGCAAGATGATTTATGGCGAAGTTTATCTTGGCTATGATGATGAGCGCGCTGGATGGTACATGTTTGACGCAGTTACTGGCGCTAGACGCGTAGGCGATGTTTTTATACGTTCGAATGGCGGTAAATGGGTCCGCTATGATCGAAAAACCGGCAAAATGGTAAAAGGTTTGCAGAAACAGAATGGTTCATGGTACTACTTCGATTCAGTTACGGGAGCTATGGCTCACGGAAACACGTGGGTTCCACAATGGCAAGCATGGCATTATTTCGATAACGTCACAGGCCGAGGTTGATTCGTGACTTACATTTCCGATTCGGTTATGTTACCTGATTGATTCGGCTGGAAAATGGTGAATTTTCCAGCCGCTTTCATAATGGCGACGGTGTTGCCTGTCATGGCTGATTTTCGTGCTTTGGATTCACTGATTGATTCGGAAACGTAAATTTGGATTTTCTTGCCATCAAGAGGGGACAAATCTACGGTGGGACATTGCGCGCTAATCGTAATAGGAGATAGTCTGGAAAGCGGCGTCAAATTGCATGATTTATCGGAAAGCGCGATATTCTGCAAGGTACTGAGATGCGCTAGAGCTGAAATATCGGAAATCTTAGTGCCTTGCAAATTAATTTGGGTTAGAGAGGTCATGGATTCAATCTGTGGTAGTTCTTTTAGAGATTTGAACTCGCTCAAATCCAGTGAGATCAATCCGGTAAAATGCTGCAGTCCTTCGACTGAAGTGATTTTTTGCAGATTATTCGTACTGCAATTTTGATATTTGGTTGTGTATTCAGTAAACGACAGGTTCTTAATTTTAGAGGCTTTTACTGAGGGAAAACCCTTATTGGATGCGTTGAGTACGGAGACTAAGCATGCGGCGAATTTTTTGTCAGGAATGACTTTGGAAAAATCGTTAGAAATAGATGATGCAGGGGACTTTTGGGGAAATGGTGTCCGCGCAACATTGTTATTCTGTCCAGAACATGCTGTTAAAGAACAGGCTTGCAATATGACCAACATTGCTAATGCACATGCGCGGACACCGTATTTCATATGGACTCCTTATAAACTGTTTCTATACAGGTTTAAATGGTTACTCGTCGTAATATGGGTGAGCATAGTTTGCTCCGTTGTAAGCCGAACGAATGCCAATATCTCCATAAGCTGCGTCGATAATTATTACATTTCTTCCATTCACTTCGACTACGACACCTGCATGGCTGGCGTCATAGTCATGAGCCCAAGCATCTCCGAACTTCCAGAAAGCGATATCTCCAACATGTGGTGTATGACTGACACGCCCACGGGATCTGTACCAATCGTAGTTATGGTGTGGCCAGCCGGTTTTAGCTCCGTCGCAGAGGAAAATGTCTAAACCGGCAGAATGGAATATGTACCAGACAAAAGCCATACATGGTCCGAATGGGCAAATGAGTCCTCCATTTGCAGCGAGCACACCTGGACAATCAGGATGCTGATTTAAGAGCGCGCGTGCTTGAGAAGTCAGTCTATCGATGATTTGTTGTTTGTTGTATTGGGCTCCTGTGTGGGGATCGAAGAAATAATGATGCCCGTCAAGAATGGCTCCACCATGAATCATGCGACTACTGGTTTTGTCGTAATATACCCATTTCTTACCGGCGTCCAGCCATGTTCTGCCCTTGGCCAAGGCTCCTGTGACAGGTTTCATGTAGTACCACCCATCATTAATGTAGTGCTCGCCGTACTGCATCTTGCCTGTTATTTTGTCGTAGTATACCCATTTGTCATGTTGGCGAAGGTAGACGAAATCATGCGCCATTTTGCCAGTATTTTGGTCGAAATAATACCAGCCAGTATGTTCTTTGTCGTAGTTGAGATGGGCTTCGCCGTGCGCCATTTTGCCGGTGACCACGTCGTAGTACACCCATTTACCATTGTTGGAGGATATGTGTTTAACTCCCTTGGCCATGGCACCTGTCTCTTCGTCAAAGTAGTACCAGTCGCCATTGCGGTGATCTTCTCCTTTGACTAAATTACCGTTTTCGTCAGAACGAACCCAGATGCCGTCTTTGCGGTTGTTGGGAGAACTTGAAATGAATACGTCCTTGCTGACGGCCATAGTGCCGTTTTCGTAGTAGTGCTCTTTATTCTGATCCCAACCGTTTTCAGGTTTGTCTGGTTTAGTTGGTTCGTTAGGACTGGTGCTGTCGTTATTCTTGTCCGGTTCGGAAGAATCGGGTCCGTCGTCATTCCTGTTCTGTCGGCTGGAGTGAATTACACTGTTCGGTTGTGTTGATTCGGATGCCGAATCAGAAAATTGCGAGGCATCATCAGCGTCTGAAGTGATTGTATTGGAATCACCTCCTTGGATACTATTTGAATTCTGATTCGGCTCGGCAGTTTGACTATTGGAAGATACTTGCATTGCGTTGGATTCGCTGCCCAGCGCGATTGCCGGGTAGGTAATTCCCTGCAGTACTGTAATGGCTAGAAAACTGATTAGAATTTTTCTCCGTTGAAGCATTATTCCCCTTTCCCCTCATTATTCGGGGGATAATTATAGCTGTTGCTATGACAAAAAAGTTTGTTTTACAAGTCGTTCATTTACAAGAGGAGTTGATGTTTTTGGCGTGTGGCTAGAGGCGTGGTGGTGCCGATGTACAAGGAAACATTTGAAGGTGCATGACGAAGTTGCGGACAGCGTTTGACTATTGCGTTGATAGCATGACATACACTGTTAGACATGACTCATGATATGGAAGCGAACGGACGTGGAGTTCAGATGAGACGTGAACCGACACTGGCTTTTGTGATTCCTTGTTTTAACGAAGAAGCCGCATTGCACGTAACTGCGGACGTTTTGAAGAAAAAGATGATTCAGCTTGAGGATTCGCAGGCTGTTGCGCGAGATAGCTTCGTTATTTTTGTCGATGATGGGTCCCGCGACAAGACTTGGGATGTGATTGCATCGCTGCATGAGAAGGATCCCTCCTTATTTCGTGGCGTGAAGCTGGCTCACAATAGAGGTCATCAGAATGCTCTTTTTGCTGGCTTAATGCAGGCATTGAGCATGAA
>OJKO01000985.1_pt1 | contig 9934 bp, 6 predicted proteins | sample 1596541 | NCBI WGS metagenome assembly OJKO01 (sample SAMEA4350163, study PRJEB24818) | metagenome | biome: human; feature: gut; material: faeces | place: Denmark | collected 2013-09
CCCCACGGAACCACTATGTGTGTAGTTTACAATAAATCATGGTAGTGTTTTTTTTTTTTTAATTATACAGCGACACCCGAGCTCCACACATCTTAAATCGTCGGCAGCGTCAGATGGTTATAAGAGAAAGGTAGGTGAAGTCCTTGGTGGCATCCTGCGAGGCGAGGAGCGCGCTGGCCATGGTCTCGGTGTCGCCCTGGCTGGTCCATTTCCAATCGCCGGCTGCGGCCGGTGCCTGATAGGTGCCCTTCCAGTAGAGGCTCTTGGTGTCGGTGCCGATCCAGTTGACCTCGATGGTGTCGCCGCTGATGGTAGCTTCCATGTATGAGCTCGGGTCGTTGGAATTGGTCTGCTTCCATGTGCCGGTCAGATCGGCCGGCTGGGGTTTGGGTTCTTCCTTATTGGTCTCGGTCTTTGACGTGCCATCGGATTTGGCCGGCGCATCGGCCGTAGTGCTTCCCCCGCAAGCGGACAGGCCGGTAAGCAACATCGCCGCAACAAGCAGTGCGATTGCCTTTTTCATGATGGGTCTCCCTTCGTGCCGGACATTGTCGTCCGACATGACTCAATCATATAGCGAAACACAAGATCATATAGCGAAACACAAGAACCAAGGACTCATCCCGGTGCTCGCGGTGAGTCGTCGGGATGAGTCCTTATATGGCTCGGAAGCTACGCGGCGAGTTCCACGGGAGCCCGCTCTTCCAATTTGGAGTAGGGGATAACGGTCACACCGTAGTTGCGGAACGCGGTGAGCGCGCCGCGCTGCAACGGCGTCTGCCGGTCGTCGCCGATGACTATCAGCCGGGAATCCCTGCGCTTGGGATCCTTCTTCGTGTCATCCCAACCGAACATGATGTCTTTCACGGCGTCCTTGTCGAATCGGTTCGGTGCCTGGCAGAACCGGGTCGGATGGTTGGCGCTACGCTGGAACAGGAAATCGAAGCTGTGCTCGTAGCTGGATACGCCTCGGATCCCCACGTTCGGAGTGTAGAACACATGGCATGAGTCGAGCTTCAATGCAACGTCGTCAGCAAAGTAGGACAGCACCCTCTTCTGTTCTGTAACGGCATCAGTACAATGTTCGTAATGAACAGTTGTTCGCGCAAGGAAATGCCGGCATATGGTGCGTCATGTTCAAAGCATAGAGATTCATTATCCGGCCTCAACGAGAATGATTTGGTTCTAGCGCAATACATGCTTTCACGACACATGCTTTCGTGATACATACGTTGGTCAGAAGATATTGCGCTAGAACTCAGCAGTTACCGCACGTGGTCCACGATGTCGTTGACCTTGGTCATATCGATATCGCGCTCGCCGAATGCCTGCCGCTCGTAGGCCAGGTCGATGTGGTGTTCGTGTGCGTAATCGATGATACGGCGAGCCAAATCGGCAATGTCGCCGGACTTGTTGAAGGAACGACCACGCAGCAGCACGCGTTGCATAAGAGGGCGCATCGCCTTGACCAACTTGTACCGGTCTGACTTCACCTTCACCATCCAACCGTCGGCAAAATATAGCACCACGCCTTCACGCGGGCTTGCCTTGGCTTCGCCGATTGCCTGGGCGACTTCTTCCGGCGAATGGCGGATCGCCACCGTTTCCGGCCGCACGAAGCCGCCGGCAAGAGTGAACGTTTCCTCGTGAGCGGCATCGATGGAGAACGATTCGGCATTACGAATCAGATGCAGCAAGCGCAGCCCGGATGATTCGTATCCAACGATGTGCCGGTCGGACTCGCGATCGATGACTTCAAACGCCGCCGTGACATTCCACTCATGCAACATACGCCACAATTCGGCACGTACCGCTGAATCTGAAGGAAACAGGCGCTCGATAAGCGCGGAATAATCCGTTTGCCCCGACTTCGACCAGAAGCGGAACAATCCAGGAGTTCCCGCCGCGCCCACGAGCCCGAGAAATCCGTTCTCCTTGCGCTCAACGCGCACGGGCAACGACTCTGGATGTTCTTGAGCGTGATTGACGACTTGGGCGAACGATGTCTCCTCCGTCTCGTCCACAGCAAAGAACTTCTCGAACCCGCGTTGCACCACCTGACCGTTGCCGCCGACAAAAAGCCCTCGCGCATTGATGGTGCGATCCGTCCACCGATGTTCACGAAATGCCTCTGCAGTGAAATTGCACGCATACACGTCTGTTTCGCCGCGCACCGGAATAACCCGAACGTAAGGGTCCGCGCGCATACGCTCCAACAGGTTTCCATTCGGATCGCCCGGTTCCAACGGGCGGAACATCGCGGTGTGAAAATGCTTCCAGGACGAACGAATGTAATCTTCCGGAACACGGTCAGCGGTATCACGCGCCGCATTGCGACGCAACAATTCGTCTAGAGGAACGTCAAAATCCCTCGTTTCCCACAGTGCGCCATGACGTTGAGCGAGTAGCGCCAGTTCGGCTGCATACCGGGGATTAGCGTGTTGCGCATCCGCCACCACATCCCACCCCGCATCCAATGCGTCGGCAATCATGTGCCGTCCCATGGCAACCACCATGTCATTGAATCGCTTGCCGTGCTCGGATTGCAGTCGGTTTCGGACCTGTGCCGAGCCGGCGATCATGAGCCGAATGTCATCGAGAGAAATCACGCAATGCGGCCACGTGTTGGCGGGGTCCTCACACCATGAGCGTGCCCACGTGGACTTGCCCGAAGCGGGCAGTCCTCGCAGAATAATGAGCTTTGCCATAGCCAAGCTCCTTTCGTTGTGCTGTGGGGCGAGACAGGTGCCAGCGATGGCATAAGGTTCTGCTCGCCCCAATATTGCTTGTATTATGATTCGGCTGCCGAAACCGAGCCGCCTGGTTCCTGCTGTGCGGCGGAGTCAATGGGCGCCGGCCCGGGGGAGTCGGGCATATCCAGCGGTGATACGTGCGTTGAATCGGTCGCGTGTGCATGGAACCAGTCGGCAATCTGTGTTTCGCTTACCGGTTGCAGATTCCATGCGTCCAGTCCAACGTTGAGGGCTTCGTGGCGTGCGCCCTCCGGAGACAGCTGGTGCGTGTGACCATACAGCAGACGATGTCCGTCGAACGGCAATGCCTGATCGCGGAAACGTACGGCATCATCCGGCCAGCCATAGGCAAGATCCTCACGGTAGGGGAAATGCGATAGATTGACGGTCTCCGTCGCCTGCGGGCGGCCAATTCCGAGACCGGTCAGCTCCGCCGTGCTGTTCGGCTCAATCGATTCGAACAGATCTCGCGCGGGTGCATCGTCCAGCCACCAGTCATCGTGATTGCCGATAACCGCGTGCAGATGCCTGCAGCGCAGCTGACGCAGGCAGCTCTTCAGATGCCGGACCGATGTTCGGTATCCGATATCGCCCAAAATCCACAGCTCGTCGTCCTCGCCGACAATCCGATTGATATTGGCCACGATTGCTTCATCGTGCGCATCGGTGTCTGCGGCCTTGCGGAAATTGAGCCGGGAATCGTCAAGCACCACGCCCTTCACCCAATCCTCGGCGGCCTTGCGTCCCTGCGAGGAGAGGAGAGCGTCATACTGTGTGTGCCCAGGGTCGAACGTGGTGAATCCGCGCAGCACGCTGACCAGCGGATGCCCGAAATGCGTGTCAGTAGTGAAATACTTCATGATCTGTTGTTCTTTCTGAATATGTGATGGTATGCAATGGGTTTTGCTGCGGTGCATTGAGTTGCGGCGATGCCAAGAACACATGCTCGTACAGGTGCGTTTATGAGGCATGGTGCGAACGAGCCGGCTCGATATCACCGGCAATGATTCAGCTATGCGCCAATGAGAGGTGTACTGATCAGATTTGTATGGCAGCGAGCAGGCTGCGCTTGTTTCCGGTTATTGGTTGGAACTGAGCAGTACGCAAACCCTGTTTGAAGGCGCATTCGAGCATCGCCGGCAGGTTCGTCTGCTGGCGCTTGGCGTGTTCGTTCACGCCGTTGCTGCTGAATGCGATACGTTGAATCATGGTGTGCACACCATAAGGTCTTACGTCCAAATCCGTCAAATCACGGTGTGTGTAAGCAAGTTACGTTTTGGTCATTCATGGGGGCTTCTTCGCGAATCCGTCAAACTACGCAGTGTGCATGTATGGTCATGTACCGCAGCTACGTAATTATGAGTACACTTGGCCTATAAGTGCAACGAAGCACTTGCCGTCGATGACGGACATCATGGCAGGTGCGTGAAAAGGGGAGCAACAACCATGGGCAACATGTTCGATAATTTGGGCAAAGGTCTTAATGATTTCACCAAACAAGCCGGTAAAATAGCCGGAAATATCGGTGACACAGCGGGAAAAATCACGAAAGATGTTGCCAAAGGGGCAGGTAAGCTTGCCGGCGATGCGGGCAAAATGACGGCAGCTGTTGCAGGGAGCGTGGCACAGTCTGCGGCCGTCGCAAGTGGCGAAGTAAGCAAAGCGGCTGACAGCATGGCAAAGGGTACCGTCTCAATCGCTAAAAACGTCAAGGATAGTGCCGATAAGGTCGATTTGTTTAATTCCAAACTAAGAGCTAAGGCTGTTGAGGATTACAACAATGCCGTAGAACGCTATGAAAACGTAGCGGATGATTTAGCTAAAAGTACGCAAGCGCTGTATGACTTGAGAAAAATCGCTATTGTGCATGTCAAGTATGTTGAACAACATATCAATCAATTGGCTAATACGCCAAAAGAATTTGCCGTTGAACTGCATAAGATCAATACCGAAGTAACGACGTTCGAGAATAAAGAGGATGAGATTAAGGAGGCAGAAAAGCAAGCAAAAGCAGCTGAAGGAGGGTCTGGAGCAGGAGCCACCCTCAGTGCTTTGGGAATCGCAGTAGCAACCATGGGACCTACGGCTGCAATGGGTGTGGCCACCACCTTCGGTGTAGCTTCGACCGGTACTGCCATTTCTGCATTATCCGGAGCTGCAGCAAATAGTGCTGCTCTGGCTTGGCTTGGTGGCGGTGCATTGGCTGCAGGTGGCGGTGGCATGTCAGCCGGAACCGCGTTCCTGGGCTTGGCTGGTCCGGTTGGATGGACCATCGCTGGCGTGGCGGGCGCTGCGGCAATTGGTTCTGGTATTTATGCGAATCATAAAAACAAAGAAACTGCTGACAAGCTTTTGCTTGAGCGCCAGAATGTGGAAGTATTAATTCGCAAATTCAATGTGAAGAATGCCGAAGTCGCGGCATTGACTGAGGCAACGCAAACTCAGATAGATGGTGTACAGCGTGCGAATGCTGCGGTGACAGGCGCCGATTACAGCCAGTTCTCCCACGAAGAGAAAATGCAGGCGGGATTACTGGTCAATATGACGCTCACCTTAGCGCAAATGATTAACAAGGAACTGGAACTCGATGACTGACAAGAATACTGCTGACAAGCACGCCATCGATAACAATATTGCTCAGGGCATTGCCGCGTATATTGATTATTTGAATCAGCTACGTGTGTCTACTCTGATGGACACATTGAGACAGATTCTTAATAATGAAACAGGTCAGCTGAAAGATCTCGCCGAGCGACAAGCTAATGCGCTAAGGAACCTTGATTTAGCGAATCAAAATGTCATGAACATTGTCAACAGTGGGCGTGGTGGTGAAAATGGTATGCATGGATTTATCGCTGAATTCGCGCAGACGGGAATCGCTAACGCCAGACGAGCATTTGAAGGGTTGGAAAAATCAACAATTACACTTAATAATAATGGTCCTGCTGATTTGTTGATTAACGGCAAGCCAGTGCAGGTAAAGTTCTATGCGAACCTAATGAACGAGCTGAAGACATCTGCGGAATACCGTTCTATGGATATGATGTTTTCAAAGGACCACATGGACGTTTTTCGTGCGGTCATGCATGGCGATAAAGAAGTCTTTCTCAACGGACAACCGCTAACCAGTAACCAAGTGCAGAAAATTAAGCAGATTATCGAAGAGGAAAGTAACATCCGGGGACTGTCCTGGGACAAATGGATGCAATCATCGGTATTGAAATATGATCAGGTCCAAAGAGAAGCGATTGACCGGACTTTTACTGAAGAAACCGACAATATTAAACGGCAGACATCCGAGCAAAAGAGCGAAATCTCCAATAAGGCCAATACGGATAAGGCTGCTGCATATCACAAAGCTCAGCCGAATCTAGGCGAGGCTAACAAAGCTGCCGGGGTGGGTGCTGCTATCCAAGGTGGATTGAACTTCGGCATTTTCGTGTATCAAAAGCACGAAGAAGGCAAGGAAATATGGCAGTTTACCGCTGAGGATTGGAAGGAAGGAGGCGTCAAGACAGCAGAGGGTGCCTTCAAAGGCGGGTTTTCGGGCTATGCAATTTATGGATTGACCAATGTCTGTCATCTTTCGGCTCCGAGCGCAGGGGCGATAGCGTCCGGAACTTTTGGACTCATAGATGCTGTCATGAAATTCCGTTCCGGAGAGATTGATGATGACGGTTTCTTGAGCTTGGTAACTATCAATGCCCTTGATGCTACCGGCGCGGCGGTAGGAGCGGCGATTGGTCAGACGCTTATTCCTGTTCCCGTTGTGGGCGCGCTTATCGGGTCAATTGTCGCTTCGAATGTGCTTGGTCTTGGCAAGAACATATTGAGTGCAAGAGAGCGGGCAATCATCGCTGAATATCAGCGCAAAGCGGACTTGTTCGTCGCGAATCTCGACGTGCAATACGCGCAAATATTGGAAACTCTTCTCGATAAATACCGGAAACTAGGGGAGCTGCAGACTTATGCATTCAATCTTGATTTAAATATACAGCTACGTTTCGCCGCATCTGTTGATTTGGCAAGATTCATTGGTGTCTCTGAAACCGAGATATTGCACAATGAAGCAGAGATTGACGACTTCTTCCTGTAAGGGGAGATGTTGCCGTAATTGCTGTACCAACGACTAGACGTTGGTACAGCAACAATCTTTGGTTTTGTAGGTATGTGATTTCGAGTAATTCACAAACTGTAGATCTGTGCGCCGAACGGCCAGAGCGCAAGCTTGGCCATTTTGAACGACTGGATGCCGAACGGAATGCCGATGATGGTGATGCAGTTGAGCATGCCGGCTCCCAGATAGCCGAGCGCCATCCACCAGCCGACCAGCACCACCCACAGGATGTTGGCCAAGGCAGAGCCGACTCCGCCGCCGTATTGCACGGTTTTGCCAAACGGCGTCAGGGTGAGTCCCGCCATCTTGAACGCTTGAATGCCGAGCGGGATGCCGATGATGGAGATGCACAGAATCAGTCCCACCAATGCCCATCCGATTGCGATGGCCAACCCACCAAGAATGATCCACAGGATATTGCCGAGAACTCGCATGATTTGCCCCTTTCCGATTCCGGTCGATGCCTCGCATGTCCGGCTTCACTATTTTGCCAGACATCATGACGGAAACACGAGACGCAACCCTTGGCTCGCCCCTGATTCATCCTCGGACCGCTACCCAGGCGGATCGTATGCGGTAAGCCCAATCCTTTTGTAAAGATTTTGTGTATTGTCGGGCATGCGTGGGTTTCACCGTCGATCTGAATGATGATAGGCTTCTCGATGTCTGCCGTACGAAGACCCATCAAGGAGATGCCATGAACCTGTATCGCTACGCGATGTTCATCGCACACGCCTGCCGTGGGTCGTTCGTCGGCAATGTTCTGTTTGCCAATCCACAAATGGCCCTATTCTCGATGCTGGTGTAGCGGGGGCACGTCTTATGCCGGGATGTACCGATGGCCCATCCGCAGTCGACGTCGCATGAATCGCTCACCATAGCCATCAACTTACGCAAAGCCGCGAATCGTTTGCCGTATATGAATGCGGAACGGATGGCGGCTTTTCCTTTACCCCGGACTCATCGGTGTCCCCGCGTCTTGACACAAGTATGGGGCCGGATCGCCCACACATGCCGTTACCAACAGAAGGAAATGCTGTGACCTCACAGAAAACCGCGGAATCCGGGTCCGCCGCCAGTTCCGTAAAGCCTATTGATTCGCACGCCCGATTCATCGTCGTGGGCGTGATCGTCGTCGGCTCGTTCATCGCGCTGCTCAACCAGACCGTCATGTCACCGGCCTTGCCGGCACTGATGCGTGATTTCAATATCACCACCGGCACCGTGCAGTGGGTGACCAGCGTCTACATGCTGGTCTCGGGCATCATGGTGCCGATTTCAGGCTATCTGATTGATAAATTCTCCACCCGAAAGCTCTTCGCCGGAGCCCTTGCCACTTTCATGGTCGGCACACTGCTGTGTGCCGTCGCGCCGAATTTCGTGCTGTTGCTCGTCGGACGCATACTGCAATCCGCCGGCTCCGGCGTGCTGTTGCCATTGGTCGCCGTAGTGCCGATGCTCGTCTATCCGCCGGATAAGCGCGGCACCGCCATGGGCATGGCCGGTATCGTCATGGCCGCCGGCCCGGCTATCGGCCCGGTTGTCGGTGGTCTGGTGATTGACGGTTTCGGATGGCGCCCGATGTTCATTGGCATCGCAGTCGTGGCACTGGTCATCCTTGTCGGAGGCACGATGATGCTCAAGAACGTCAGCGAGTTGAAGAACCCAAAGCTCAACGTCCTGTCCGTGATCCTTTCGACCATCGCGTTCGGTGGCCTGCTCTATGGCTTCTCGTCCGCTTCCACGATGGGATGGGCCAGTCCGGTCGTCATTACCTCAATCGTCGTTGGTCTTGTGGCCTTCGTCGCATTCGTATACAAGCAAGTCAAGCTCGATGAGCCATTGTTGCGCGTTGACACCCTTGCCACCCGCAACTTCCGCAACTCCGCGATTCTGGTCACTCTGATCAACGCCGCAGTCGCCGCAACCAACGTGACGTTGCCTATCTTCATCCAGAATGTGCTCGGCCAATCCGCCACCGTCACCGGCATGGTCATGCTGCCCGCCGCGGCGGTCGGCATCATCCTGAGTCCGGTCGCTGGTGCCGCATTCGACAAATTCGGCCCGCGCGGCGTGGGCATCGGCGGCCTTGCGCTCATGACCATCTCTCTTGGTCTTCTCGGCACCATCAACACCAGGACATCAGTGCTGTTTGTCGCCGTGTTCTGCGCATTGCAGGCATCCGGTCAGGCTATCGCCAACATGCCGATCAACACTTGGGGCGTCAACGCTTTGCCGAACGACATGATCGCCCATGGCAACGCCATCGCCAACACCGGCCGCCAGATCGCGGCAGCCATTGCGACCTCGCTTCTGGTTACCGCAGAAACATCCGTGACCGCCTCGCACATGTCCCAGGGTGTGAAGTCCGCCACGGCCAGCGGCATCGCGTTCTCCTACCTGCTGTGCGCCGCCATCTCGCTGGTCGCCCTGATCATCTGCATCTTCACCGTCACCAGTCGTGCCAAGGAGAAGGCCGCACGCAACGCCAAGGCCTACGAGGCGCAAGCCTCCGCCGAAGTCGCGGCCGAAACCACTGAAGGCCAGCCCGCCGAGCATCACTACGCCGGCGCATACGTGGCCCCTGCCTCCTCCCTGTTCAAGCAGACCCAGGAACAGTCCATCAGTGGGATCATGGACGATCAGCCCTACAGCTGCCTGGACAGCGATGACATCACGCATGTGGTGCGCGAGTTCATCCGCCTCAACGTTTCCAGCCTTCCCGTGGTGAACGGCGATGGCAGGCTCGTCGGCTTCGTCAGCGACGGCGATGTCATGAAATCGATTGCCACCTATGAATCCCGTACGGTTTCCACCGGCACTGGTTCGACGATGGTGGTGTTCGACGACGAAACCGTGGCCTCCAAGGTGCAGGCGCTCTCCGGCAAGAAGGTGATGGACATCGCCACGCGTAAGGTCGTTGCCGCCACGCCCGACCAGCATGTTGGAGAGGTGGCCCGAATCCTCGCCAAGAAGCAGTTCAAGAAACTGCCGGTGGTGGATGGTGATGGCAGGCTCGTCGGTGTGATCCGCCGTAAGTCCGTGATGGAACATGCCTTCGACG
>OJKO01000992.1_pt1 | contig 9889 bp, 9 predicted proteins | sample 1596541 | NCBI WGS metagenome assembly OJKO01 (sample SAMEA4350163, study PRJEB24818) | metagenome | biome: human; feature: gut; material: faeces | place: Denmark | collected 2013-09
GAGCTACATCTTCCGGATCTGAAGTTCCAAAGCTCTGGTCATTCTCATTTTCCAGAACCTCTACTACGAGCTTATGTGGCAGACAGACGATCGTCTGTGTATGCCCGCTGATCTTTCCCTGCTCTTCACAGTATCCATCCGGGCAGTTTGCCTCTTCCATATACGCCTTTCCGTCTTCGATCCGGATCCGGTTATAAAAATCGCCGTCCTTTACTTCGATGGTCTGATCCTTCGACAAGGAATACGTTCCATAGATTTTCCCATCCAGCGTAACCCGGATCTGATTTCCTTCTTCCCCTCTCGTCAGCTGCATCACAAGCAGCATCGCAAGCGCAATCACAATAATTCCTGCTCCAAGTATCAGATCTTTCTTCTTCATCTTCTATACACCCAGCCAGAGTAGAAGAATCAGTAAGATTACTGCCCGCAAAATCGTAAACCAGAATTCATTTCCACAAAGTCCTTTTACTCCGGTATGAATATTTCCTTTCGGACAGGTATCGATACATTTCTGACACTGGAAACAGTCCCCTTCTACCTTCGGAGATCCATCTTCCGGAAGTCCAATGTTAGAAGGACATTTCTTTGTACATGCCTTACATCCTTTGATGCAGTTTTTCCGGTCTCTGTGAAGTGCGAAAAACGGAAGGACCGGAAGCAGGGAAAACACAGCTCCCATCGGACAGAAATTTCTGCAGAAAAACCGTTCTTCAAAACACATTCCCACGAGGATCAGAACCAGAAGAACGAGTCCCACCAGATATCCGCCAAGCTTAAAGTTGCCTGCATGGAGCATGGAAAATACATCCCACGGGCTGGTTCCTTTTGCTTTGCTGTAGACGCCTGTAAAGCACAGGATTGAAATCAGTGCCAGTACAATATATTTCAGATAACAGAGCTTTTCTGTCCACGCTTCTGCGATCTGAAGCGGTTTCTTTTTCATTTTTTTACAGATCCACACATAGAGTGCATGCACGCCGTCTCCCAGCGTACCGAATGCACAGGCAAATCCGCAGAAGAATCTTCCGAACAGGATCGTATAAATGCAGATCACAACCAGTACTGTCACGAAAGAGGTCACGGCAACCTTTTCGCCTGCACCGATCTGTGTAAAGATGTATTTCACTCCGGCAAATGCCGCTGTATACACAGATGGGATAAACAGAAAATAAAGTACCTGGATCAATGCTCTCAGCCATATATGTAATTTTTTTATATCTTTCGCCGTTAAATTATGAATATCCATCTTTTTCACGTTACTTTACCGCCTTTTCCAGAGCCTGTTCCGATGCATTTTTGATTCCGGTCGAGCTGAATGTCGCACCACTGATCGTATCTATATCTGCGCTCTGTGCATCGATGATCTTCGGAATCATATCCTTTGCCATGGAAAGGTATGCTCCGTCTTCTTTCTCTGCCGATATCACATTGATCTCTGCAATCTTGCTTTTCTCAATCTTCACTTCTACCTGAATCGTTCCGCCAAATCCATCAGCTTCCCCGGTATAGGTTCCGTCCTTGTAGTTTGTGGAACCTCCATTTTCACTGTCTGATTGTCCGTTTCCGGCAACCTGTGCGGAAAGCCGGGCGATCTCATCTTCTTTCGCACGCACATCCAGCACTGAATTGTATCCCAGCAGAACTCCCACGATCGCGAGCATACTTACCAGTCTTACCCAGAATTCTCTCATTGTTATTCAGCCTCCATATCTGTCGGTCTTTCTGCTGCTTCCAGTACTTTTTTGCATCCTTCCAGGATTGCATTGGAAGAGCAGGTCGCACGGGAAACAGTATCAATATCCTCCGGCATTCCTTTATCTATGATTTGGGATACCACACCTTTTATGCTTGAAGTACCATTTACCGCTCTCTTAATATAGCTGTCATTACTGCTTGCACCATCGCCTGTGATATCCGTAATTGACACAATTTTATCGTTGCGGATCTCCACCGACATTGTCAACTCATACTCTTCAAAGTCTTCGTCTTCATCCGGCGTACACGGAACGGTCACTTCATAAGTTCCACTGACATATTTTGTATTTTCTTCGTCTTTTCCATCTTTTGATTCCAGCTGAGCAATTGCTGTTTTCAGCTTTTCCACCGCTTTATCAACCGCAGTCTGTTTCGTTTCCTCAAGTGTATCTTTTGCGTCCGCAAGTCTGGTCTGCAGAACTGCCCAGCTTGTTTCTGTGTATTTATCTTCTTCCAACTTCTCAGCTTTCTCGATCAGTTCTTTTAATTCTGTCAAATCCGGCTTCTCATCAATGGATTCTCCATTTGTCACTTTCTCTGCCTGTTTCAGTGCATTCTTGATCGCATTTAACAGTCCTTTGGAACTGTAGGTTGCTCCTGACACAGTATCTACATCGTCAGTCTTCTGTGTCCTTCTCACCTTTTTCACAACATCCATTGCGCGGTTAAAGAATGCTTCATCATCTGAGCTTTCTGTGATCAGGATTGCTTTGATCGTCTTTTCCTGGATCACGACTGCAACGGATACATCTCCGCTGTAACCCTCTGCTGTTCCGTAATAGATCCCTTCCTTGTACGGAACAGTTCCGGTTACAGTAGAACTATCGTCATCTGACGAACTGTTGTTATTGTTATTTTGCGTGCTGTCCGATGTACCATTTACCGCCGCCTGACCCAGTGCATCCCGGACTGCCTGGATAATTCCAACAGAGCTGTAGGTTGCCCCTGACACCGTATCCACATTAGTACACTGTGTCGTAATAATAGCATCAATCAGAGACGACGATCTGGAAATATAATCGCTTCCGTCACTGTTCTCCACAATCTGGATGGATGCGATCTTCCCTCCGCTGATTTCTACCATAACCTTCAGTGGACCGCCAAATCCGGTTCCCGAACCGTAATAAGTTCCGTCCTTATACGCTGCCACATCTTCTACCTGTGCCACACTAGTTGAGCTTCCTGCCGCCGCCCCTGTCTGACCGGACTGCGCCTGTCCTGTCTCACTGGTATCCTTTACCCCGGTCAGCGCATTTTTTACCGCGCTGATGATTCCTCTGGAACTGAACGTTGCTCCCGATACAGTATCCACATCCAGCATCTGTCCTTCGATGATCTTGTCGATCACCGCTTTCGCACGCGTGAAAAACGCCGCATCATCGGAAGAGCTCAGAATATCAATCGAAACGATCTGCTTGTCCTTGATCAGTACCGATACGGTGATGTCTCCTGCATACCCTGTTCCGGTTCCCTTATACACACCATCCTCCAAGTCAAATGTTCCTTTGGCTGCTGTCTTTTTTTCTTCTTTCTTCTCTTTTGTTTCTTCTTTTTTTACCGGTGTTTCTTCCTGTGTCGCTGCATAGACCGGAGCCTCATATCCACTTAAAGAGCCTGCCACGCACGCCGTAACCAGTGCAACTGAAAGAACGGGTGCAAACGGTTTTAATTTTTTACCGGTTTCTTTGATGTCCATCTCTCATTATCCTCTCATTTCACGCAAATTATTTCGTAATAACCTTCATGTCAAGATCCGTTGTAAAGCTGTCTTTCAGACCTTCTGTCACATAAATCGTCCCATCATCTGTCGCAAAGATCGCCTCAAACTCATTACTGTGCACCTTCCAGAACTCTGCCGCTTTTTCTTCTCCCATGATAAAAAGGGAGGTGGAAAGCCCATCTGCAAGGGTTCCGTCCGAGCTTACGATTGTGACAGATACCAGTCCGTTCTCTGCCGGATATCCGGTCTTTGGATCAATAATGTGATGATAGGTCACACCATCCTGTTCAAAATAGCGTTCATATCCACCAGATGTGATCACCGCTTTATCCTGAATAGATAAAACTCCCAGATAATCCTCTGTGTCGTCCGGACTCTGTACCGCAACCCGCCAGTTGCTTCCGTCTGTCTTGGTTCCGAGTGCCTGTACATTTCCACCCAGATTTACCAGACCACTTGTAATCCCGTTTTCTTTGAAGATATCCATAATCCGCGAAGAAGTATAGCCTTTTGCAATTCCTCCAAGGTCGATTTTCATCTGGTCATCTTCAAAAGAGATTTCTCTCGTATCCTTATCGTATGAAATCTTCGCTGCATCCACATGCTTCAGAAGCCCTGTCAGTTCGTCAGCTGATGGGACACGGAAATTCTGTATCGGAAATCCCCACGCCTCCATAACCGGATAAATTGCGATATCAAATGCCCCATCCGTTTCCTTATTCAGTTCCAGTGCGCGCTTCACAAGATATCCGCCATCTTCTGAAAGTGTTGCACTTTTCTGTTCATTCAGTTTTACAATCTCACTGTCTGCATTTCCCGTTGATAAAAGTGTATCTAATCTTTCAATCTCTGCTTCAGCGGCATCCACCGCATCCTGTGCTTTTTCTCCATATGCTGTCACTGTCATATAGGTATCCATTGCAAAAATGTCTTTTGATACCTCATTATCCTGAGAGGTTCGTTCTGTACTTTCCTTCGAACTGGCTGTTCCTTCACTATTTTTACTCTTTGTTGTATTCTGACCACCTTGACCGCATCCACCCGCGAATACAGATGCGCACAGACAGACCACAATGATTTTATTTTTGAATTTCATTCTGTTTCCTCTTGTTTGTACTTTCTAACTTAGAATAGTTTATATTACCGCAAGTTAGTATGTCAACATTGAAGTTGTTAGTTAAGAAACTTTCTCATTTTACAATTCATACTTGTATTCAAAAAGAGCTTATGAAAAATGTGCCATTACATTTTCCATAAGCTCTTTCGTTTCTTTCTAAGATTCTAATGTTTTACTCATAACATATCTTCGTTTCCCGCCATACTTCTTTGTCTCGAGAACTGTCTTCATTCCAAGCTTTTCCATATTGCGAAAACTGTATATATTATCCGGATGAACTGTTGCCATCAGATACCTCATCTGCTTATTTTTTACGATTGCTTCTGACTGACAGAAAAGCTCATATTGCAGTCCGTATCCCTGATACTCCGGTACTACAACAGCAATCTCCAGATGCGCAACCCGCTTCATTTCTTCCCTGGAAATCTTCAGATATTCTCCCAGGTTGTCCTCTGCCAGTCCGGGAATACGGACAATCATGATTGCTGCAGTCTGTCCATTTTTCTTTGCCAAAAGGGTAAATCCTTCCTCACGGATATGCTTTGCAAGAAATTCTTCATCCTCTGCCTCAAACCATTCTTTCACGGGAACACTTTCTCTGGCAAGCTTTACTATACGACAGATTTCAGGAAGATCCTCCTCATTCGCCCTGCGGAACTGAAACGCATTTCTCTTCGTCGTACTCTCCATTTACAGCATCTCAACAAACGCAGCAAGTCTGGTGTTCAGCTGTCCGATGTCTGCCTGAGAGTAATCGGTTTCCACACTGATATACGGAATTCCCTTTTCACCTGTTACAAACTTGCGGATGGTATTGGTCTCCACATTGTAGGTATGACAGGCCTGAAGGATCATATCTACCACACCGTCTACCTGATATTCGTCGATCAGTCTTCCAAGAAGCTCCAGACGATTCGGGTTCGGCGTCATAACAGAACATCCAATGCTGAGGTATCTTCTTGCGATTGCATCGTAGATATCTTCTGCGTCCTCGTCTACCAGCTTGTCAATGGATTTTGCACCGCTGCAATTTTCAAAAGTTACAACAATACCACCGTTGTCTTCTACGGCACGGATTACCTTTTCAGTTGCTCCTCCGATTGGACATCCTGTGATCAGGATACGTGGTTTCTTCTCTTCTCTCTTGCCCTCTGCATATTCTTTTTCAATCTTCGCAGTAAGAGCATCCACTTCACCCGGGATCAGGGAACGGTCAAATTTGAAGGTGCTTCCGTACAGAACTTTGAACAGATCCTGTCCTTTGATCGGAGCCGGATCATATTTCATTACTTCATAAAGTTTCTTTAAGGATCGACGTGCCTGATTCTCTGTCTTTACAGCTTCACGGATCTGCTCTTCCGTGATCGTCACGCCAAATTTCTGTTCCAGATATTCCTTGAAACGGATGATCTCGCCTTTCCAGAGTTGAAGTCCCGGTTCTCTCTGGCTATTCGGAAGTTCCATGATAAATACATCTTTGAATTCTGACATATATTCATACATCTTCTTCTTACCATCACAGGTTGTTTCCCCAACTACTACATCTGAGAAATAGAAGAACGGACATTTATCTGTCTTTGCAAATCCATAGCTTGATTTGATCAGCGGACAGAGGTTCTTCGGAAGATCTTTCTCTGCTTCCGGAATTGTCTCATCAGAAGTTGAGCAAAGGCTTACGCATCCTGCCCCCATCGCCATTGCAATCTCTTTCGGGAAATATGTACAGTACGATCCAACAACCGGAACCCCTTTCTCTTTTAACTCCTTGACAGCCAGAAACGATTTCTGTCTCTGCTCTGCGAATTCCTCAAATACCTCTGGTAAATCTTTAATCAGTTCCATTTTCATTATCTCCTTTTATCCTTTTTTTCTCTGGCAAGAAGTGCTGCCCCGTATGCCCCCGCAAAACGGCCAAACTCTTCTGATTCCACTTTCTGATCCAGCTTGTCTGACAGGATTCCTGTGAAATAAATGCTGTGACTGAGTCCTCCGGTCAGGATCACTCTGTCTCCAAGTTCCTTTTTCTGCGCAAGCTGCACTACTTTATTGGCAACAGAATCTACAACTCCGGCCGCAATATCTTCACGCTTTTTTCCTTCTCCGATATAGTTAATCACCTCAGATTCGGCAAATACCGTACAAAGTGAGCTGATCGGAATAACTTCTCCTGCTGCCGCCATATCAAATAATTCATTGATCGTAACACCCAGACGGTTCGCCATGATCTCCAGAAACTTTCCTGTTCCCGCCGAACATTTATCATTCATCTGGAAATCAGATACCATTCCATTCTGTACAATGATCACCTTCGTATCCTGTCCTCCCACATCAATGATCGAACAGTCCCCCCCTGCAAGTTCACGACCACCTCTGGCATGGCAGGTAATCTCTGTAATTACATGATCTGCAAAATCAACTGCGATTCTTCCATATCCTGTAGCAACTACCTTTGTATCATCTGAGGTAACATCTACCCCCATCTCAAGCAACTTATTCTTGATCTTTTCGCAAGTCTCTTTGCTGCTCCATCCTGTCGGCAGTACGAAATGTTCTTTCTTATCTCCTTCAACAACAACCTTGGATGCTGTTGATCCGATATCAATTCCTACATAATTCATATTTCTTCCCTTTTCTCTCTTTAATGACATCCTGTTTCTATGCTGTTTTTCCAAAATGCCTCTGATTATTAGGATAACATTTTCATAATATTTCTTCAATAAAACTGCCTGTTTTACTTATTGTTTATCCGGATAGTCCGACTTCTCTATAGAGTTTTTCTATTGTAAAATTTCTCCGATATGTAATACCTTCTATTCGGAATCTCCTGTTAAAAAATGAGCCTGCCTAAAAAGCAGACTCATGCACTATTCTTCATTCTGATAGCGGATTTCCATCAGGCAGAGTCCCTGCGGCGGTGCCGTGACCGCTTCCCTGGTTCTTTCTCCGCCTTCCAAAAGTTCCTTTACCTTTTCCGGTTCGTAAAATCCTCTTCCGACACGCACCAGTACCCCGGCTATGATGCGCACCATGTTATACAAAAATCCATTTCCCGTAATCCGGATCGTAATATGCTCTCCGCTTTGCAGAATCTGCAAATCCGTGATTGTCCGCACCGTTGTCTTTGCATTAGTACGGATACAGCAAAATGGTGCAAAATCGTGTTCTCCTTCCAGATAAGCCGCTCCGCGTCTCATCTGCCCCACGTCCAGGTCAAAACTTACAAAGTAATTATAAAGCCTCTCTGTCGGAATCGGCACTTTCGTATTGATGATATGATATTCATAGGTTTTCAGAGTATCCTGATAACGTGGATGCCAGTTAAGATCCACCTCATCTGATTTTACAACTACAATATCTTTCGGAAGACGCTGATTCAGGGCATAAGAAAAACGTTCTGCCGGTATCCTGCTTTCCGTATCAAACACAGCAATATTTCCTCTTGCATGAACCCCGGAATCCGTCCGACTCGCCCCTATCACCTGAATCTCTTCTCCGGTGAGCTTACAGATTGCCTTATTCAGCACTTCCTCGATCGTAATTCCATTTGGCTGGATCTGCCAGCCACAATAATTTGTTCCATCATAAGCCACTGTTAATCTGATTCTTCTCATCTTATGACTCCTTAAAAGATCCACAGCTTGAATGGAACATATCTTCCAACAACAAATGCGATCACAACATACAGGATCGTAATCAGGTATGCCATGTGGTCAGCACTCTTATAAATCAGAGGTTTCATCTTGGTTCTGCCATTGCCACCGCGATAACATCTTGCTTCCATTGCCATTGCAAGATCATTGGCACGGCGGAATGCGGATACAAAGAGCGGAACCAGGATCGGAATCATTGCCTTTGCCTTCTGGATTAGATTTCCACTTTCCATATCCGCACCTCTGGCAATCTGTGCCTTCATGATCTTATCCGTTTCCTCCAGAAGGATCGGAATAAAACGAAGTGCGATCGACATCATCATCGAAATCTCATGTACCGGTACATGGAGCTTATTCAATGGGTGAAGAAGCTTCTCCAGACCGTCTGTCAGTGAATTCGGTGTAGTTGTCAGTGTCATAAGTGAGGATCCCATAATCAGATAGATCAGCCGGATCGCCATATAAACCGCTGTGCTTAAGCCGTACTCCGTGATCTTGATAAAGCCCACATGGACCAGTGTCTTTCCGCCCGGTGTCAGAAATAAGTTGAAACCTACTGTGATCAGAAGCAGAATGATAATTGGCTTCAGTCCTCTGACAATGAATTTAAACGGTACCTTCGCCAGCTTAATGCATCCAAACAGGAACACAGTCGCAAGTACATATCCCAAAATACTTTTAAATGTAAAAAGAGAAATCAGATACAGCAGTGTGCATACAATCTTCACACGCGGATCCAGCTTATGGATATGGCTGTCAGCCGGATAATATTGTCCAATCGTTATGTCTCGAATCATTTGGCTGCCCTCTCCTTCTTCAGTGCTTTCATAATGCCATCCGCTGCTTCTTCTATCGTGGTTGCATCTGTCGGAACATCCATTCCCTTTTCCTTCAGCGCATGCATGATGTACGTTACCTGTGGTGCCGCAAGTCCCACACTCTCCAGTTCTTTGTAGTGTGCAAACACTTTCTTTGGCACATCATTAAACATGACGCTGCCTTTATTCATCACAATAATACGATCCACATATTTTGCAATATCTTCCATACTGTGGGAAACTAAAATGACAGTCATGTCTGCTTTTTCGTGCAGATAGGCAATCTGATCCAGGATCTCATCTCTTCCCTTCGGATCCAGTCCTGCAGTCGGTTCATCCAGAACCAGTACCTTCGGACGCATTGCCAGTACACCTGCGATCGCTGCACGTCTTTTCTGCCCGCCTGACAGATCAAACGGGGAATGATCGAAATATTTTTCTTTGAGACCAACAAGCTGCAACGCCTCTCTTGCCCGCTTTTCACATTCTTCCGGTGAAAGTCCCTGATTCTTCGGTCCAAAACAGACATCCTGAAGTACATTGACCTCAAAAAGCTGATGCTCCGGATACTGAAAGACCAGCCCGACCTGATTTCGCAGCTCACGTAAGTTATAGTTTTCTCCGTAAATATTCTCTCCGTTGTAATAAAGTGCTCCGCTTGTCGCCTTGATCAGTCCGTTCAGGTGCTGGATCAGTGTCGATTTACCGGAGCCGGTGTGACCAATGATCCCGACAAATTCACCGTGTGGGATTTCCAGGGATACATCCTTCAGCGCATGCTTTTCATATGCAGTTCCTTCACTGTATACATAATTGATATGTTCTAATT
>OJKO01000995.1_pt1 | contig 9863 bp, 10 predicted proteins | sample 1596541 | NCBI WGS metagenome assembly OJKO01 (sample SAMEA4350163, study PRJEB24818) | metagenome | biome: human; feature: gut; material: faeces | place: Denmark | collected 2013-09
TCTTCAACTGCATCTTTAAAGATATCCATATATTGGTCAAGTCCTGTATTCATATAATTTTGCGTTTGTCGTGATTTGCAAAGTTACTGAAAATCAGTGACTTGACCAACTTTTTATAGTTAAGTTTTCATAAGAATTTCTTAATATAAGTTATTGATTTATAGACGATTAAATGTTAATTTAACGCAGTATTGATATAATGAGGGTGCACATTATTTAATTATACATGATTATTACTATAATTTAACTAGCTTACCTAATTTAATATTCCATTTATCAGGCTTCACTTTACAGAACCCTGCATTGTGAAAGAAAGTCAACTCGCCAAAATATACTTTATGGCTGATTACATAGAAATCAACTCGCAGGAAAGGAATATGTCTGGAAAGAACCTTTGCATATTCTCTCATTTCCTCAAATTCCTTTGGTTTGGCTGGAGGATTATCTGAGTTTGGATCTTTCATCCTCAAAGGTAATCTATTATAATTCATGTCAAAGAAATCGGTTGTAGCATGCTCAGCATTATCATGCGATACATACATCATAAAAGGTTCTCCATTAAAACAGAACCATTTATAATCTGTTAGTTCAGTTACTTCTTCTTTCTTTTTCTCCATGTTCAGAGTTATAGTATAATCATTCAATTCTTCAAGTTTACCTTTTGTTATGGTTTCCTTATTCTGTTCCGTATCCACCATAAACTTCTCTGCCAGAATCTTTCTTGGAACATTCTTATAAGGCCACTCACGCCATCTCATAAAGTAATTTTCCTTTAAGCCTTTGCGCAGTTCTGCCTTAACCTTTTCTATGTCCAATTTACTTTTATCACGACAAATGCACATACCTGTACCACTATTATGATTGCACTTCAGTACAAACTGATTAGGCAGTGCATCGAAGTCTATGTCATCAGGATCATCCCATACACCCAGGGTAGGGATGATATGTTCCTCACCTATCAACTTGGCAACATACTCCTTAGCCTTTACCTTATCCACCATCACGGTATATGCAGGGTTATGGTTATAGAGCTTCAGCCACTGCAACTTCTCATTAAAGGTCTTGGGATTCTTTAGGTCCAACTTCTTCCCCATATTCAGCCAGTACATCAACTGGAGATAGGGTTTGTCGGGAATCAAGAAAGAAAACTTGCTTAAAAGTATAATTCCAATTATATTCGGCTTTGTGAAAAGAATCACAAAGCCTTTTAAAATCTTTGATAACATATATATTATGATTTGATGTCTGTAAAATTTAAAAGAATTATTAACAGTTCACCTTAACAGCCGTTAACTAATTCGTTTAAACTTGTTTCCGAGTGCAAAGGTAAAAGAATTATTAACGAACTATTATTATATTTAAATATATTCTCAAAAATGCCTCACCACTCGGGCTAATGATTGGTGAGGACTTAGGATGTTATCTCATCGTCAACGACGAGGATAACTTCTGCAGTGCGCTCTCACGAACTCCCAATGGCCAAATCGGAAACGCCAATAGGCATGCACATACACTGGTTTTCCACAACAACACAGGACTGTTTCATAGTTTAGAGGCAGAGCACTCTTCTAACAGTTCTAAAAAGAAGAGTGATGCCTATTCATTAAATGTTTCATAATTTTAATTTATAAAAAAATAATATTTAAATATTTAGGCACCATATATGACGCCTAAACTAAACTTGTGGATGATTATGCAGCATCCACACTGCCCAGCTCCTTCTCGCTATTTATAAATTAACCTTGCAATATCCCTTATACCACTCTGCAAACTTCCTCAGTCCAACCCTCAGCGATGTATCTGGCTTATACCCAAAGTCATGCTCCAATGGTGTAGTGTCAGCATAGGTAACTGGAACATCGCCTGGCTGCATTGGTACCAACTCCTTATGCGCCTCGAAGTCGTAGTCTTCGGGGAGAACACAGGATCGGATTAGCTCCTCTTGCAGGATCGTAACGAAATCCAAAAGATTCTCCGGGTGACTATTACCTATATTATATACCTTGTATGGTGGAATAGGCAAGCCGTCCTCGCCTACTCGCTTCTCAGGCGCATGCTGCATCACTCTTACGATACCCTCTACAATATCATCTATATAAGTGAAATCACGCTTGCAGTTTCCATAGTTGAAAATCTTGATGGTTTCACCATTCACCAGTTTATTCGTAAAACCGAAATATGCCATATCTGGACGACCAGCAGGACCATAAACGGTGAAGAAACGCAAACCAGTGCTAGGAATATTGTAAAGCTTAGAGTAAGCATGAGCCATCAACTCGTTGCTCTTTTTGGTTGCAGCATAAAGACTTACAGGATTATCTACCTTATCATCAGTAGAATAAGGAACTTTTTTATTACTTCCATAAACGGAAGAAGAAGAAGCATAAACCAGATGCTCTACCTCGTGATGGCGGCAAGCCTCCAGAATATTATAGAATCCTATGAGATTACTCTGGATATAAGCATCAGGATTCATAATACTATAACGAACTCCTGCCTGAGCTGCAAGATTCACCACTACAGAAATCTTGTTTTTTGAGAAGATTTCCTCTACAGCTTCCTTGTTGGCAATGGAGTCATGAACGAATGTCCAATCCTTACCTAAAACTTCTATCTCCTTCAATCGCTCATACTTGATGTTCACATCATAATAATCCGTAATGCTATCAATACCGATTACCTTGATGTTCTTAGCATCATTAAAAAGGCGCTTTACAAGATTGCTGCCGATAAATCCTGCCGCACCTGTCACCAAGATGGTCTTACCATCTAGACTAATATTATAATCTACCATAACTAGTCTCTTCTAAATATATCTCGTGTATATACCTTATCTTGTACATCATCCAAACAAGCATCATAACGGTTGGCAATGATGGCTTGACTCTGTGCCTTAAAGACATCCATATCATTTACCACCTTGCTACCGAAGAAGGTGCTGCCATCTTCCAAAGTTGGCTCGTAGATGATTATCTCTGCACCCTTTGCCTTGATTCGCTTCATAATCCCCTGGATGGCAGACTGGCGGAAGTTATCGCTGTTACTCTTCATCGTCAGGCGATAAACTCCTATCACACAGTTGTGCTCCTTGCTTGCATCATAGCTATTGGCATCGGCATAGCTGTAATAACCAGCCTTTCTGAGCACAGCATCTGCAATATAGTCTTTTCTTGTACGGTTACTCTCAACGATTGCCTCTATCAGATTTTCTGGAACATCGGCATAATTTGCCAGAAGCTGCTTGGTATCCTTTGGGAGGCAGTAACCACCATAGCCGAAACTTGGGTTGTTGTAATGGGTTCCGATACGTGGGTCAAGACCTATGCCATCAATGATAGCCTTGGTATCCAAGCCCTTGACTTCGGCGTATGTATCCAACTCATTGAAATAGCTCACTCTTAGGGCAAGATAGGTGTTGGCGAAGAGCTTGACGGCTTCTGCCTCCTTCATGTCCATAAACAAACAAGGGATGCCCTTGTTTTCTAATGTTGAATGTTGAGTGTTAAGTGTTGAATTGCCTACGGACTGTGATGCGATAGCGCCTTCAACAAGAAGTTGAGAGAAGGTCTTGGCAGCTTCCTTCATCATCTCGACATTGGTTACAGTCTTGATTGCCTCGTTTTCTTCTGCGAACTCAGGGCGTTCTATCAGCTTAGGATAACCTACGATGATGCGGCTTGGATAGAGATTATCATAGAGTGCCTTGCTCTCTCGGAGAAACTCCGGGGAGAAAAGGAGATTGAATTGCTTCACTCCCTTCTGGGCATACTTCTGATATAGGCTTCGAGTGTAACCTACCGGGATGGTACTCTTGATTACCATCACTGCATCGGGATTCACCTCTAACACCAAGTCGATAACTTCTTCTACATGAGTGGTATCGAAGAAGTTCTTCACTGGGTCGTAGTTCGTTGGTGCTGCAATGACTACGAAGTCTGCATCTTTGTAAGCTGACTTGCCGTCCAAGGTTGCTGTGAGATGAAGAGGCTTCTCTGCCAGATACTTCTCGATATACTCATCCTGTATCGGTGATATATGATGATTCAGTTTATCTACTTTCTCGGGAATTACATCTACTGCTGTTACCTCATGATGTTGGGATAAAAGCGTAGCAATACTGAGTCCTACGTAACCGGTTCCGGCTACGGCAATTTTTAATTGATTAAAATTACGCATTGTTTTAAGTTCTTGAATAATAAGCATCCTGAGCCTCTTTCGGTGGGTCAGTTTCCGAAAGAGAACTGCAGGATGCGTTGTGGGTGATTATGTAGCGCCCAGACTACTAAGCTACTTCTCGTTATATATATTTTTTTGTTATTTCTAACAATATAATTGTTTCGTATCGGAAATGAAGGACATAGAGTCCTTACCAGATAAGAATCGTTTTTAGGGTATTCTTACCTGGATATTGATTGAGTAAAACTAATTTGAATTTGATATTATAAGAGTTTTTTCTACCTCTCCGTCTCTCCTGCAAAGAGATTTGTTCTAAAATCATCCCGTCCTTCTTTACCATTAAAGAAGGCTCCACCTCTCATCTCGGTCTTCTTCAATGGTCTTTACACCCCCTTCGGTTCCCCCGTTTGCGGGGGACAGAAACCTCAGGGAAGAAGAGGAAAACCGCCCTACTCGGTGCTCGAACCGCTACGCTATAAGGTTGGCGGACCAAAGCGGTCTCGCCAGATTATGCGGGATGGGACCGCCAGGGGTGGAAAGGCGATTTGCAAATATTTAAACTTCCTCATCTGGATTGAAGTGCTCAAAGAAACTGGTTCTTCGCTCTTGTAATGTACTTGTTTCCTGACACAAAAAGCGACAGGCAAAATCATACATCGGCGTAGCAGCACTATGCTCACTGGCATCAATAAACTCTAAATTATCAACATAATAGTTTACCAGGTCGGCATCCTCAGACAAGTCAGCTGCAAATAAAAACAGATACTCACAACCTACAATTTCCATTAAATCAAGAATCTTAGGTACTATGAATTGCCAAAACACAACTGTTCCTAACTTCTGATGTATCCCTGTTTGATACCAAAAATCACGATATGCTTCATTTGCACAGAAATGCACAATCTCTACTCCTGCAAAAGTGGTACCTACATTCTTGTTATTCTCACCAAAGATTTTAAGAAGTTCCTCTGAATCCAAAGAAAGATGAAGAGCTCTTGCTACCTCCAGTTTTTTCAATCCCTTCTTGGTTCTTGCTTTTTCAAGTATCGCATTGATTGCATCTTTATCTGTTCCTTGCAATGAAGGATCTTTGCTCAACTGAAAAATATGCTCATAGAAGGCTTTCATATCTAACAGGCGATCACCTTCCAGAAATTCATCATACAACAAGCCACACTTCAATGAGAAATAAAACAAAATTTCACCTGAATTATTCTTAACTACATAATAAGCTACTCGATGATTTGCATCATCCTCATAGGCCTCATTTTGCAGCGTATTGACAATACTGGGATTCCTTCCATTATAAAAGTCATCCACCAATCTGAAATTATCAACATTAGAGGACAATCTTTCACAATGTAAGGATCCTAATATCCGTTCTTGTTCTTCAGTTATTCTCATGCTCTTGACATTTGAAAATCCTTATACTGGGCTAATAAGAATCTACGGATATTGATTCTTTCTGCATCCTTGCGAATATCCGACAAATCTATATCAACATCACATGTATCGTATGGTGAATAGCCCTCACGCGCCTTCTTCCAAGAATATTCGCCATGACTCAAAGTACTGAGACTCCATGACTGCTTGGGAGCATACTGCTCAAAGACCTTATCAAAAACACCTTGATATTTTTGGAGACTTTCTCGGGATAGAGAAAAACTCAATGAGTTATCTTTATAGTGCTGACGAATTTCAAGAATAACAGGACCATATTTCCATGCCTTGAATTTTGCTCCGAACATGGGTTCTCCTAACTGAACCAAGCATTCACGCTGAGTGAAATAAAGCAACTTATGTAGCTTCATCTCATCAATGCGAGTACCATATTGATGCTCATAGCGCTGGCTGATATAGGATGCTATTTTCACGACATCTTCCATAATTCTGTTCCTTTCTTTATTGTTTACATGGTGCAAATATAAGGGAAATATATGATATTGCCAAAGAATTTCTGATTTTTAACATTGTCCCACAGATTGCACAGATGAACGCAGATTTTTCGACTCCTCTGTCCCCCTCTGCGAAGAGGGGGTCCTTATCCCACTCCCAAGCCCTTCAATAGTCTTTACGACCCCTTCGGTTCCCCTTGTAGGGGACAGAAACCCTTAGCATAAGGGCAAGGGATGTAGCTGGCGACGCTATAGCTCTGCCAGAGTTTTGGTCAGCCAGCGGAGCCTGTGCCCGCAAGGGGCTGGCTGAGAGTGCTTACGCAATAAAATTGCGATTGTCTGTCGCCTGACGGAAAACTTTATTCTGGTTGTTCTTGCAGATATTTCTCTATCCAAGGCTTTAACTCTGGAAAATCACATTCTATTGTATCCCAAAGACTTTCCGGATCTACAGTATAATAGCCATGAATAATACTTTAACTTTTTCTCTCATAAATCAAGAACTTGTCGTTATTTACTGAGTCTAACGCAAAAGGTAAGAGGCGACTGGCTTCTACCATATCTACCTTACGATGAAGTAAATCTTCTAAATTGAGCATCATGGCAGCAATCTTCATCAATGATACTCGGGAGTTCTGGCGATCATACTCTACAAGAATATCGACATCACTATCCATACTCTCTTCGCCTCTTGAGCATGAACCAAAGAGCCAAGCCTTCTTGATGGGTTGGCTTCCAAAGAATTGCTGAATCTTTGGAATCATATTTTCAACATTCTTACTAATCATAATCGAGTACATTTTTATTGTTTACATGCTGCAAATATAAGGGAAATATCTGAAATAGCCAAGGGATTTCTGGTTTTTAACACATCGGGAGTCCCACAGATTTGGCTTTCCCTTCGGCCGCCGATTTTCAATTCACGGATGAACACAGATTTTTTTGACCTATCGGTCAGATTACGCAGATTTATCCTACTACTATTTCTTATACGCAGATGAGACCTATTCGGTCTAGATTACGCAGATTTATTTTCATAGAGCATACTTCATCTCCACCAAGGCATCCCAACCATCCGCATCGGCTGGTACTGGCTTACCACCTTTAGACACCATTGTCTCGACATATGCCAAAGCTTCTTTGAACTCGGTGGTTTCCGTGAATTTTGGAGTGGATGGCTTGGCAATCGATGCTGCCCCATCATGTATATTACTATTTATCAATACTTTGTTCATAATCCTATCTCCTATCATTAATAATTTACCTGCAAATATAAGGGAAATATCTGAGCTATTTCAGAACGAAAGGAGAGGACGTAATCTGAAGCTTATGCTTTGCCAAGCTCCTATACTGCGGTGAAGTCTTTGATATGCATACCTTGCCGGATGGAATCCAATAATGCAAATGATCGCGCCTGATTTCAGCAAGTTGACATCCCTTATCCTTGAGCCAACTTTCAAGCCATTCTACTTTCTTCAACATCTCTTTGACATTGCTCGTATTCGCAGGATGAACTTCCACAAACCAGGCTTTTTGATCATACCCTATCGCATAATCCCACCTTGAAGCATTCGGATAAAGCCCCTTCGTACAATCGTCAATATCCACACTTCCTAAAAGATGCTGCGGCTTGCTTACTGATACCTTCAAAGAATTACCCTTTAATGCCTGCAAGCCTTTACAATAACCATCCTTCAATTCTACAGTATTATCCACCGCAGACTTAAAGACGTTCGTATCTGATTTTACATCATTCTTCTTCATCTTCTCACATTTCCGGTTCCTGATAATACTTTCCTACTACTTCCGAAGCCTTGCCTGAGAAGGCAGCCAAGCCTCCCCATTCCGCAATCAACTGATTGTTATTTTCAACATCCAAAGAGGAAATGTCGGTAGAGGTTACTCCACCTCCATCTGATGAGAAAAAATATGTCTTCAACTCCTTTTCCTGCAATCCATTCATTACCTGAACGGCTGTAGATTTCTTATCTATATCGAATAATTCACTAAGAGCCTTTTTAAAACGTTCCGCAGGCAAATTCTTGAGAGTCTCAAATACCCAGGCAAACTCCAACAACGTAGGAGAATGAGTGGATACTATTACCTTATATCCCGCCTGCATCAATTCTATGATTTCCCAAATAACGGTCTGGATGGCACGGGGATGCAATCCCATTTCCGGCTCCTCGATGATTACCCACTTGTAATCTTTCTTATTGATTACTGATGTTGGAGGTCCTGAGAGACAATACATTGCCAGCAGAAGAGGCATAAACTCCTTCTGACCTGCACTCCATGTCATAAATGGAAGACTGACATTGTTAATATTCAGCTTCATCTTTCTTTGACCTGAACTTTGGTCAATAACAACTTTTGCGCCATGAAAAACGGATTCGTCTATAGAATCCTTTACCACACCCTTCAGACGATTACGCATCGGGAATATCACATCAGGATTACCTAAACCACTCTGTATGAACACACGCAGTGTTTCACTGAAGTTTTTCAAGACATACGGAGCAGCTCCATCAAACTCCATAAAATTCTTTGGACGACCATCTGATATTCCTAAAATTCGTTGAGCAGGAACATAAAAGACGGATTCCTTGGTATTCTGCTTGCCCTTCGATGGCTTCAATAAATCCGTGATTGCAAATTTCTTATCTGAAACTTCTATTTTTGTATCTCCACTGAACAACGTATGCAATCCCTCTCCAAAATAATAATCCAAGAGAGGTACCACATCTGTTTTTGACAAAATATAATTATACTTCCGTAATGTCTCGATAATGCTATTCTTATCCATGACTAACTTGAACAGCTCCAAAAACAAGCTTTTTCCACTTGCTTGAGGACCTATCAAGATATTCAAGTCACCTAGACTTACATCTACGGACTTGATGGGACCGAAATTCTCTACCTTCAATTTTGTCATTGCCATTCTGTTATTTTATTCAATTATCCGGCAAAAATACAAATTATTTTTGAGAAATCAAAAAATTTAAGGGACTTTTACGTTATTAGCTTTCTCTTGTCCCACAGATTTGGCTTTACTTCCCGCTGGTCAGTGGGGCCGGAGGACAAATCTCCCTTCGGCAGCCGATTTTTAGATTTCACGGATTTTCACAGATTTTTACAATCACTTCTTCTTGTTTGTATGTTTGGGGGGTGAAGGGGGTGTATAAGAACTTTTGTATATACATCGTGCGCAAAAGATAAAGAGAAAGGGTATCAGATAGTTATGCCTTCTTTTTAACACACTTTTCACGCTAAAGTTCATATACCCCCTTCACACTTCACGCTTTGTTTGCTAATCTAAAAATCGATCATTTCGGCGACAAAGGTTCCAGCAACCCGTCGATCAGACGAAGCAGCTCGTCTCTGTGAGCCTCGCCAACCAACGACTCCATCCAACGTATCGCGCCCCAGTAGTCGTCGATGGAAACATCACGGTCCATCGCCTCCAGACTCTTGGTGTACGCATCAGACAGCCGGAACTCCTTGCGGATGGCTGACTTGGTGGAAGCCCAATGCTTCTCCTCCTCAGTAAGACCACCCTCAAAACGGTCTTCCTTCAGTTCTTCACGCATAGCCCAGAACACGTTGTGGACTAAAAGATTAAAACACTTGTGGGCAGAAATCATGCCCGTCTGTAGTCGTAGGAATCCTTGATTCCCATGACTTCACTTTTGATTTTTTTGAAAAACATTTTAAATAAATTTATGTTATGTTCCAAAATCAGAACTTTTTGATTTCAATGTAACCATCTATATTTCCATACACCCTCTGAAC
>OJKO01001004.1_pt1 | contig 9789 bp, 9 predicted proteins | sample 1596541 | NCBI WGS metagenome assembly OJKO01 (sample SAMEA4350163, study PRJEB24818) | metagenome | biome: human; feature: gut; material: faeces | place: Denmark | collected 2013-09
ATAATAAACAGATAATCACAAATACCAAACCAACAAAAATATACATTTTTAGTCCGTTTATTAAAATTAAAATAGATTGCATTATTAACAATATATATGAAACAATATCTCTAGTGATATTTATTCTCATTTTTATATATTTTTTTGATTGGCAATAACGAAATGCCCAAACTACAAAATAACTAATTGCTGTTGCAACTGCAGCACCTATTGCGCCGTACAAAGGAGTAAATATTAAATTTAACACAACATTTATAATTGCACCCATTATAGTTGATGTAGCAAACAATTTTGAATTTTTAACAGCAGAAAAAAAGCCTCCTAAATAACCTGATAAAGCACCAAATAAAATAGCAATAGTTAACCAAGGAACATATTTCCATGCAATATAAAAATCTTTTGCATATAAAAATTTAGCTAATAACTTATCAGCTACAATAATACTTGAACAAACAATAACCATCATACAATTATATGCTTTATATGTATTAGAAAAAAAACCATTGTTATCTTCAGGATCAAAATCTTTTACAGCAGATAAAGTCCATGCCTGATTAAATATAGTCTGAAATATATTCAAAATTGATGGTATTTTTCCAGCAACTGAATAAATACCGTTTTCGGCCAAGCCACAGAAAAAAACAATTATATATCGATCTGAAACATTATTAACCCACCATGCAATACTATTTGCAATCAATGGTTTACTATAATTTGTCATTGCTTCTTCTTCAACTGAAAATTGTAAAAATCTAACTTGTTTTAAAAATTTTGAACGAATAATTAAATATATACATTGAGCAAGTGGTCCAATTATATTGGCTAAAAAATACCCAGGTAATCCCCATTTGAAAGCAACTAAGAAAATTATATTACAACCAATAGTTACTATTGAAGTTATAACGCTTGAAACTGATAAATCTGCTACTCTATCAATACCTGTTATGTAGCTTGTTATTACACCAACCAAAGACTGCATCAAAAACATAAAGAAAAAATATATTCCATATTCTGCAATCATCTGATTTAAATTAGTTATCCCATTTAAAAATAAACCAGTAATTACAAGCATATTACTTATTAATAAATATTTTACACTTACAGTTACAATTGCTTCTTTACTTGTTTTTTTATCTAAAGAAAATCGTAAGACAGATTCTTGAATATTTAATGTTAAAATAGGTAACAAAACACCAATTGTTGCATTAAACAAGTCATACGTCCCATATTCTGTTGTAGTTAAAACATTCGTATATAAAGGTACTAAAAAGAATGACAAAAATTTTGTGGCAAAATTACTTAATGTCAATCAACATATATTATTGAATAAATACCTATAACCAGATTTTTCTTTCACAATACATACTCTCATCTACTCTTATTCTACAGATTACTTTAAAGTAATACTTTAACTTAAAATCTGTTTTACAGTATTACTAAACCCATTCTTTTTTAATTTGTTAACAACCCTTAAAGGAAATGATATTAAACGTCGTATTTTAAATGTTACCCCATGCTTTGTACTACCTTCAATTTTTAAAATGAGTCGATCTAAAAAGTTTAACCATGATGCATTATAGAGATGTATTGACATTGTATTATCAGTAATATGCATTTTATTTGTATTGAAGTCCAATGGGCAAAAATATTCAGGTGGGAAAACAACGAAGTTTTCACATCGCCAAATATCTTTGCCATCAAATTTATACCCTAATTTAAGAAGCGGTTTCGTATTTTTAATTGGACATTGCTCCATATCATAAGTCCCATCAGCATTAATAAAGTGTTTCCCATTATATTCATCTAATAATAAAGCAACAGTTGAATCGTGTTTTCTTGCTCCAAAGCCTAATCCTGTTGCAACATAACCTGTGGTTTCCTCAGCAAAATAGCATTTTTCTTTTAATAATGAATCTAAAGATTTTACTAATTCAACATCAGTATCTAAATAGATACCACCATTATCATAAATAACCTTTAAGCGCGCATAATCTGAAACAAATGCCCACTTCTTCGCCTTATACGCTTCGTTTACAAAATCAGAACATCCTAAATCAAAATTTGATTCATTCCATTCAATAATTTTGTAGTCAGGACAATATTTCTTCCACGATTCAATACACTTTAAAGCTAAATCTGGAAGTTCATTTCCACCAAACCAACAATAGTGTATTAGCTTTGGTATCTCATTAAGTCTTTGATCTTTTTCTGCCATTTCGAAACCCCTCCTATATTGTTTGTAGTAAAAATAAAATCGGATAATAACAACATAGATACATTCATAAATATATAAGTAGATACATTTTCTGTACACATATAGATTAAGAAAAATGTTATAAGAACCACTTTATCATTTAAATTATTTTGAATCGCTTTTCTCAACAAACAAATGCATCCAAAAACAACAAATAAATAATATATCAATCCATTATTAATAAGCATTTTCATATATCCAATATCTAGTATAGTAGTCGTGTTTATATATGTTAAATCTTCTATAAGATTACCTCCAAATAAATGTATGCCATATTTAGCATAATAATAGTGTGCTTGTTCTAAACGCCCAGTTAATAACTTATTTAAAATAGAAAATGAATCATTATAGAAAATTGGAATGACCGTAAAACAAAAAATTCCAAAAATTAAAATCACAAACATAATGTTTGTTATCCTTAATCTATTTTTTGATCGATTAATAACTAAAAATATTAATAAAATACATAATAAAGTTATTAATCCAGTGGTGCTCTTTGTAAAAAAATATAATAATATACCAAAGAAACAATCTTGAATTAGAAATTTATATGTAATTCGATGGTATCGTAAATAAATATATAAAACAGTTAATAATGTAAAATATGCAGAGCACATATTTGGGTGTCTCAATCCAAAACTATGACTATTGCTATTCGAAGCTTTTATAGTGTCTGGTATAATATTCATAAAGCAAAGTAAAATAAATAAAACACACGAAAATAAAATAGTAATAAAAGTATACTTAACAGTTTTATCAAAATTAACATCTTTAAACGAAACAAGAACTATAGAAAACCAAAAAGTACGCATATCTTTTGAAAAGTAATATCCTAAAAAGCCTAAGACTACAGTTATTATCATTTTTACAATTTGAGTGGATTTATAATTTTTTTGTAAAAATATTTTTGAAAGAAAAAAAAGTAATGCTATATATGACACTAACGATGTTGAGTATGTATTTGCATTAGAATTAGCAACACAAAAGTGAAATACCATCATTATCCATCCAATGTAGAAATAATTAACTGCTTCAATTGATTTCAATTTATTAATCATACACAACCCCCTCACTCTTAAAAAAATTGCAAAATATTGTTATACATTGAACTTATTAAATAAACCTGGTAAAAGTGAAAAAAACATGACTTTTATTTTTTCTTTAACATTTAAAGCATATTTCATTGAAAAGCGGCAATTTACATTATCAATTTTCCAATCAGAAATTTTATAAATTCTACATTCATGCAAATAGTATTTAATCATAAATCCATATAAAATTTCTCTTAATTCAGCATCGCATATATTATCAAATAATGCCTTCCATTCTTTAATATTTTCTAGAGAATCTAACATTTTCTTTTCATCTTTAGTTGAAGTAGTAATTGAATTTGATCGAATAATATAATGATAAAACGGTTTATTCATAATAATAATTGAATCCGCGCTTAAAAACATTCTAGGTAAAATTTGTGTGTCTTCAAAATATCTATTAAACTTATACAACAAGTGATTTTCATTAAGGAAACTTTTTTTATATAAATTTAACCATGCAGGTGCATAAAATTCGTTTTTTTCAATTGATTCAATAATATATTCCTTAGAACTATATACTTTATTCTCGTTTAAAGTATGAATCATATTTTCTAAATTACCGTCATACTCCTTTAGAGCGCCTCCAACTACAATATCAGCTTTATAAAAATTAAGTCTAGAAGCAAACCTAGTACACGCATCTAAATCTATAAAATCATCTGAATCCACATAAAGGATATATTCTCCTTTAGCAATTTCAAGTCCATGATTTCTTGCGTCTGATAGGCCTCCGTTATTTTTATGAATAACTTTAATCCTATCATCTTTTTTTGCCCAACAATCGCATAAAATCGGACATTTATCAGGTGATCCATCATCAACTAAAATGATTTCTAGATTTCGATAAGTTTGGTTCACAAGACTATTAATACACCTGTCTAAATACTGTTCGACTTTATACACTGGTACTATTATTGAAATTAAGATATCCATTTTACACCTCATTACACTTATAACACATTTTTTTTATTAGTATACTTACATCTTCAATACTAATTACTTTAAATAAATTTACAATTGACTGATTCATATTCTTTAAATCTTCAAAAGAAAGATTTTCAAAAACTTTCTTTAGATTTTCCTTTGTTATATTGTTTACTATAATTCCAAATTTATCCATCAAAATATCTTGAGCACCAACTGTATCACTAACTATAACCGGTACGCCAAAACTTAATCCTTCAAGTGCAGTAAACCCAAAAGTTTCATATAGAATACTTGGAACTAGTAAAACATCTGTTTCATCAAAAATGTTATTTAGTTCATCATAATTATACCTTTCATGTATATTCATATAATCTGACTTTTCAATAGGGTTAAAATGAATATCTAAAACAAAATCTTGTCTTTCTTTCCATATGTCATCAAGACATTCCTTTAATAAATAAAAGCCTTTGGCTTTACTAGCAGGTCCTAGATATCGGATTCTCAATTTATCATGGTTATAATTCTTTATCTTACAATTATTTTTAATACTACTATGACTAACAGGTATAATAGCACTATTTGGTAAGTCAAAATATTTTTCATAATTTTTTTTTGTTATAGTACTATTGAAATGTATGATATCCATCATTAATAGCATTGAATAATAATAATTTCTTAAATCTATATAATCTTTATTTGGACCAGAATCAATTGATTTAAAGGTATTATCACTCAAATACCTATCTCTATGGGATTTTCTCAACTTTTTAACCAATGTTGAATCTTTTAAAGTTCTATATATCGGACTTTGCAATATCTGTATTTTATTAATACTTAAAGCTGTAGAATTACATGATGCACATTTTTTGCAATTGTCTACAGAATCACAAATCTTTCCATTTCTAAAAAGAGTAACCTTTGAACAAATCGGAAAAAAATCATGTGCTGTAAAAACTAATCTAATATTTAAACTTTTAGCTACCTCAAAAAACTCTTTATGTATACCCATTAATGTATGTACATGTATTACATCTGGTTTAAAAGATTTCAGGAAACTATAAAATTCATTTTTATCGCCTTTTAAAGTGAAATTTTCAAAAGCTTTAATACCCTCATCAAAAGATATGGGTAATGGATTTACTAACTCAAAACTCTCAATTTCCTGATATGAATTCAAATAACTTTTTCTTTTCTTAATTTTTATTTTTTTATTTATAAAACCCATTTGACCTGGCCATAGCAAGGCCACTTCATCGCCTTCATTCTTTTGCTCAATCATTAAATCTAAACAAAACTTAGTTAAACCACCCGTACGATATGGTGGAAACCCTAAAGAATAATGTAAGATTCTCATCATTTAATCCTCTTAGCAAATACATCTTCATATTGTCCACATATTTTTTCCCATGTGTAAGCTTCTTTTACACGGTTCTTTGCTTTTTTACCTAATTCATTTATTTCCTCTTGAGGCTTATCATCAACCTTGTTAATCAACTCAGCAAGTTTACCATCATCTCGATCCCAATATAATGCAGAATCAATTGCAACTTCTTTATTAAATCCAACATTGACTAATAAGTTTAAATCTGTACTTCCCAAAGCTTCAATTAAACTAGGATTTGTTCCCCCAACGGTATGCCCATGGAAATATGCATATGCATTCTCGCGAATTTTCTTCAACAATTCCTGATCATATACAGTACCAACAAATTTTATTCGTCTATCCTTAGAAAAATGTAAACGACTTTCTAATTCATTTAAAAACTTATCATTCACATTTGTGATAATCGCAAAATCTCTTTTAGAGTTTGATTTCATAAATTCACGAATCATAATTTCGAATGAGTTTTCAGGAACAAATCTTCCTACAACCAGATAATAATCCTTTTTAGTTAACCCTTTTTCTTTGTACCAATCAACCAATTTGGCATCAGTATCTGATAAAATACTTGGCGTTAAGTCTGCACCATAAGCAATATATGTTGTTTTAGGATTTCTGTGATTAATCCCCTTACCATCATATTGTTCATGAATGTATTTCTCAATATTTATAGAATCACAAATAGCTAAATCACTCCATTTAACCATCATTTTTTCGGATTCTTTCCAATATTTACGTACAGGTGCACTCCATTTAGCTCGCATCCATTCATGTCCATCTGGATTTAAATAGACTTGACCTCCCATTTTATGTATTTTTTTATAATATCTTTTCATAAACGGACCAATACGACAAGCCATTATATATACAATAGGATTTTTTATATTATTGTTTTTAATATATTCACAACAATAATCTAATGATTTTATATCATAATAAATAGCTTGTGCAGCACCAATTTTTGGAACAGTTATTTTGAAACAATGTGCATTATGAAATTCAAATTCAGAATCACTTAATATTTTGGCCCCATCTAATTTTGTTTCATCCATAAAACCATTTCCATTTGCCTTACAAGCTATATGGTATTTAATATTTTTATTATCTTGATGATGCTCGGTTAATTTATAAACAAATGTTTCATATCCACCGTATGCACCTAAAGATTTTGCGCCAACTAAAAATACGTGTTGCATATACGTTCCTTTCATTGTACCGTAATTAATCATACCGACACTAATTACTCAAGCACTTATTTAACATTTTATCCTATTAATGTTATAAATTGCTATTAATCAAAGCATATCATGTCTAACATTTATCACAAACAGATTTAAAAGGTAATTAATTAAATGTCATTAATCAATTTCATAAACAACATATACCCAAAACTGATTCAAACTGCTTTTAATATACTCTATTCCATCAACTTTAGAACCGATTAAAATTGTTAATATGTTTAAAAAAATAGTCTAAAATATAAAATTCAAGTACAATGTTATTAATTATTATTACTACTATTTCAAATTATCCCAACTGAAAATTCATATATTAATTTTTAACAATTAAAAGATTCTCTCAAATCAAGTAATGCGTTAAACATATATTATACGCTTATAAATTTTATCACACATTTATCAATATAGCAAAATAGCATCATTTGTTAATGAATAGTATGCTTTTTGACCACATAATTCCAACTGTATTTTGTTGAATTATTCAATATTAATAAAACCTCCACTTAATGTTTGTAAGCGTCAAATTTAAAGGTGATACAAATAAACTGCTGACGAATATATAATAAAGCCATCCTTACTGCATCACACTTGTGATTTGGCTTCATTAAGGATGACTTTTATTTCGCTCTTTGATAATGTTCTGATATAGATTGGTAGTTCTCGACTGTATGGCAGATACATTCTTAGTTCTTCTTTATTTTTTAAATCTAATTTTGGTAGATTTTCAAACAAATGAGTAAAGTACATGTATGGATTCTGTTTATTTTCTATACAGCTGATTACTAATGAATAGATTATGGCACTTGCTTGTGCTCCATGTACGCTTACGCTGAATTTGCATCAAGTTCGTATGACTACAAATGGGCGTACACTTCTTTTACAGCTTGTATTATCATGTGGGATGATCGCATCATTTGTAAATTCCATAAGTCCTTCTTTGTTGTTCAATACATACTGGATCGCCTTGCTCATGGAATATTTGCCTTTCTTTCTTGGCTCGATTTCTTCAAGCTACGATAAAAGCTTCTCAAACTTTGGCTTGATTTCTTCTTTTCGTCTCTTTGTGATATATTCCGTTTGTTTTTCAGGATTCGAATATTTTTCAGCTGCTTTTTCATCAATAAGATTTGAATGGTAGATGATTTTGTCATATTTCTGTATGGCTTTTGCCTCATCGCTCGTTTTCGTTCCTTATTATTTGGAAGCAGTTTATATGAATCCTTGAATTTCCTTAAGGCGTGGACATTACACAGACATTGAACACGTTTTCGACTTTATTGTATCCGTCGTATGCATCTGATTCTAGATATCCGCTATATCCTTTTAGGAATTCTTTTGGACAGTCTGCTGATCTTGTAGAATGGTAATTATACAGTACAATCGGCACTTCATGCTTATTAGAACGATATACCCGTACTTGGTTTTCCTTCTTCATTCAATACCTGAGTTGTAGCTTCATCCTTAATAGATCCTCTTTCACCAGATTGTAGAGTTGTTCTAGAAATTTCATGCTTCCAATCACCTAGTTTGACATATTCTGTCTTGGAATGATTGCGTGATCTCTTTGAAATATCTTATCTATTGTATACAATGGAAGACCATTATTATATTTCATATCGATTATGTATGCCAAAAGTTCTGGTGAACATATACTTCTGTGAAATAAAAAATGATGTGTTACTGTATGATATGTTGATTTTCCTTCTTCACTATAGATTTGGCAGTTTTCACATTCTAATACAGGTATATGTGTAACACGTACAAAAAGACGAGCTGATTCGTATACCAATTCTTCTTTTGTCTGATATTTCTTTATATGTATTTTTGAATCACATTTTTCACAGATATCTTCACCTTCCGGTACAGATAGATATTCATCTACTTTTGGCAGGTGATCATAAGACAAATGTTGTTCCTTTGGACGGCGAACTCTTGTGTGTTCACCAACTGTTATTATTTCTTCAATTTCTGAATCTTCTACTTTTAATGCCTCTTCTTCTATATCATCAAATAAAGTTGACATATCAAGTGCAATCTGATCAAGACGCTTCCATCCCATTCTAAAACCTTGATTGTTGTCTTTGCTCAGTTGCAGAAGATAAATATAGAAGGGCTGAAAAAATCAAGAAACATTTGATACTAAACAATATTACTACATCCACCGTGGCTCCAGGAACTAAATAAATATTTTCGATTTTAGAAAGATCCAGCATGAATCATCTTCTGAATAACTCAAAAACCAAGTCCATATTTTCTTTTGTCAGACAGAAAGAAACACCCTTGTAACGAACAATACAATTATTAACGTTTCTAGTTTTACCATCTAATACATTCACTTTAACAAAATCGAAAGTATCTGGCACATCCTTGTGTATATTGTTGATCTTAGCCATGTAGTTTAATCACCATCTCCTTACACAAAGATTATGTCATGTATCAACTATATTTTGTACCACCTTCAAATTTGACACTTGATTTTCATAAAAAAAGGTTGCTATCTATAGGTGGATCTCTAATTCAACTATAGATAGCAACCAATTTTATTAATATTTGCTTAGTGATTATTTTGAAATTCTAACTATTTCCATAATTTTTCAGGATATACACCATCTTCAATCAATTGTTTAAAGGCATTTTGCACATATTCCTTATCTTCAGCATATGTTACACCAAACCATTTATCATGTGTTTCAAGTACCTTCACATTGATACGATCTTCTCTCAATAATTCAGCCACAATATTTGGAAGCAAATATTCTTTCTTCATTGGATTATCTGAAATATTTGATAAGAACGTACTAAAATCCTTTTCTAAATAGTCTAAGAAATCTGGATAACCAGCCCACATATTCATAGAAACATTACTTTCTGGTTTTGCCCAAGCCTCTACTTCCG
>OJKO01001022.1_pt1 | contig 9686 bp, 10 predicted proteins | sample 1596541 | NCBI WGS metagenome assembly OJKO01 (sample SAMEA4350163, study PRJEB24818) | metagenome | biome: human; feature: gut; material: faeces | place: Denmark | collected 2013-09
ACATATAAAGCGTAAGTTATAGTGTTCGTCGCATCCCGTAAGGGGTGCGTGGATTGAAATTTTCATTCACGAGATATGAAACCTTTATGAACCAGTCGCATCCCGTAAGGGGTGCGTGGATTGAAATCGCATAATGCTTTTTGTGGGTGCATGTATGCACTGAGTCGCATCCCGTAAGGGGTGCGTGGATTGAAATTTGTGGTTGATGCATTACCAAAGGAAGAAGCTCACGTCGCATCCCGTAAGGGGTGCGTGGATTGAAATCACGGTATGATCCTGCATAAAATTCATTTTTAAGGTCGCATCCCGTAAGGGGTGCGTGGATTGAAATGATACCTTAGAGGTGAGAAATCCAAATCAAATTGGGTCGCATCCCGTAAGGGGTGCGTGGATTGAAATTATGAGTTCATTATCCAGGTTGGAAATCAGAACGGTCGCATCCCGTAAGGGGTGCGTGGATTGAAATATCGTGTGGAAATACATAGAAACAGACGGCAAACGGTCGCATCCCGTAAGGGGTGCGTGGATTGAAATCAAATCGCCACAATAATAGAGAACAAATGGGGGACATGTCGCATCCCGTAAGGGGTGCGTGGATTGAAATTTGTCTCCTTTTTAATTAGAAATTTGGTGTTCTAGTCGCATCCCGTAAGGGGTGCGTGGATTGAAATAGAGCATGATCTGAAAGCAATGCGTGAAGAGAATGGTCGCATCCCGTAAGGGGTGCGTGGATTGAAATTGCGAGGGCAGTTGAGCAATCTGAAGACAGAAAAAGTCGCATCCCGTAAGGGGTGCGTGGATTGAAATCAAAATCTGTAACAATAAATAATGGGTCACCAACGTCGCATCCCGTAAGGGGTGCGTGGATTGAAATTGAAAGAGTTTAATGATATGCTCATAAAGGATTAGTCGCATCCCGTAAGGGGTGCGTGGATTGAAATGGATTATCCAAAGATGATTATGTCAAAAAAGACGGAGTCGCATCCCGTAAGGGGTGCGTGGATTGAAATAAAGATGGTCAAGTTATGTATGCCACTAGTTTCGAAAGTCGCATCCCGTAAGGGGTGCGTGGATTGAAATTGCCACAGGAACACCGACAACATGCATATGAGGAGGTCGCATCCCGTAAGGGGTGCGTGGATTGAAATTGGAGTACATTACTTTGATATTCTCCTTGTCATAGTCGCATCCCGTAAGGGGTGCGTGGATTGAAATTGGAGGAAAAGAGAAGAAAAAAGAGATGGTGGCAGTCGCATCCCGTAAGGGGTGCGTGGATTGAAATGGGACTCCTCCTTTGACATTCAACTTTTCAAGGGTGTCGCATCCCGTAAGGGGTGCGTGGATTGAAATATTGAGATAACTGCTGAATTCTAATGGATTCTCGTCGCATCCCGTAAGGGGTGCGTGGATTGAAATCAATATGAGTTCATTATCCAGGTTGGAAATCAGAACGAGTCGCATCCCGTAAGGGGTGCGTGGATTGAAATCAAATCGCCACAATAATAGAGAACAAATGGGGGACATGTCGCATCCCGTAAGGGGTGCGTGGATTGAAATAAAATACTCCATGATGTTGTACCAAAATCTTCTGGTCGCATCCCGTAAGGGGTGCGTGGATTGAAATTATTTTTTCCCTTGCATTATCATTGCAAATTCAAATGATGTCGCATCCCGTAAGGGGTGCGTGGATTGAAATAACTAGGTTTCTACATTGATATTGAGCATTGCCACTGTCGCATCCCGTAAGGGGTGCGTGGATTGAAATAACCGTTATCTTAATCATGACTTAACCCCTCCTTTTGTCGCATCCCGTAAGGGGTGCGTGGATTGAAATTTAAATGCAATGAAAGAAATAGGTTACGGATATGTCGCATCCCGTAAGGGGTGCGTGGATTGAAATAATGATACTGTATCAGCAATTGATGAGGCTCAACGTCGCATCCCGTAAGGGGTGCGTGGATTGAAATAACGACTCGCAGAGCAGAAAATCAATGATATTGACGGGTCGCATCCCGTAAGGGGTGCGTGGATTGAAATCGATTGGAGACGGCTACAAGAAAGGAATGGAAAAACGGTCGCATCCCGTAAGGGGTGCGTGGATTGAAATGAATGGACGATACACAGGCACCACCTGTCGGTACCGTCGCATCCCGTAAGGGGTGCGTGGATTGAAATACCATAGACTACGTTTAAACCACACCCATTATCGTCGCATCCCGTAAGGGGTGCGTGGATTGAAATATTTATAACAAATCTACCAAAATTTAATATTTTATGTCGCATCCCGTAAGGGGTGCGTGGATTGAAATTTTCTGCTACATAACTATCTGTCCAGTCCTTGATGTCGCATCCCGTAAGGGGTGCGTGGATTGAAATTTCCTGAAAATATAAAAAAACAGCATGAGAGCCATGGTCGCATCCCGTAAGGGGTGCGTGGATTGAAATAGTCTGATACCACATCACAGCATGGTCATAAGCATGTCGCATCCCGTAAGGGGTGCGTGGATTGAAATACGTACAAACGATATACCTAGAATGTCTAAATTAGCGTCGCATCCCGTAAGGGGTGCGTGGATTGAAATTTAGTGAATTTAGATAATGTGTCGGGAGTCTGAAGTCGCATCCCGTAAGGGGTGCGTGGATTGAAATCTTTTAATGACCACTTATAAGTCTTGATTCCACGTCGCATCCCGTAAGGGGTGCGTGGATTGAAATTATATATGCACGTAGTAGGAAGATAGTGGAGACTGAAGTCGCATCCCGTAAGGGGTGCGTGGATTGAAATAAGAGGGACAGAATTATTAAATGCTAATAACCTTGTCGCATCCCGTAAGGGGTGCGTGGATTGAAATCGAGTTTATCTGCAACCTTTTGCACGCTCAAACCGGTCGCATCCCGTAAGGGGTGCGTGGATTGAAATTTGAGCGCTCCAACCGTAATCCTTAGCGATTGTGTCGCATCCCGTAAGGGGTGCGTGGATTGAAATCATAGAAAGGGATAGGAGTATAATCAGTTCCTTGGTGTCGCATCCCGTAAGGGGTGCGTGGATTGAAATTTTCTTTTGTTGAAGAACCTATAAGCAGTTAACTTCGTCGCATCCCGTAAGGGGTTCGTGGATTGAAATCAACAATGAAATTAAGATTACTGACGGCATATTATGTAGCATCCCGTAAGGGGTGCGTGGATTGAAATTTGGCAGTGGTGGTGAGGATATTGTATGTGCTTCGTCGCATCCCGTAAGGGGTGCGTGGATTGAAATATCATTATCAATTTCAATGTCATTTTCTGGTAGTGTCGCATCCCGTAAGGGGTGCGTGGATTGAAATACTTATGACAGGTATGATGGATGAACAATCAGGTAGTCGCATCCCGTAAGGGGTGCGTGGATTGAAATATTCCTGTACCAAGCGCATCGAATAATCTGACTATGTCGCATCCCGTAAGGGGTGCGTGGATTGAAATATCATGATGTAAAGAACATAAGAATATAGCTTCGGTTGCATCCTGTTCAGGGATGCGTGGATGTGATTTTACAGTACAGCTCATAATTGTACTGTTTTTTAACGTGACGTTTAATATTAAAAAGAATAGTTATAGTACCTGTATTCTTATACCCTTAATCAGTATTCTTTACCCATATCTATACACTTTTTGATTTCTTGAAATCAATGAATCAATCAGTATAATAATTATTGGAAAGGGGCAAATAACTATGAAACTATCTGAATTCCATGCATTCAAAAGGAAACTCAACGAACTCTATCTTAATGTAAAAGACAGTAGTATGTACAAACAACTCTTCAACAACATCAATGCGTTAGACTGCTTCGAAACCTACTGTTTAGGAATAAGTTATCAAATCGTTTCTCACAGTACCCTCTCTAGAGAACATCAAATTAAGTTATTAGACGATTTCTATGAAGAAGCACACATACCTTTTGATCCAGAAGAAGTATATACTATGATGGAAAACGGACCATATACAATAGACGAGAATCCTATTTGGTATGGTATAGATGCTATGACATCTAATCGTCCTGGTTCTGTTAACTTCTGCTTATACTACTCTTTAATGACAGGTATGATGGATGAACAATCAGGTATTAACTACTACAATGAGTTAACTAAGTTATTAAGTAGTTTTCTTCATTCCTTTAATCATCATACAGATGTATATGTCGATGAGTACATCAAAGAAACAGAACATTATACAACTACTATGGCTGCCCAATTTGTGGAGCACTTCCAAGAAGAATACATGCAGGCATCAAAAAAAGTAAATTAAACAAAAAAAGACTTGAATGGGGGAATATTCAAGTCTTTTTTATGCTTTTCTTTTCGTCTATTATTATAGCATAAACTGTAATCGCTATCAACAATTATTTTACATATCCCCAATCACACTATATAATGATACAGTATTGATATGGAGGATTAATCATATGTTAGAAAATAAGAAGAATGTATTATTTGATATGGATGGATTACTCATTGATAGTGAAGCTTTAGGAATCAAGATGTGGGAAAAAGTATTCGCCAATCATAATGAACTATTTAACCCAGAAGCTGCTTATAAAACAATTGGTTCAAACGGTCTAGCAGCACAAGAAATGTTAGAGAAAATTACTGGGAATAGATACTACTTTACTCGTTTCAGAGAAGATAAAATCAGAGAAACAAGAAAATACTTAGAAACAAACCCTATGCCAGTAAAAAAAGGTGCTCATGAATTATTAACATATCTAAAAGATACTGGTTATACATTGGTTCTTACTAGTTCAACTTTTGAACCAGATGTACTATTCTCATTAAAATCTGCAGGTTTAGACAAGTACTTTGATAAGTTTGTATGTGGTGATCATGTTACTCGTGCTAAACCTAATCCAGAGATATTTAATAAAGCAATAGAACTATACAACCTTAAGAAAGAAGAAACATTTATTCTAGAAGATTCTAGAAATGGTATTATTGCGGCAGATGCTGCAGGTATAGATGTTATTGGAGTACCTGATTTAGTAGATATTAGTGATATGACACAATCACACTTGTTGTGCATCAAAGAAAATCTTCTAAAAGTGCTCGATTTAATAAAATAATTAAAGATTAAAAACCTCTTATTACCTCTATCATGTTACAATAGAGTAGAAAGGAGGTTTTTTAATGGATTACAATGGTTTAAGTATTGTATCACCACAATATTATCCTGATGATGAAGAATGGAATGATTTCTTTAGCCTTTGGTATCAGGACTATAATTTAAATACAGATATTACAGAACATTTTCATTATTTAATCTCTCATTCAGATTATCTTGTAATGGTTCAAAGACCATTAAACAATGATGATTCCGATTATGAAATCATTTCTGTATCTAATGAAGATCAACAATCCTATTTACCTGCTTTCACAAATATAAAGGAAATAACAGACTATATAGACCTTCCAGAACCACAAGAAGGCTACCAGGTAGAAATAATGGTAGCATCCTATAAACGCCTCTTAGAAGAGATATATATGCGTACAGAAGGTTTAAGTGGTCTAGTCATTAATCCTTTCTCACAAAAGCTAATAGCTGATGAAAAACTATTAAATAGTATAGGACACAATACAACAACAGGTATTAATCATCAAGAAGATTTACCAAGTCTTGTACCAGCTAATTTAAAGTTTAAAAAGAACATGAAGATTTATTACTCTAATGGTAGAAATCCACGTGTTAAAGAATTCCTAAAAGAAAGTGTAGAAGCCCTTATGGAGGATGGGGTCTTTGCTTGTCCAGTACTTGTAAATAAGAAAGACTTATATACAAATAAGACAGGAGAACTTGCAATACATACAGGTGCTGAAATTTATATCAAACCACTCATGTGTTCTCATGCTGATCCTAATAAACTCTATATTAGTTTATTTACAGGATTAAATGATATTAAAAGAGTGAATCTTGATCATGATGAACCAGACATGGAAATGATTATTACATGTCAGTCATTTGATTCATACAAAGATATACTCTTTTCTAGTAATGCATTTTGTGGTATTCTCATTAATCCTTTTACAGATCATCTAGGCTTTTCTAAAGACATGCTAGATGAAATGTTTTATAATAAAGAAACAATCAACTAGAGGAGGAAAACAAGTTGAATTACAAACCTTTTAACAATTCACAGGTATTTAATGCATCAAGATGGACTGAATCCCTTGATACCTGGAAAAAGGCTCAGGCTGACAAAGAAGTCGCTTATAGAGCATTCATTAAGAATCTTACAGAATCACACTATTATGGTTATATGAACCTACCAGAAAATGGTGAAAACATTGATTATGATCATTCATTCTTTACTATTTCACCACAAGATGGCAGCAGTAACTTTATTTCTGTCTATACTACAATTAAAGAATTAGAAAGTAGTCTTGCAAAACCTGAAACATCAATGCCAGGAAGAAAAGTAGAAGCAGTAGAGGTCAACTATGCTTTCCTAACAAGAGAACTTACACTTGCTGATAGTCAACAAATTGATGGTATTGTGATTAACCCATTTAGTGATGACTATATTCTTATAAGAGAAGAATTAGTACAGATTTCTAAACGTTTATGTAATGGTTTAAATCATACAGAAGATTTAGGTAACTTCACTCCTGCAAATATCTTTATTAAAGAAATTTGGAAGATTTTCCAGAATACTGAAGATGATGATAAGAAAGCAGAAATCTTTAGTCATATGATGGAAGCATTTGATGATGCTTTATTCGCATTACCTATAATGGTAAGAAAAGAAGATTTAGTAGTAGAAGATGGTAATACATATATTGCTAGATCAGATGCAGATCTTGCAATTAGAATGTTATCAAGTGAAGATAATGGTGATCAAGCTAATATTGTTCCACTCTTTACATCACAGGAAGATATTGAAACATTAGATGGCTGGAATGCTGAAGATGAAGAAAGAAAATCTATATTAATGACTGCTGATCTTGATACTCATCTAGGAGGACTTAATAATGGTGAAGCTTTTGATGCACTCGTTATTAATCCATTCACAGATAATATTGTACTTACAAAAGAAATCCTAACTACAATGGGATTAATAGAAGGGGAGGAGTAAAAGAATGAGTAAACCATTATTAAGCACAACACCAGTGGAAACAACAGATAAAGATTGGAAAGAAAGCTGTGGTAAATATGGAGAAGCTTCTTTTACTGCCACTAAATTAGAAGATGATTTAATGCATACATTAAAGGCTTCTACATTCCTTACATATATTTCTGTAGACGATGATGATGAAGATTCATACTTTTTACAGACAGTATGTGATGATGACGGAGATGAATGGTATGCGATTTATACGACTGTAGAAAATGCACAGAACTCTTCTATTCTAGAAGATTCTGATTTCCCAGATCGTCATAATGTATTAGTAGAAGTAGACTATGAATTCTTATTAAATGAATTATTCAATACAGGTGATGATGAAATCTATGGTATGGTCATTGATCCAGAAACAGATGCATTTACTCTAGATAGAAACACATTAAGCCATATGGGTATTGAAGAAAATGACGGTGTAGACCATCATGAAACAATTGGTCATAGAGTACCAGGTAATATGGAGTTTTCTTGGTTATATGATGAATATATGGAAGCACAAGGTGAAGAAGAAAAAGAAAAGTTCTCTTTAGTTATGGATGATTTAGTATCACGTTCATGTCTTGCATTAATGACGATTGTGAATAAATCAGATTTAATGACTTTGCCAGATGGTACCTATGAATTAAAAAAGGATGCACCTATGATTATTCCTTCATTATCTGCAGAAGATGATGAAGGTAATGAATTAAGCTATTTACCACTCTTTACATCTAATGAACAGATTGATAAATGGGGTATCAAAGATAATGTTGAATTAAAGGAAGGTCAGGTATTAATCAGCGAATGTCGTCCATTTGATCAGCATATTGCTACATTCTTAGGTGCTGGAGAATACGATGCTTTATTAGTCAACCCATTTGATCAGGCATTTATTATCAGCAAGGAATTCATCAAGGCTATAAGCGGTCATCAGGAAGAAGACGAAACACCTGCTGCATAACTTAGCATAAGGGGAGAAAGCAAGATGAAAAAACTTTGGAATGAATTCAAAGAATTCGCATTTAAAGGCAATGTCATTGATATGGCTGTCGGTGTTATTTTGGGGACTGCCATCACTGCTGTTGTTACATCTCTTGTACAGGATATTATCATGCCTGTATTATCTGCAATCATTAAGATTCCATCTGATATTACAGAACTTACACTTAAAGTAAATAATATTAATATCAAGTATGGATCATTCCTTTCTAACCTTATTAACTTCTTATTAATGGCTTTCTGTATCTTTATCTGCATTAAAGCGATTAATAAGGTAATGAGCTTCCGTAAGAAGGAAGAAGAAGCAGTCCCTGCACCAAAACCAGAAGATATTGCATTACTAGAAGAAATCAGAGATCTTTTAAAAGAAAAAAAATAAGCACCTAAGTGCTTATAATGTAGGATCTTCTAGATCATCATTAAGATAAGTCGTTCTCTTAGACTTATCTTTTTTTATTTGGTCTGTACTAAAAGTGACGGTTTCTTTTGTTTGAGTAGGTGCTGTATTTACAAGATTGACACCTAATGACCATTCTTCTAGTTCTTCCTCTAGAGTATCTGCATCTTTTGCTTTTACTTTAATAGCCATACACTTCACCTCTTTCGAATTAATTATATACATAATGAACTCTTTTTAAAAGCGAATAATAATGTTAAAATATGGGAAAGGAGCGTGTTTGTTATGATAATAGACTTAAACCAGATTTTATCTATTTTTAATATAGATTATGAAATTGTAAAAGGAAATAATAAACTTGGTGGAGCCTCTTTACCTAAACAGTTTAATCAAGGAGGAGAAATTCAAGGTAATTTTCTCTCACGTAAATTTTCATTAATTTATGATCCTGATAAAACTAAGCCTGAATGGAATCAAGTAGGACATAAGAAGTATGCAATGTTGTTTAAGGAAGAAAAAACAGGTATTCTTTATCAGAAAACAGGCTTTACATCTCAATCAGGTTACTTTGTATTAAAGTATGACGGTGTTAAATACAAGATGTATAGAGTTGGATTAGAAACAGGTTATGTATATCCTATCTATGAAGGTTCTAAACTAGTAGCCTGCATTATGGCAGATAAATCTATTTTTAATGAATTAAACCTCTATCATATTTATGCATTAAACAAGTCATATAGTTATATTTCATCTGTATTTGGCTTATATCTAGATGCCTGCATCCAGTTGAAGTATGGTCCTCTTATTACTTCACCAAGCTTTATTGCTGGAAAGAGCCTAAGAAAGAAATATGATCCTGCTTTTATTGAAAAAATAAAGGATATGGAAAACAAAGCGTAACAAAAATATTGTTGTTATAGAAAAAGTATGCTAATATGACTGTGGGAGTCGTATTACGATTAGAATAGCTCTTGGAAAGGTCTGAAATAGGGAGTCAGATCTTTTTTTATTTATGTTCATAATTAGTTCATATACTCCCGTTTTTGACAGTTGGGTATGTAAAAAAGGGAGAAAAGTGCCTATTTAAGGGCATTTTTCTCCCTTTTAAAATTGTTGTATGGGAAGCTTCTTATGAAATTTTTTTGATTTTTTTATTGAGATCC